>ERZ791682.756-NODE-756-length-13616-cov-3.70754_pt1 | contig 13616 bp, 9 predicted proteins | sample MGYA00509958_ERZ791682 | MGnify/ENA primary metagenome ERZ791682 (study PRJEB30046, sample SAMN00715194) | human gut metagenome | study: EMG produced TPA metagenomics assembly of the A metagenome-wide association study of gut microbiota in type 2...
CCCAATTCTCTTCCAACCCATGGCGATCCTCGCGGAGCGTTTTTATGTCATAGGACGCACTGTCCTATGACATAAGAAAAAACGGCGAAGCCTGTCCTATACCAAGACATATTCCGCCGTTTTTTCATTAGATTGTAACTGTTCAGGACGAGGCATCTTGTCATCCGGCAAAGTCGAACAAGAAGCATCGGAAATTCCTCCGATGTGAGATTTGGCTGGACAATCCGCTTACAAGCAAGCTTGATACAGATTTTTCCGCCATATCTACTGCCGCCCTGAATAGTTGTATTAGATTATTCTATTTTCCTCTATGTTTCCTCTGATTTACAGTTATACCTCAAAAATCAAATCTCCATAGCTGGGGAAAGGCCACAGATCCTTGTCCACGATCATTTCCAGACGATCTGCCGGAGCGCGAAGTGCATCCATTGCCGGAACTACCTTCTCATGGTATGCATGAGCCTGCTCTGCACTTTCCAGTCTGGAGCAATTCTCCAGGGCCTCTTCCAGAGAAGCCAGCGCAACCTTCATATCAGACAGCAGGGCAGAGGTTTCCACCAGAAGCTCTGTCTGAACACTGACATCAGCCTCCGGACAGGCATTTTTCACCGCCCCCAGAGAACCAGCCAGCTGCGTCGTATATTTTATCACAGCCGGAATAATCTGCTTGCTGGCCATATCAATCATGGTTTTTGCCTCAATATTAATTACCTTGGAGTAATTCTCATACTCAATCTCCGCACGGGATTCCAGCTCCGCTCTGGTAAACACACCAAACTGCTCATACAGTTTGACTGACTTCTCTGTTGTAATAGAAGGAATTGCATCTACCATAGAAACAATATTGGGAAGACCTCGTTTTTCTGCCTCAGCCACCCACGCGTCTGAATAGCCGTTGCCATTGAAAATAATTCTTCTGTGCTCCTTCAGAAGCTTCTTGATCATGTCATGAACTGCTTCAGAAAAATCCTCAGCATTTTCCAGCTCGTCGGCTGCTTCCTGGAATGCCTCTGCCACAATGGTATTCAGAACCACATTGGCTGGCGCAACAGAATCAGAAGCTCCCACCATGCGGAATTCAAACTTATTGCCTGTAAAAGCAAAGGGTGAAGTACGATTTCTGTCTGTAGCATCCAGATCCAAATCCGGCAGAGTTGCCACGCCGGTCCTTAAAGTCCCACCCTGCTTGGAATGAGTCGCCTCACCAGTGCTGCACAGCTGGTCAATCACGTCCTCCAGCTGATCTCCCAAAAATACAGAAATAATCGCCGGCGGTGCTTCATTCGCCCCCAGGCGGTGATCATTTCCTACATCTGCCGCAGACTCACGAAGCAGATCTGCATGAACATCCACAGCCTTTAAAATACAGGCCAGAACCAGCAGAAACTGGATATTTTCATGAGGAGTATCGCCAGGACTTAACAGATTAATGCCGTCATCGCTGATCAGAGACCAGTTGTTATGCTTTCCGGAGCCATTCACTCCAGCAAAGGGTTTCTCATGAAGAAGACAGGTCATTCCATGACGTCCCGCAACCTTTTTCATCGCCTCCATAGTCATCTGATTGTGATCCACAGCCAGATTTGCCTGCTCATAAATAGGTGCCAGCTCGTGCTGGGCCGGTGCTGCCTCATTGTGCTGTGTCTTGGCTGTCACGCCCAGCTTCCACAGTTCTATATTCAGATCTCTCATATAGGCGCCGATCCGTTCCCGGATAGCTCCGAAATAATGATCATCCAGCTCCTGTCCCTTGGGAGGCATGGCTCCAAACAGGGTTCTTCCTGCATAAATCAGATCCTTTCTCTGGAGATACTTGTCCCGGTCTACCATAAAATATTCCTGCTCTGATCCTACAGAAGGAACAACCCGCTTGGCTGTAGTATTCCCAAACAGGCGAAGAATCCGCAGAGCCTGCTTGTCAATAGCCTGCATGGAACGCAAAAGCGGTGTTTTCTGATCCAACGCCTCGCCCCGGTAGGAACAGAACGCGGTCGGAATACAGAGTGTCACTCCACAGGCATCCTCTCTCAAAAATGCCGGAGAAGTGCAGTCCCAGGCAGTATATCCTCTTGCCTCAAAGGTTGCCCGCAGTCCGCCAGAGGGGAATGAAGATGCATCCGGCTCACCCTTGATCAGTTCCTTGGCAGAAAACTCCATAATGACCTTTCCCGCAGCATCCGGTACAGAAATAAATGAGTCGTGCTTCTCAGCCGTAACACCTGTCAACGGCTGAAACCAGTGGGTATAATGAGTAGCGCCTCTCTCCATCGCCCATTCCTTCATTGCATGAGCCACTACACCTGCAATGGACGGATCCAGCTCTGCCCCGTCCTCCATGGTTTTCTTCATTTTTTTAAATACATCCTTTGGCAGACGCTGCCTCATAACAGATTCATTAAATACGTTTTTTCCGAAAATCTCTGCAGCATTCAATACTTCGCTCATAAATTTTTCTTCCTCTCCTCTGACTGAATTTTCCCTTTTTTGAATCCCTCTCCGCGCGTCTGTATCAGATGCTCTGTTCCCGCGCCTTTGTATTTTTGGTGCTTTCTTACTGTGATTTCTCGTCTTTTAGTAACTGTTCAGGACGGTCATCTTCTTGTCTGGCAAAGCCGTTCAAGAAGCATCCTGCGTTTAACAGCTTCCGAGTATCTAAAACCTGAAAAACGATGGTGCTTCTCCTGCCGAAAAAACACCATCGCTCCGTATGAAAATTCATTCGTAACCATTCAAAGCGGCATACCGCCCTGTATGCTACGTCCGTTCAGGCTCACGCTTTGCCAACAGAACCGAACAGCTCCATCTTTTCTTTTACAGTTGCCTTAATTGCCTCTGCGCCGGGAGCCAGCAGCTTACGCGGGTCAAAGCCCTTGCCCTGCTGATCCTTGCCAGCCTCAATGTACTCACGGGTTGCAGCTGCGAAGGACAGCTGGCACTCGGTATTTACATTGATCTTTGCTACGCCCAGATCAATAGCCTTCTTAATCATATCAGCCGGGATTCCGGTACCGCCGTGCAGAACTAACGGCATAGCGCCAGTCTTCTGCTGAATAGCATCCAGAGTCTCAAAGCTTAAGCCCTGCCAGTTCTCCGGATATTTTCCGTGAATATTGCCGATACCTGCTGCCAGGAAATCGATACCCAGATCAGAAATAGCCTTACACTCATCCGGATCTGCACACTCACCCATACCAACAACGCCGTCTTCCTCGCCGCCGATGGAACCAACCTCAGCCTCGATAGACAGACCCATAGCATGTGCAACTTTTACCAGCTCTTTGGTCTTCTCTACATTCTCCTCGATCGGATAGTGAGAACCATCAAACATGATGGAAGAGAAACCTGCCTTAATGCACTTATAGCATCCGTCATAAGAACCATGATCCAGATGCAGAGCTACCGGAACGGTAATATTCATCTCTTCGATCATAGCCTTTACCATAGCTGCTACGGTCTTAAAGCCGGTCATGTATTTTCCTGCCCCCTCAGATACGCCCAGGATAACCGGGGAGTTCAGCTCCTGCGCTGTTGCCAGGATTGCCTTGGTCCACTCCAGGTTATTAATGTTAAACTGACCTACTGCGTAATGCCCCTCTTTTGCCTTTTTCAGCATTTCTGTTGCAGATACTAACATGTCAAAATCCTCCGTTTTCCTTTATATTCGGGATTATCCCCCAATGCGCGGACTGAGAACCTGTCCACCCCGCATTTCTGTATAACAGTATAATACATTTTCCGAAATTTGGGAAGTAGTTTGTTACAGTCCCAGAATCTCCGCTACGGTCTTCTCCATATCCTCCACATCGCTTTCCCGCTTATGGCGAATCTCGGCATTCCGGATCTCCTCCACTGCTGCCGGAATCTTCACACCAGACACAGCGCACAGCTCATCAATAATGGCAAACTCATCCTTACTGCCCTCATCTCCCCGAATAGCCTCCATCACGCTGTGAGAAAACTTATAGGGGCTGGCTGTCGATGCAATAACTGTAGGTGTCGTATCTCCAGTTTTTTCCGCATAAGCCCGATAAACGGCAGAAGCCACGCCAGTATGGGTATCAATCACATATCCCGTGTCTTCATAAACCTTCTTAATCTCAGCTGCATTCTCAGCCTCTGTAGCAAATCCGCCTGTAAAATCCTTCATGGCTTCCTTCATGGTTTCCGTAACCTCGTAAGAGCCCTGTGTATTTAGCTGCTCCATCAGGCTGCGGTTTGCTTCCGCGTCACAGCCTGTGCTCAGATAAATCAGACGTTCCAGGTTGCTGGAAATCAGAATATCCATAGAAGGAGAACTGGTAAGAATAAATTCCCTCTTCTTATCATAGATTCCTGTCCGGAAGAAATCATAGAGAACCTTATTGTCATTGGAAGCACAAATCAGGGTTTTCACCGGAATTCCCATCTGTTTTGCAAAATAGGCAGCCAGTATATTGCCAAAATTTCCGGTAGGAACGGTAATATTAATCGGATCTCCGTTCTGAATCTCTCCGTTTTCCACCAGCTTTGCATAGGCATATACATAATACACGACCTGAGGAACCAGACGTCCGATATTAATGGAGTTGGCAGAAGAAAGCTGGAAGCCCTTCTTAGCCAGCCGCTCGCCAAAGGCTCTGTCTCCAAAAATCTTCTTCACGCCAGTCTGAGCATCGTCAAAATTGCCGTGAATCGCAACAACTGCCGTATTGTCTCCCTTCTGAGTTACCATCTGCAGCTCCTGAACGCGGCTGACTCCTCCCTTGGGATAAAAAACAATAATCCGGGTGCCTGGCACATCAGCAAAGCCTGCCATAGCTGCCTTTCCCGTATCGCCGGATGTGGCTGTAAGAATTACAATTTCATTCTCCACATGATTCTTCTTCGCAGAGGTTGTCATCAGATACGGCAGAATGGAAAGTGCCATATCCTTAAATGCAATGGTGCTTCCATGGAAAAGCTCCAGATAATAGGCGCCGTCCGCCTTTACCAGAGGAGCGATTTCCTCTGTATCAAACTTACTGTCATACGCGCTGTTAATGCAGTAACGCAGCTCCTCCTCCGTAAAATCACTGAGAAACAGCTTCATTACCTGATATGCTGTTTCCTGATAAGACATCTTGGCCAGCTGCTCCATGGGAACCTCCAGCTTCGGGATATAAGTGGGCATAAACAATCCGCCGTCATCAGCCAGCCCTTTTAAAATAGCTTGGGATGCTGTCAGGCCACTTTCTGTGCCTCTTGTACTCTGATAGGATAAATTCATCTTTTTTCTCCCTCTCTTTCCTGTCTGCGCCTGCAGCAGATGCCTCCGGCAATTTCTGCTGCCTGTGTTTTCGTTGATTGTAGCATACTTTAAATCCCTGCGCAATTATAAATCGCAAAAAGAAGCGGCCGCCTCCTGATGTCCTCAGACATTTTGGAAGCGGCCGCCTTTTATCTTTTTATGTTTTTTCGTTCAGATCTTTTTCGCATTCGTTATTTTATGTCTGAGCCCTTTGACTTTTATGCCAGAATCGGCTTCATTGCCTCTGCCAGCTTGTCCTTCTGAGCCTGAGCCTCTGCCAGGTCCTTGCCCAGAGTTGTAAAGTAGGTCTTGATCTTCGGCTCTGTACCAGAAGGACGAACTACAACCGTTGCTCCGCCCTCCAGAGCATAAATCAGTACATTGGCTGCCGGAAGACCGGTTTCCTCAGGCTTCTGATAATCTGTTACCTTCTCTACCTTATAGCCAGCGAACTCAGTGGGAGGATTGTCCCGCAGTCCCTGCATGATTCCAGCCATCTTATCCATACCGGTCAGACCCGGAAATTCAAAGCTGTCAACCTTGTTCAGGTAACGGCCATACTCTGCGTAAATCTCCTCCAGACGCTGCTTAATAGAACTTCCAATGCTGCGGTAGTAGGCTGCCATCTCGCAGATCAGCATGGAGCCGATAACTGCGTCCTTATCACGAACATAAGGACCTGCCAGATATCCGTAGCTCTCCTCGAAGCCAAAGATAAACCGCTCAACTTCACCTGCTGCCTCCAGACCTGCAATCTGATCTCCAATCCACTTAAAGCCTGTAAGCACGTTTCTCATCTCAACACCATAGTGAGCTGCAATCGCGTCTGCCAGAGGAGTGGAAACAATAGATTTTACAGCAACCGGACGCTCAGGCATAGTTCCCTTCTCGATTCGTCCTGCACAGATATAATCAAGCAGCAAAGCGCCCATCTCATTGCCGCTTACCAGCTCATAGGAACCGTCCGGACATTTCATGGCAATACCCACACGGTCAGCATCCGGATCTGTTGCCAGCATCAGATCGGCATCTGTCTCCTTAGCCAGATTCAGTCCCAGCTCCAGAGCTGCAAAAATCTCAGGATTCGGATAACTGCAGGTGGTAAAGTAGCCGTTCGGGTACTCCTGCTCCGGAACAATGGTAATGTCCGTAATTCCCATGTCATTTAAGACTGTGGTAACAGGAACCAGTCCGGAACCATTTAAGGGGCTGTAAACCAGCTTCAGTCCGGCAGTTTTGCACAGACCCGGACGAACCTGACGGGCTTCAATCGCCTCATAAAAAGCCTTCTTACAATCATCGCCAACAAAACGGATCATTCCGTTTTCCACTCCTTCTGCAAAGGAGATGTACTTTGCGCCCTCCAGAATATCCGTCTTTAAAATCTCATCATACACAATGGCAGCCGCATCATCTGTCATCTGGCAGCCGTCAGGACCATATGCCTTGTAGCCGTTATACTTGGCCGGATTGTGGGATGCAGTCACCATAATACCCGCATTGCACTGGTAATAACGGGTTGCAAAGGACAGAGCCGGTACCGGCATCAGAGCATCGTAAATACGTACCTTAATACCATTGGCAGCAAGAACTCCTGCTGCGGTCTTTGCAAATACATCGCTCTTTAAGCGGCTGTCATAGCTGATTGCAACTGTCTGGTTGCCGCCCTGAGTCTTCACCCAGTTTGCCAGTCCCTGTGTTGCCTGACGAACCACATAAATGTTCATTCTGTTGGTACCGGCTCCCAGCACGCCGCGCAGGCCTGCTGTACCGAACTTCAGAGCTACCGCAAAGCGATCTTTGATTTCCTCGTCATTTCCTTCAATTTTTGCCAGTTCCGGCTTCAGATCTGCGTCTTCCAGATCTGCTGCAAGCCAGCGTTTGTAATCATCCAGATACATAACTGTCTCCCCCGAATTTCTTAGTAAAAACATGTGCAGGAACACAAATTTTCCTAACTTAAATATACACTTTTTTAAAAAATCTGTCAATCCGTATCATAGAAACCTGACCGTCGGCAATTCAGAAAAAGGGAGGGATAACACCATGACCCTAAGCGAAAAACAGACGCAGAGCAGCTTCTATTCTGCCAGAGAATATTTGATTCCCAGAAGATCTATTTCTCCAATCAGCTGTATTCCTACGGCCAGGAGCCACCAGAGGAAGCCCTGTATACAACCGCTGTTTATGTCCGGCTTTCCCATGACAGAGCTGCTGTAATTGAACATTTTCGTATAAATGGCTTCTCCCCTCTGTGGCAGGACGGCTTTGCCCTTTTTCCAGATCCCCTTCCCAATGAAGAAAACAGCCGGATTTCCGGTCAGCTCCTTTTTTCCAAAGGAAACACCGACTATACAGCTCCCATCTCCCGACTGCAAAAGGGCATACGTACAAGCGCCTCCCTGTTCGGCCCCAACTCCTCCTACTGTATTTCCGCCGCCTTCAGCTTTCCCTTCGGCTCCATCCATCAGAGAGGCTATATCCTGTATGAGACACAGCTTCCTGACCTTCAAAGTGTCTATCTGATGTCCTTTAACTACTATCACTCTGGACACCCGTTCCATATCCCCTACCGAAGAATGGATCAGGCGCTGATGAAGGGAGCCTCAGGCGGAATCGGAACACGGCAAATGCAACATTACTCCACCTGCTGGACCGAAGATTTTACCGTATCTCCCGCAGAAACTGACGCCGTCCTGTCTCCTGCTCCTCCAGAAGTTTAAGCTTCTCCACATTTTTTTCAGGAATCCATGCCTTATTTGTATTCATATAATAATTCAACTGTTTCCAGTATTTCTCCGGATACAGAAACAGATAGTACAGGCAGGCCCGATCCTCCCGGCTGGTGGGAAGCACCCGATCATAGCTTTCCATCATAGACGCCCCCAGCCGCGGATCCCAGCCATGCTTTTCCATAGCCTTTCTCATAAAACGGTACAGATCCGTCATCTGATCTCCCAGGTGCATCTGATTAAATTCAATAAATGCTACATCCTGAGAACCTATCAAAATATGATGCTGATCCAGATCTCCATGGCACAAAAAAAGACGGCTTTGTCCCTGCTTCTTCTCAAGTAGTTCCAGTCCGTCCTGAGCCTCCAGCGCCTGTTCATAATAACAGTGAAAGTGCTGCATCACACACAGTTCAAACTCACTTTTCTTCCGTTTTTTCCGGATAAAGGCACTGGCCCGTTTCATTTCTCTGCTATGTCTTTTCATCTCTTCATCCACCCCCGGCGGAACCATCGAACCAAGATCCCACTCCTCACGCCAGGAAATTTTCCGAAATGCCCGGTGCAGAGCCGCAATCCTGCTTACGGCTGTCAGGATTTCTCTGCTGTCCCGCAGACTGCATTCCCGATCCAGAAACCATTTTTTCAGAATGTATCTGCTTCCATCCTCCCCTGTGGCAATCAGCGCGCCTTCCCGGCTGCGCACATACTGATCCACCTGGTCGAATCCGGCGTTTTCCAATTCCGTTAACACCGCCTCCTCAAACTCCAGACGCCGCAGGGTTCCTCTGTATTCTTTTAACAGCCGGATCCCGTCGCTTTGCTCACAAATCCAGGCCCCGCGGCCTCTCCTCACATTGAGAGTTTCCCCCTCATACTGCTGCAAAACATCCATATAACTGTCGTTCACGCCCACCCCTCCGCTCTCTGCTTCATCATTTTGCCTGTCAGCTACTTCCAGAGTATGAAAAAAGGGAGGCGATTATGCCTCCCAATAAAAATCCTGTTTCAGACCATTTCTCAGGTAATCGGTGCCGGATTAAAAATGCACATATCATTATGAAATCCGTACTGATCACTATAGGGTGCCTTTACACCGCTGGCTACATCCAGGATCATGTCAAAAATCTCCTGCCCCACATCTGCAATGGTTTTCTCTCCTGTAGCCACTTCTCCAGCAGAAATATCAATTAAATCAAACCAGTGATTCTTCATCTCATTCCGGCTGCAGACCTTAATAACAGGACAGATATCAAGGCCGTAGGGTGTTCCCCGCCCTGTCATAAATACCTGTAAACCAATACCGCTGGCTACCTGGCTGGGACCGCATACAATGTCGCTGGCCGGAGTTGCCGCATAAATCAGGCCGTGTTTTGTCGGCTTTTCCGCCGGAGAAAGCACCTCCACAATCTGACTGGTTCCGCTTTTGGCGATACTTCCCATTGCCTTTTCTACAATATTGGCCAGTCCGCCCTTCTTATTTCCCGGTGTGGGGTTTGCATCACGATCCACTCCGCCCTGCTCCAAATAATCATCATACCATTTCATCTCTTCTGCCAGACGATCTCTGGTATGAGCATCCGGGCACCGGGCTGCCAGCATATGTACGCCGTCGCGGACCTCCGTCACTTCACTGAACATAACTGTCGCACCGCCCCGCACCAGCATATCTGCTGCATAGCCCGCGCTGGGATTGGCTGAAATACCGGAAAAAGCATCGCTTCCGCCGCACTGCATGCCAATCAGAAGATCCTTTAACGGAAGCTCCTCTCTGGTTCTCTGATTCAGTCTCTGAAGCTTTTTCTCTGCCATTTCCAGAATCGCATTCATCATGGCATCATGTCCGGCATAGTCCTGCAGCGTCAGAACATTTTCCGGAGTAATATCCTCCGGCGGAAGAACCCGGTCGTAGGTCAGCTTCTCACAGCCCAGTCCAACCACCATAATCTCTCCGCCAAAATTTGGATGACGAATCACATTGGTAATTGCACGAATTGGGATGCAGGCCAGAGGCGCATTAATGGCAACTCCGCAGCCGTAGGGATGAGTTACTGCAACAACTCCATCCACATTGGGATATTTGGGAAGCAGCTCCTTTTTTATCCGCTCAACAGCTACCTTCAAGACCCCTGCGGCACACTGAACGGTTGTCACAATTCCCAGAAGATTTCTGGTTCCTGCTGGCCCCTCTGCATTCCGGTAGCCCATCCAGGTTGTTCTGGTGGGCACAGGAAGATCCTCCATTTTTACCAGATTGGTTCCGTATTCCATATTTTCCAGTGACGGGCTTTCTGGAAGTTCCAGCATATGCTCATTAATCCAGTCTCCCCGTTTGATGTCATGGATTGCATATCCAAGAACCACTCCGTACCGGATAACTGCTTCTCCTGCCGGTATATCGCACAGGGCAATTTTATGAGCCTGGGGAATGTCCTGATTCACAGTTAATCCCTCCATAATTTCTGTTCCTGCCTTCAATTCTTCAACAGCAACTGCCACATTATCCTGATCTTTGATTTTCACGTATAAACGTGCCATAAGGTTTCCTCCCTTTCTCCCTTCCGGGTTTTCAAACACTTAAACAGATTCGTAAAGCTCCCGCATCTTCTCTCCACAGAGCTTTGCATTTTCTGGCGTCGTATTTTCCAGGGTTCCGTAGATAAACGGTTTTTCTCTCTTAATATACCGCATAATCGGCGTAAAATCCATCTCTCCCGTACCTGCGCCCACGGCCTTTAAACCATAGCCCTCTTGGACACGGACAAAGTCCTTAAAATGAACCATCGCAATATCCGGCCCCAGCAACTCTATCGCCTCTGCAAACACCTCGTCCCGGTGATCCACATTTTCCAAATCCAGAAGATTAACCGGATCAAACAGAATCTGAAGATTGTGAGAACCAACTTCATCCAAGACAATCCTGGCCCTCTTCGCATTATACACAATATGCCGCGCTACTGGTTCAATAGCAAGAATCACTCCAAACTGCTCTGCACACCGAACCACCGGCTTCAGGTTGCGGATAAAGAGGGCAAGAGCCTCCTCAGAACGGCATTCCGGACAATATCGATATTCCGCATTAGGAGCTCCTGTCTCAGTTCCCACCATGCCGCAGCCCAACAGGGAAGCAAAGCGGATATGGGAATAGTATTTTTCCAGAGAAGCGCGAATCACTGCTTCGTCCGGATGAGCCAGATTCAGATAATTGCCAAGAACAGCAATATCCATCTCATTTTTCTCAAACAGCCGGCGCAGGTAATGAGCATATCCTGGTGTCAGCGCTTCCGGACCGCAGGGATAATCCTTCATGGCCTTGCTCAGTGCCAGATGGGCACATGTATATCCCTTTTTTCTGATAACAGGAAGCAGCTCCTCCATGGGAAGCTTCTCTGCATCGTGAAGACGAAGACCTAACTGCAGCATACCGATTCTCCTTTCTTCTTCCATCTCAGCTGTTCGCTGACAGCCATCATACAGGCGCCTGTTCCGTGCTGATTATCTGTCATCTGCGCTTCACTGACGTAATACCGGGCAGTACCGTCCCGATCCTGACGGTTATGAGGATCTGGTCCCTTTCCCAGTCCTGCGCTGGCGCAGATTCCATGTAAATGAAATCCATCCTCTTCCTTTTTCAGATAGGTATCACGGATTCCGTCCAGAATCCGGCTTCCCTCTTCTCCCAAAGCTCTGTCCAGAACTCCAAGGCGCGCTCCTTTCATCAGAGCATACGCAATCATGGCACTTCCAGAGGTTTCCAGGTAATTTCCTGGATACTCCTTCTGCTCTACCACCTGATAAATCATTCCTGTTTTCAGATCCTGATAAGGTCTTAAGCCCTGAACTGCCCTTATCAGCATTTCTCCCAATTCCTCTGCACGCGGTGTATAATCCACAGCCAGCTCATATACGTCAATTAAGGCCATTAAGAACCACCCCTCTGCGCGGCTCCATACACACCTGCTTCTTCCTGTCTCTGGATCTGCCCAGTCCGCCAGTCGGCTTACATCGCAGCCATGGACATAAAGCCCCAGACTCTCATCCCACAGAAGGCAATGGGCGCTCTGGAACTGATCTACGATATCGTCCCACCGATCTTCTCCATTTTCTGTCAGAGTTTTTGCATAAAATGGCATTGCCATATAAAGACCATCCAGCCATACCTGGTTAGGATAAATATCCTTATGCCAAAAATTGCCTGATTCTGTTCTGGGATACTGTTTTAAAAAATCATATGCCTTTTCCACTGCCGCAGCATACCTGGCATCTCCAGTCAGATCTCTGAGAATTCGAAGAGATTTTCCGAAGCTCACTTTATCAATATTATTCTCTCCTTCTTTCCAGTTAGATACAGTTCCATCCTCAGCCATCAGCCAATGGGCATTTTCTGTAATATACCGGTTCCACTCTGGATTTCCTGTGGCATCAGCCAGATCTGCCGCGCCAATCACACAAAGATCATCCTTGTAATTCCATACCTTTTCTTTTAAAAATTTTGGAAATGCATTTTCCAGATATTGAGCAAAATACTCTAACCACATAGATACAACTCTCCCTTTCCCTTATATTCCTGCAAAATCTGCTACTCTGTTTATAATCCGGACTGTTTCCTTCATTGTTACTGGAGCTGTTGGCCGGAATCTTCCAGCCTCATCTAATGTCATAAATCCAAAATACAAAGCTCTCGCCACATTAGTTCCGTAATTATTGCTCACCTCGGCGGAATCGGCACATACAGGCATGGTGCTGGATGCATTTCTGTAATTCACACCGCATGCCTGCATCGCTACCGTAGCCATTTCCTGCCTGCTGACAGTTCTTTCCGGATGAAGGCCTCCATCCTCGGCTCGGGCCAGAAGCCCCTTTCGAACAGCCCGCTCTACCCATGATTCTTCAGCCGTATTTTTCTCCATCCCCTCATGGTTGCTTCCAAACGCAAGAAGAATTTTTGCCAGGGCTCCGCGGCTGAGCATCTGCTCCTCCCCTGTGTTATCATCCGTTTGTAGAAATCCGCGGCATATCATGCGTGCCCTCTCTGTATCTTCTTCAGGGTCTTTGTTATACTCCAGAACCCGGTATTCCCTGCTGTACTCGCAGTTTCCATAAGCGTCCCTGGCAGACACGCGGACTGCTGTACAATCAGAAGGAACCGTAAAGACGGCTTCTCCTCCGGCCTGCTCCCACCGCCCACAGGTAGTTTTCATTTCCCAGCAATAGCTGCACTCTGTCCTCTCTCCACAGAACTCTGCCAGAGCCTTCAGGCTGGCGCCCTTATACGGAACGCCGGCAATCCGCAGCTTACCAATCCTTGGAAAGAATTTTCCGTTAATTACTACATTTTCAATTACCGGCTCCTTCCAGTTCATGCTTCTCATACACTGCTCTGCCCCGTCAATCCTGATATTTCTCAGAATCAGACCGGTAATGGGAACCTCTTCAAAGGCTTCCAGAAAAATTCCGTAATCCCCTCCGTGGGCCGTTACATTTTCAATCGTAATGTTCCGGAACACCGGCAGATCATCTCCATTTCTTCCATCCTCATAAAGCATGGTTCCATGAACCGCTGCACCGTGAACATGTTCCATTACGCTGTCTGCCAGAATTACATCCTCCACTTTTAT
>ERZ791682.770-NODE-770-length-13412-cov-2.2547_pt1 | contig 13412 bp, 14 predicted proteins | sample MGYA00509958_ERZ791682 | MGnify/ENA primary metagenome ERZ791682 (study PRJEB30046, sample SAMN00715194) | human gut metagenome | study: EMG produced TPA metagenomics assembly of the A metagenome-wide association study of gut microbiota in type 2...
ACAGCGAACGAGCTGAATTTATTGGATTGGATGAACCATTAGATAAATGGGCGAGGACAATAAGAAAGGCACTCCTGCAAACAAATAGAGTTAATAGAACGGATTTGATTACGGAAAAGCATTATAACATTGAAGTGGAAGCAGAGCGGCTGCAGGAACGCTATCTGCAATTGTATAAGGAACGGTGTCAGGCATGAAGATTGGAATTTTGACGCATCATTACATAAATAATTTTGGGGCTTTTTTACAGGCCTATGCATTACAAACTGCCTTGCAGGAAATGTATCCCAATGACGAAGTTCAAATTATAGATTGTATGAATGTGAAACATTTTGTGATTAATGCGGGAGGATGGTTTCGTTTTTATAAAAACAAAGAAACACTGTCCGATTGGCTGCAAAAAATCAAATTGCCTATTACATTTGCGAAAGCCAGGAAAAAATATATGGCACTTACGCCAACCTGCTACAATGCTAAAGATATTGAAAAACTTGGCTTGGACTATATTGTAGTGGGTAGTGACGAAGTGTGGAACTATCAGGAGACAAAGGGAAAAGCAAAAGTAAAATTTGGTGTTGGTTTGGAAAAAGAAAAACTGGTTGCGTATGCACCGAGTGTTGGTCAAACACATGAAACGGACGTACCAGAGTATGTAAAGACAGGAATTTTAAAGTTTAAGGCTGTATCGGCAAGAGATCAGCTGACAGAAGAGCTTGCTGAGAAAATTCGGAATGAGAATATCGAAAGAGTTACGGATCCTACATTCCTCGTACATATTCCAGATGAAGAGGTCCCGGTAGTGACACAGCCGTATATGCTTTTTTATTACTGTGATGGTCTGCCAGAAGTGGAAAAGCAGAAACTTATTGATTATGCGCATAAAAACGGTATGGCGGTTTATGGTGCAGGAGAATGCGATAAACGGTATACGGACATAACGGTCAATCTTACACCGTTTCAGTGGGTCTGGATGTTTCGGAATGCAGCGTGTGTGGTAACCGGGACATTTCATGGAGCAGTATTCTCTATGCTTAACCATCGTCAGTTCGCTTGCTACTTGACAAATCCAAGCAGAATTCGGAAGGTTTCATCACTTCTTGAAGAGTTTGGACTAGCAAATAGACGCTGCGAGGGAAGTGCGATTCAAATTATCGAAACGCTTAATCAAAAGGTGGATTATGACTCAATTGAGGTTGAGTTTGATAAAAGAAGAAGTGAAAGTAAAAAATTTCTCAAGAATGCAATTGGTTAAAATTAGCGAATTGATAATGTGGGATGCAAATAGATTGGATAGGGAATATGGGAATAGTTCTATTTAAAAATAAAATAACATGTTGCGGCTGTGGTGCATGTGCTTCTATCTGCCCTAAAGGAGCAATATCGATGAAACCAGATAATCAGGGATTTATTTATCCGGTGATTGATTCGAACTTATGTGTTTCATGTGGTGCATGTAAAAAGGTATGTGCATATCAGAATGAAAGTTCACTGCATAAACCGGTTCAAGCTTATGCGGCAGTGAATAAGGCAAAGGAGCAACTTGAAAAATCGGCTTCAGGAGGCATTTTTGCTGCTGTCGCAACATATTTCTTGGAGAATAATGGGACGGTGTTTGGTGCAGCACTTGACTTTGAGGATGGACATCCGATAGCACATTTGATTGGAATTGAGAATATAGAGCAGTTGGAACGCATCCAAGGATCAAAATATGTTCAAAGTTCAGTTGAGGAAACGTATAAACAGGCAAGACGTAAATTAGACGAAGGAAAGAATGTCCTTTTTTCAGGGACACCTTGTCAGATTGCAGGCCTGTATGGATATTTACGGAAAGACTATAGTAATCTATGGACAATCGATGTGATTTGTCATGGAGTGCCAAACGCAAAGTTTTTTAATGACTATCTTAGTGTAGAAGCAAAAAAGCGTGGAGGAGTTCCAATTGGCTATTCTTTCCGAGATAAAAAACGCGGATGGGGAATGAATGCAAGATTGGATTTGAGACGCCCATCAGGTGAAGAAAAGAGTATATACATACCAGCAAGATTGACATCTTATAATACTTTGTTTTTGGATGGAGATATTTATAGAGAAAATTGCTACGAGTGTCCATATGCGCATAAAGAACGAGTAGCAGATATGACAATTGGAGACTTTTGGGGAATCGAACGGGAACATCCTGAGTTACTGAAGCAGGATGCGTTCGATGAAAGAAAAGGCATTTCCTGCATACTTGCGAATACTGAAAAAGGTGTAGAACTATGCAAAAAAATAACGGACAGAATTTGGTTAAGCGAAAGTTCATATGATAAGATTGCAAGAAAAAATGGACAGCTTAGTCATCCATCTGCTCAATCATCTCGTCGAAAAATAATTATGGAGCTTTACGAAAAGGCTGGATATGATGGGGTGGAAAAATGGTTCCATAAAAAGTATAGAAAACAAATAATTGTGCACAGCATTTATAATGCGATTCCTAGAAAAGTAAGAGTTGCATTGAAAAGTATAATAAAAAATTAGAGGAGAATTACGGATGGCTTCAAAACACATGAATCTGAAAAGAATATCGCATCGAATAAAAGAAGAAGTAGGTTCTACAGTGGAAGTGGCAAACGTAGTTGGAATTAGAGGTGCATTTGCAACATTTCGTGGTAAAGTGGATATTCAAATTATGGTTCATAATGGACATATAGAACATCCGTGGATCAAAAAGCACTTAATAAAAAAACATGAGGCAATGAATGCGTATTTTGAACGGACATGCACAAAAGTTACCGAAGAACGGATTTGCGATATTAAAATTCCAGAGCAAGATGAAAATTATAAGGATTGCATTTGGATATGTTGGTGGCAGGGACTAAAAAATGCTCCAGATATCGTAAAAAAATGTGTAGAGTCTATTCGGATTCATGCTGGAAACCATAAAATTGTAATTATTACAGACGAAAACTACAAGGAATTTGTTGCATTTCCAACTTGGTTAGAAGAAAAATATGAACGTGGAATTATAACAAAGACACATCTTTCAGATTTATTAAGAATTTCGCTTTTAGCTCGATATGGTGGAATTTGGTTAGATTCAACTTTTTTCTGCACGGGAGATCTTCAACCGTATTTCGATATGCCAGTTTGGTCGATTAAGCGACCAGACTATCGCCATGTTTCTGTGGCATGTGGTGAATTTGCAAACTATTCGTTTGGATGTACTACAGAATATAGAAAAGTTTTTGCTATCTTACGAGAATATCTTCTGGATTATTGGGAGCATTATGATTATATGATCGATTATCTGTTTTTAGATTATTTGATTGTTCTTGCAAGAAAACAAAATGATTATGTGAATCAGGCATTTAATGAAATCATCCCTAATAATAAAAACTGCGATGAGCTGTTGAAGGTTCTTGGAACTACATTTGATTCTAGTGAATGGGAAAAGTTAAAGGATAATACGGCATTGTTTAAGCTTACATGGAAAGCTGCTTTTCCAAGAATGGTTGATGGAAAGAAAACGTATTATGGAAAAATGCTGAATGGGGAACTTTTCTAAGGTATACAGCAAGGGGGCAAAAAGAAAGTGATAGAGTATATAAAAAGCGATTTGTATCGCTATGAAGGAAATACGACCTGGAAATCTTTTGTTAAGTATTATAGAAAAAATGCTGGTTTTCGCTTTTTGGTGGCATATAGGCTCATAAATGCAAAAGGTTTACTTAAGATAATAGGCGGAATCCTTTGGACATTCCGAGATAAGCAGAGAATTCAAATTTTGAGAGAAACAAAAATTGGATATGGGTTATATATAAGCCATGGTGGCCCGGTTGTTGTTAATCCATCAACGATTATTGGAGATAATTGCAATCTTTCACAATTTGTTACAATTGGTTCAAATGAGGGAAGAGCTGCTGTAATAGGTGACAATGTCTATATAGGACCAAATACTTGTATAGTTGAAAATGTAAGTATTGGAGATAATGCCACAATTGGTGCAGGAAGCGTTGTTACTAAGGATATTCCTTCAAATGCTACAGCAGCTGGAAATTATGCTAAGGTGTTGAATTTTAATAATCCGGGTAGATACGTAGAGAATAGATGGTCTTGTACATCGGGGGGGGGCAAAATTGTTGATACAGTACAACAGAATGCCCGCTAATATATGCGCATAATTATCTTTATCAAGGGATGATACAAGAGAGGAAAATAGTAATGAAGAAGATACTTTTTGTTATGCCAACACTTCGAGATGGAGGTGCAGAACGTAGTCTGGTTAATTTATTGACTGAACTTCCAGAGGATAAATACGAGATAGATTTACTATTGCTAAAAAAGCAGGGGACGTTTTTGTCACAAGTCCCTGCTTATGTAAACATCTTGGAGCAGCCTCCAGTTTTGAAAAAATTATATGGACCTGTAAGAAAAGCGGGCATCTATATGCCTGTAAAGGTTTTTGGAAATTTGTTGGCTAGAATTGTAAAATCGGGAATGGGAAACCAGAAAGCCTTTATGTGGGAATACTTTTACAAGCCCGTCATAGATGGATTGGACAAAGAGTATGATGTTGCGGTTGGATATTTGGGAGGAGAATCAACATATTACATTGTTGACAAAGTAAATGCCAAAAGGAAAATACATTGGGTACATAATGATTACAGAACTTCCGGCATGCCAAAAAAATACGACTTGAAGCTCTTTCCGAAGGTAGATGCGGTTGTGACGATTTCGGAGGAATGTCTTGCAATATTAAAGGAAGAATTTCCACAGTTTCAAGATAAATTTTATTGCATAGAGAACATCACATCATCGGCAGTAATCAAAGCACGAGCAAATGAGTTTATTCCGGAAGAGTACAAAGGACTCGAAAACATTTTACTTTCGGTTGGACGCTTGTCTGAACAGAAGGGCTTTGATATGGCTATTTCCGCGGCGGGCAAACTAAAGAAAAAAGGGCTAAAATTCAAATGGTTTATTATTGGAAGTGGGCCACTTAAAGATAAGTTTAATGATCAAATAAAAAAAGAAAATGTGGAAGATTGTGTTGAACTCTTAGGAACAAAATCTAATCCATATCCATATATAAAGAACTGTGATATTTTTATACAGCCATCAAGATATGAGGGAAAATCTGTTGTAATTGATGAAGCGAAAATTCTGGCAAGGCCTATTATCGCAACAGCATATCCTACGGTAAAGGATCAAATACAGAATGACAATGAAGGGTTAATCGTTGAACTTAATGTGGATGGAATAGTAGATGGAATAGTTGCTTTGTGTTCTGATGATACAAAAAAACAACAGATAACAGAGTATTTAAATAGACATGAGTATGGAAATCAGAACGAAGTGAAGAAATATATTAATCTAATAGAAGGGAAAATGAAAATATGAGTGATTCTCCACTTTTCAGCATTATTTTGCCAATATATAATGTGGAAAAATATATAGATAGATGTATAAATACGATTTTAAATCAAGAATTTAGTAATTATGAGATAATTTTAGTGGATGATGGCTCAACGGATTCATGCCCTGAATTATGTGATAGATATGGAGAATTCAGCAAAAAGATTAAAGTGTTACATAAGAAAAATGGTGGCTTGTCAAGTGCAAGGAATGCCGGATTGAATATAGCTACAGGAAAATACATATTTTGGTTGGATTCAGACGACTATCTGCCAATGGGAACATTGAAGCAGTTAGGAGAGATATTATGCAAAAATGATGTCGACATTTTGAAATTTAATTATATAAGACAACCTGATAATATAACTATAAATTCTATTTTGAAACCCGGAAACTATAACAGGGAGCAAATAGAAGAAGTTGTAATTCCACTTGCGCTAAAAAATATAAGTGAATTTATTATGTCGGCGTGGGCACACATTTATAAAAGAGAGTTTATAACAAGAAACAATTTGAGTTTTGTCTCAGAAAGACAAATAGGAAGTGAAGACTATTTGTTTAATTTGCATGCATTTCTGGCTGCTAATTCCTTGATGGCAATAGAAAATGCTTTATATAACTATGACTATAGAGAAGGAAGTTTATCTCAGAAATATAGAGAGAATCTTATAGAAAAATACAGGCAATTGTATATAGCGATGCAAAAACTCGTAATACAATATCGAGTTTATGATCACTATTTTAAAATGCTACAGTATTTTTATGTATGGAACTGTTATTATGTATTGATTTTCAATGAGATGAGAATAACTCGTAATCATAATAAAAAAGACAGAAATACTAATATTAGACAGTTGTTGCGTCAAAAAGAGCTAACTGTAGCATTGAAATCTATATCAATACAAGGTAGTTCGTTAAAAAGAAAATTAATCTATTTTTTGATGAGAACAAGATGTTTATGTGGGATACTATGTATTAGCAAAGTAAAAATGGCGGGGAATAATTAATATGAAGGTTGGAAAGAGAGCTTTATACTCGTTTTTCTTATCACTATGTCTTTGTCAATCAGTTATTGTGAAGGTGAGTTCGATATACTTTGAAAATTATACGTTAATACTGCGAGCTTTTTTAATAATAGGCTTGATAATGCTGATTCCAGGATTACGATATTACATATATGAAAAAAAATATCATAAGTGCAATGCGTTGATTATCTTGACCGTTTTAAGCGCTATGGTATCAGCATATGTGAATCGAAATACTTATGAATGCTCAGTATGGGTGGCGGTTACTTTTTCCTTGCAGTTAGTATTATTAACAATGTACTGCGAATATTTAGATTCGACTGATTGCGTGCAATACGGAATTAGTTCATTATTTTGGCTGGTAGTTGCATATTGTGTGCTGTCTGATATTTTAATGTTTGTAGATCCGCATCGGACATATTTTGTATGGGGTGGTCATACGGATATGTTTTTTGTTGGGGAAAAGTTTAATTTGACATATTTGCATTTGCTGGGTGTAATTCTTTATTGTTTATCAAACAAAACAAGATTGGCACAAAAGAAATTCAAAGTAGTTGGCATGTTGATTTGGCTACTTTTAATTTCTATTTTTTCAGAGTGTTCTACAATGATTGTTGGAACAATAATTCTGATAGGACTAATGTTGATGGGGGAAAAAATTATCAATGTATTACAGAAGCCATTCTTTGCTATACTTTTTTTGATTATTTGTGATTTGATTTTAATTTTAAATTATTCAATAACACAAGTTCCAGTAGTGAAAGCGTTTATAGAAAATATTTTAAATGAATCAACTGATCTTACAGGGCGCGTAAATATATATGCTAAGATTGCCCTGATTTTAAGAGAAAGTAAATGGAGCGGAGTTGGAATTGACAATAACTATGCAGTTGCTATGAAAATTACACATGCGGCAGATTTGCAAAATGGCTTGTTAGATGTGCTTTTGTCCTACGGTTGGGTTGGAATCATATTGTTGGTGCTTTTTCTTATGTATGTTGTAAATAGATCAAAGAAAAGTGAGCAGAAAATCACTCTTTATGTAATATACCTTTTTATAGCACTTTCAAGTATTGAAATTACTTTTAGACAGGGCTTATATGTGTATTTTCTTTTAACACTATTGTATAGCTGGACTGAAGAAAGGCAGATAGAATAATGACATGTGCGCTAATTATTCCGTATTTCGGAAAATTTAAAAATTATTTTGATGTTTTTTTGAAAAGCTTTTCATATAATCCTCAATTTGACCTATTGCTAATAACTGATAATGATGAAACGTATTTATATCCGTCAAATGTGAAAAAATTAAATATGAGCTTTGAACAGTTTAGAGAACTTGTTCAGAGTAAATTCGACTTCAATATTTCTTTGGAGAAGCCATATAAATTATGTGATTATAAGCCTGCATATGGATATATATGTGAGCAATGGCTGGAGGGATACGATTATTGGGGACACTGCGATTGTGATTTGATTTTCGGTGACTTATCACCAGTTGAACATATTTTGTCAGAAGGATATGATAAAGTGTTTACAGCTGGGCATTTGACTATATATAAGAATAGCCATGAAAATAATCGAATTTTCATGGGGAAAATTGATGGCTTGAGTTTATATCAAAAAGTGTATCAGTCGCCTAAGATATATGCATTTGATGAGGTGTGTTACTCAGTTAGTGTGAATGACTTGTTTGCACAATGTGGAAAAAAGATATACGCTAAAGATATGTCTTATAATTGCTCTACAAAACATAAAAATTTGACGAGAGTTACGTACGATGACACTAAAAAAAGGTGGATAGAAGAAAAGACAAAATTTGATCAATTATATTGGAATGAAGGAAGGCTGTATAGGATTTTTATAAAAAACGGAAAGCTATCTAAAGAGGAATTTATATATGTTCATTTACAAATGCGAAACATGAAATATAAAGTAGATGATCAAAAAAGAGTGACTACCTATAAAATAAATGCTGATTCTATTGTTGAATTGGACAAGCTGCCAGATAGCTGTATAGGGTTTAAGAAAACAAAGCGTATTGTTGTCAGTGGCCGAGAGCTTATAAAATTTGCAAAAAGAATAAAGAGTAGATTTTGTAGACAACGGTTAGTACAATGGGATAAACCGTGGGAGTATAATCCGTATGATGAAGATTAGTATTGTTATACCAGTGTTTAATGTTGAAAAATATATAGGAGAGTGCCTAGAGTCTGTTATTAATCAAACAAGAAAACCAGATGAGGTTATTATAGTTGACGATTCTTCAACTGACGATTCGGCAGAGATTTGCAAATCGTATATTGAAAAGGCTGATTACATAAAGTTGGTTACAAATAGTGAACGGGGGGGAAAGCAGAGCCAGGAACAAAGGAATAGATCTGGCAAAAGGAGAATATATGCTCTTTGTAGATGGCGACGATGTTTTATCTAAATATTATGTTGAAAAAATGCTGGATGCATTAGACAGGTATGAAACAGATTTAGTGATTGGAAGATATACATTAAATCGTAAAGAACTTGGCTTGCCACAATGTGAGGCCCCTGACAAAATGTCAGATGCCGAACTGATTCGCAAGAAACTGGTGCGAGGAGAAGGCGAAGGGTATTTGTGGAATAAAGTGTTTAAGTTAGAAATTATTAGGAAAGAACAGTTAAAATTTGATGAGTCATTAGACTTGTTCGAAGACTTAAAATTTGTTTATCAATATTTGACCTGTGTGCAAAAAATAGTGGAAATTTCGGATATAATATACTGGTATCGAAGTAGGGATGATTCTGCAGTTCATCAGCTGAATGATGAAAAAAGATGGCAACAATATAAAGTAATTAAATACTTCAAAAATAACGAACGAAATTTAAATGATGATGACAAATTGAACGAGGAACTTCTTTTTTATGCTTGGATGTATCTGAAGAGTTCGGTCAAATTAAAAGAAGATTTGAAAAGGAGAGAGGTATTGTCTGATATAAAAGGTTTATTTTTTAAGATAAATGTTATTGATAATATTAAACAAACTGTCTGCTTAATATATAGTTGGATGAAATAAATTGCTCTAATACTAATTTGTTATTGAATTTGAACTGAGAAAGGAATATTGATGAAAAAGAGTGCAACATTACCTCGTAAAATATTTCATAAAATATTTCGAGGAGGCTATTGTGATAATGAGGAGTATATTGCATATTTGAGAAAATGTGGTATCAAAATAGGTAGTCATTGTACATTTTATGATTGTAACAAAGTATCTATAGATACACAAAACCCATGCATGTTGGAAATCGGTGATTATGTTAGAATTACAGAGGGCGTTCAAATCTTAACGCATGACTATAGTTTTTCGGTTCTGTGCTCTGTTGAAGGTGATATAGTGGGAAGCGTCGAGAAAGTTACTATAGGAAACAATGTGTTTATCGGTAGAAATGCAATTATTTTAAAAGGGGTACATATAGGAAATAATGTGATTATCGGCGCAGGAAGTATTGTCGCAAAAGACTGCAAAGATAATAGTGTATATGCGGGTAACCCGGCAAAAAGGATTTGCTCCATTGAAGATATGTACAAAAAAAGAAAAGATAAGATGATTGAAAATGCGAAGCAAGTTGTACATTGTTATTATCAAAGGTATGGAAAAACTCCAGAACAATCAATTTTAAGAGAGTATCAATTGCTATTTGATGACAGAAGTACTGTACCGTCTTCTTTAGAAGCCTTGATGGTGGATAGTGGCAGTTATGATAAATGCATGAGATATTATAAGGAATCTTCGCCACAATTTGAAAATTACGAAGCCTTTTTAAAATGGTGTGGTTTTGCTGAGGATGGAGAGCGTATATGGCAAAAGTGAGTGTAAAGAAGAATTATTTGTTTAATTTAATGTATGAAGTTTTAGCTGTTCTTGTTCCTTTTGTTACTACGCCATATGTTTCAAGAGTTCTAGGTGTCACTGCTATTGGCGATTACAATTATATTAATGGTATTGTCTCTTATTTTGGCCTGATTGCAGTAACTGGAACAGCAACTTTTGGTAATAGAGAGATTTCGATTCTACAGAATGATAAAGAAAAACGCAGTGAATATTTTTTTGAGATACTATTTTTTAGGATTATTTGCACGGGAATAGCATTGCTTCCTTATTTGATACTTATATTAAGTTCTAACGGCTTATATAAGACGTTGTATTTAATAAATCTTTTAATGTTTCTGTCATGGATATTTGATGTGAGTTGGTTTTGCCAAGGAATGGAAAATTTTGCTGTTACAGCAATTAGAAATTCAATTATTAAAATGTCTGGAGCAATTTTAATTTTCCTTTTGAAAAAAAGTCCGATGGATTTGTGGAAGTACACGACGATTTATTCTGGGTCGATGTTACTCGGAAATATGACAATGTGGGTTTATGTTGCGAAACAAGTGAGTTGGCCTGGCATCAAAAAAATTCATGTCTTTAGAAATGTTAAACCGATTTTTCAGTTGTTTATTCCAGTAATTGCTGTACAAATTTATACAGTTATGGATAAAACAATGTTAGGCTTTTTGGATAATACGACGCAAGTCGGTTATTACGCCCAAGGACAAAGAATTATCGAACTTGCAATTACAGTATTAAACTCTCTAATTTCAGTATTACTTCCCCGAATTTCATTTCTTTTTAGTCAGGGAAATACGGAAGAACTTCAGGCCTTGATAGATAAAGCATTAAGATATATTTTTATGCTGGCTATACCAATGATTTTTGGGTGCACCGTATTGATAGATTGGTTTGTTCCGATTTTCTTTGGGAGTGGATATGAACCTGTTGGAAACATTATAAAGATATTAAGTTGCATGTTTATTGTTTTAAGTTTAGGAAGATTGTTTGGTACTATGCTTATTGCAATTAATCAGCAAATGCAGTATACCATTGTTACCATTGTTGCTGCAGTTATGAACTTACTGTTGAATTTGGTGTTTTTATTTTATTTTCACATGGGGGCTATGGGGGTTGCGGTTGCATCAGTTATTTCTGAAATCACAGCAACAGTAATACAGTTATGGGATGTCAGAAGTGTTGTTAAAACTAAAATGCTGGGAAAGTGTTTCATACAATATTTGATTCCATCAGTAATAATGACAATTGTAATAGTAGTTACACAAAAGATTATTGGAGAATCATTAGTAGGACTGATTGTGGCTGTAGGTATTGGGTGTGCAGTGTATTTTATTGCTTTGTTATGTGCAAAAGATGATATTGTAATTTCAGTATCAAAGGAAATTTGGGCTAAGTTTTATAGACGAAAAAATTGATAAAAACTTAAATGATTTTAGAAGGTGAATTTTACCTGTACTATTTTTGATATTGGTAAAGAACAAGTTGACGAGAAATTAGAAAGAGAGAGAGAGTATGAAAACAACATTACTTATCATGGCAGCCGGTATTGGCAGTCGCTTCGGAACAGGAATCAAACAGTTAGAGCCGGTGGATGATGCTGGACATATTATCATGGACTATTCAATCCATGATGCAATTGAGGCTGGCTTCAACCATGTAGTATTTATCATCCGCAAGGATATTGAGAAGGAGTTCAAAGAGGTTATCGGTGAGCGTATTAAAGCTATCTGTGCTGCTCATGACGTAACTGTAGACTATGCTTTTCAGGACATTAACGATATTCCGGAAACTCTGCCGGAAGGCCGTACAAAGCCGTGGGGAACCGGTCAGGCTGTGCTTGCTGCAAAGAAAGTTCTTGATACACCGTTCATTGTGATCAATGCAGACGATTACTACGGCAAGGAGGGCTTTAAGGCTGTCCATGAGCATCTGGTGAATGGCGGAAAGTCCTGTATGGCTGGCTTCGTGCTGAAAAATACTCTGTCCGATAATGGCGGTGTAACCCGTGGTGTTTGCAAGATGGACGACCAGAACAATTTGACTGAGGTTGTGGAAACCAAGAATATTGTGAAAACAGCAACTGGGGCAGAAACAGACGGCGTAGCTGTTGATGTAAATTCTCTTGTTTCCATGAATATGTGGGGCTTGACACCAGAGTTTTTGGATGTGCTGGAAGATGGCTTTAAGGAGTTCTTTGAGAAAGAAGTACCGGAGAATCCGTTAAAATCAGAGTATTTGATTCCGATTTATATCGGTGAGCTGCTGAAGAAGGGGGAGATGTCTGTTAAGGTATTAAAAACCAATGATACCTGGTATGGGATGACCTACCATGAAGATGTCGCAGCTGTAAAGGATAGCTTTAAGAAGATGCTGGAGAACGGCGTGTATAAAGCTGATTTATTCAGCAATCTCTAAACAATGATGAAAGACACGATTGACTTATTCGGAAAGATCCTCACAAACATCTTGACTGCTCTGTATGAGCCATTTGGTTTTTCAATTCTGCTTTCCTTCCTTGCAATGTTTTTCTACCTGTATGCATATGAGCCTACCGCAGCAGGTAAAGGATGGAAGAGTGCTATAGTGATATGGTATCAGAAATTCAAAGAGAGCGTGTTCTTTCGGAAATTGTTCTTACTAGCCTTTGTGACATCAATGATCTTGTTCCGAACGCTGCTGAATCGGAATCTGTGGCTAAATCCTCTGTCAAATGTCATGGGTGGCTGGGGCATCTGGGAGACCGTGAACGGTGAACAGAAGCTGACAACCGAGTGCATCGAGAATGTAATCATGATGGTGCCGTTTTCAGCAGTAGTGATGTGGACATTCGAAGAAAAGATAGGAAACGGCTGGAAGAAGATACTGTGGTATAGCGGAAAACTAGCGTTCATTTTTTCGGTAAGTATTGAGATGCTACAGCTGTTTTTAAGGCTCGGTACATTCCAACTGTCTGATTTGTTCTATAACACAGTCGGTGGAGTGGTAGGCGGTTTAGTGTACTACGGAATCGTGAAGGCGAGAAAGCGTCTGTAAAACTGGATGAAATTGTGATATACTGGGAGCGGTGGGAGTATCCCAAAGTTTGTGTAAACCTTCAAACTGATGTAAGATAGACTTACCA
>ERZ791682.774-NODE-774-length-13371-cov-2.01254_pt1 | contig 13371 bp, 8 predicted proteins | sample MGYA00509958_ERZ791682 | MGnify/ENA primary metagenome ERZ791682 (study PRJEB30046, sample SAMN00715194) | human gut metagenome | study: EMG produced TPA metagenomics assembly of the A metagenome-wide association study of gut microbiota in type 2...
ATCAACCGGTAGTGGTCGGACGTGCGGAGCAGCAGACGCGACACGTGGGGCACCACAAGTCCGATAAATCCTATAGGACCGCAGAATGCCGTGACAACGGCTGTAAGCAGTCCGGTGACCACAAGCAGCACATTGCGCGTGGAGCGAAGGTTGACGCCAAGGTTTTCAGCATAACGCCTGCCCAGCAGCAAGGCGTTGAGCGGCTTTATCAGCAGCAACGAGGCGGCAAGCCCCGCAACCACAACAGCGGCAAAAACCGGCAATTGGCGGAGCGTGACTCCGGAGAAATTGCCAAGCCCCCATATCACAAACGAATGCACTCCCTCTTCTGTGGCAAAGAAATTAAGCAACGAGATTGCCGACGAGGCGATATAACCTATCAAGATACCAACAATCAGCAGCATCGTGCTGCTCTTCACAACGTTCGACATCACGAGCAGCAAAGCCATCACAACCATCGCTCCCACAAATGCGCCGGTAAGCGTGGCTACATATCCGCCAGCGGCGACACCAAGTACAGTGGCAAACGAGCTGCCGAACGCAAGCATAGTGCATCCGGCACCCAGACTTGCCCCCGTGGAGATGCCAAGAATCGAGGGGTCGGCGAGCGTGTTGCCAAACAGGGTCTGCAACAGCAGTCCCGACACGGCAAGCGCACCTCCGGCAAGCGCAGCCGTGACGACAAGCGGCAGCCGACTTTCGAATATTATAAAATTCCACGGCTCATAGTCTGACGGACGACCGGTCAGAATGCGCCACACCTCAACAGCCGGCACATCGACTGTGCCCACAAGCAGAAGCGACAAAGCAAGAGCGACTATCGCAAAAACGAGCAAAGCCGTCACTATACGGAAACGTGCCATCTATCAATCCCCCATCGGTTTATAATATTGCAACGAGTAGTCAGGCAACAAGTCGGGATGAAACAGTTTCACGTATTCGCGAAGCAGACGCTCGGGGTGGAACGGTGTTTCCTCAAAAATCCCGCTTGTGGCGGAATCGACATAATAGACTCCATGATTGGAAAACGCGCTGAAACGGTCGTTGTGCGGATAAAGCGCAAGCATTGACTTGCGGTCAAGCGTCTGTCCGTAGACGGTGACAAGCCAGAAGTCGGCTTTCTGAGCCTTGTCGAGCACCTGCGGAAAGTCGAGCGACAACGATCCAGTCGACTGGTCGGCAGCCCATGGATATGCTGCGCCGGCATCGGCATAAAGCGAAGCCTTGTAGCTTTTGCCTCCTGGCACATACCATACTCCGTTGATGGCATATTCTGAAATCACCATGGGATGCTTGTCGGCTTTCTGAGCAACAGCCTTCACCTCGGCATAATCCTTAGCCACCTGTGCATAGACCTTCGCTGCCTGGCCGCTCTTGCCGAAGAGCAGTCCGATAAACTCAATCCAGCGTGCGCGGTTAAGGGGCGTGGACTCCATATAGTCTGCCATCTCAACAATAGGTATTCCCATATTGCCTATCGCTCCATAACCGCTGTTCTGCATCGGCGACAGGAATATGGCCTCCGGCGCGGCACTGACGATACGTTCAGTGGATGGCGACATCGACGAGCCGCAGTCGGATATCTTTCCGGATTTCAAACCGGCAACCACTTCGGGTGTCTTGAAATACTGTGCATCGAGTACTCCGACGATGGCATTTCCGCAGCCCAGCTCCACAATCGGACGAGCATACACATCACTATAGACCACCGCCGAGCGCAACGGCACTTTTATCACCGTCGCATCGGGAAGCCCATCGGGAAGCGGCTTGTCGCGTGGCACAAGCGCATAGCGGTGAAGTGTCTGTCCTGCCTTCCACGGATCGCGCACGGTCACCAGCGTATATCCGTCTTTCTCCTCTATGCCGAGCAGCTCCGACTCGATTTTTTTCTCTCTACCGCATCCTGCCAGCACGAGCACCGCCAGCAACAGCATAAATATCCTTGTTCTCATCGATTATATTTTTTCACTGATTAAAAAATAAGCAATACAAAGGTAGTCCAATGCCGACTACAAACAAAATATGCCTTTTGAAAATTTCACAATAAAAAAACATCCCAGAAACTTCACAGCCTCCGAGATGCCAAAATTCACACATGAAACAAATCTTATTTTCTTGCACTTGTAATGCCATTGTCAAGGACAGCCTCCGCCAAATGCAGTGCCTACTATACCGACACTGCCATACAATATAACGTATCGCCATCCATCGTAAAAAAAACATTTACGTATGTCGAAATGTTCACTTTCCAAACAGAGATTACACAACTCCTGCATCCGCCATCAACACGAGTCATCACAAGCGAAGTTTCCGCCTGCGACGACACCGACATTGCCAGCAACAATGCTGGAACAACAAACATCCTTTTCATAATCAAAACTTAAAAATCCAAACCTAAAACCATTGTATCACCACAAAAGTAATACATACACCTTGTAAAAACAATACTTTTGATATTTTAACTGCGTTTTTACCGACAAATTGACAGTTTTACACGAAAAACCCCGAAAAACTTCGCAGCCTCCCGGGGATCATCACACATAAAACAAATCAATATGAAATAAAATTCTTTTAATCTATTCGCTTATCAAACCATGCCAATTGCCGACAAAACATCTGGAATTTGCCAGAGAAGCTTTGTCTGGATATTGCATCTATTTTTCAAACCTCCTTTTTCAAAATCTATATATCCTACCTCTTTTCGACGACAAATTTATCACTTTGTAAACACAATTCCAAATAAATCCAACAAAATGTCACATTTTATCGACAAAAGATTGTCTTTTTCCATTTTTAAAGATTTGGATTCGTTTTTTTAGATTTCAAAATCAGAGAAATCCGGAGTGCCGGCAAGCAAAGAGGCGCAAAAAACCAGACGCGTATACACACAAAAAGAACCGTCATCGCAAGAATACGACAACGGAACTATTCGTTCTGCGTAACCCTATTAAAGTATTACTTATTGATAGAGTGAGAAACCGACAGACGTGCACGACCTTTAGCACGACGGCGAGCAAGCACCTTGCGTCCGTCGGCAGTCGACATTCTTAAACGGAAACCGTGTTTGTTCACTCTCTTTCTGTTCGAAGGTTGGAATGTTCTTTTCATTTTTGTATCTTATTTCGTTATTATTCAGTATTTCGGACTGCAAAAGTAACCATTAATTTCCTAAAAACAAAGCAATCAGTCCAAATATTTCAGAAATATTTTCACATTCTTCTGATTTTCAAACCGATACATTAGCGCAAACGGTCGCAATCGTGGATGATTTTATAGTCTTTTTGGATACGGCTCTTCGCCATCAGCGTGCAGGCAAGCGCAAGCACAGGCAGCGGAGCTGTCATCGTGAATCTCGGATCAACAACCGCCATAAAATATCCACCAGCCACAACGGCAATTTCCGCCAACATGAGCAGAACGCCTACAGAACACAGCATTTGCTGCATTTTCAGGTTTTTAAACTTAGTGATTGTGACAAGCAAAAACACTGCAATTGCGGCGGCAAGCACACGTGCCACCAAGACAGCGCCGCCCAATTCAACCACCGGCTGCACAACACGCAACGGCTCGACCGCTGGGAACGCCGCCGCCAAAGCCACTGAAATAAGCAGATAAACCGTCTGCCAACGTTGTAGTACCATATTCTATTTTTTCTGCAAATTTACTATTTCCTCCAAATCCTGACAACACCTCGCCAACTTTTGCAATGACTTATGGCAAGATTTTTGCTCTTTATTTGTATATTCGCAAATAAATTCAATATACGACAATGACCGACTTCCACAAAAAAAGCATTCAATCGCTGCTTTCCGAGAAACGCCTTGCTGAGGCGTTCGCCGAACTGCGACAGACGGCACAGACGCTGCAAAACTGGCAATTGAACAACCGGCTCGACGAGCTGGAGGAGTCATACAAATATATGATCCGCTATGTTGCAGACGGATGCAACGACCCTCAACGCGAGGAAATCCACAACGGCATCACCGCAAAACTGATGGAGCTTGCCGACATTACCGAACAAGAGCTGACAGTGCAGAACTCGCCTAAACTATACTACGAGACGCTGCGCATGGAGCGCAAGTACCCCAGAAGTCTGGAGGCGCTGCTCGAGGCATACCGCGAATGTGCCGACAAGACAGCATTGTTCTACGAGCTGCCGGCAGACAAACGCGACAGTGACCAGGAGAGGACACTGCTAATGGAGAAAGAAAAAGCCGCCAACGCTGTTTTCAAGCATATATGGGTCACTTTTCCCGTGACCGCCAACGAAGCCGGCACGCTCGACAAGCTGTTTGCCGACGCCGACGCCACGGCAGAAATAAAGGAATTGGCGATGGCGGCGACAATGCTCAGTCTGCTCGAGCACTACAGCGAGCACCTTCTGCTGTCGCTGCTCGACCTCTATGCCGCAAACGCTTTCAACGATGCATCGCTGTCAATGAAAGCGCTGTGCTGCGCGCTGATTGCCATGCACTGCCACCGCGAAACCATAAAGCACTCAAGCGCCATCTCACTGCGTATTGCCAACATTGCCGACAGCGAGCGCGGACGCCGCGACATCATGACCGTGTTTCTGCAATTCATCCGCAGCCGTTCCACTGAGAGAATCAGTCAGAAGGTGCGCGACGAATTGGTGCCTAAACTGATGAAACTAAGTCCGGAGATGCGGCGCAAGATGCGCGACGGGTTTTCAGACGACATCGAAGAAATGGCAAAAAACCCCGACTGGCAGGAAATGCTCAACGAGTCGGGCATCACCGACAAGATGCAAGAGCTGAGCCGCATGCAGGCTGAAGGCAGCGACGTGTTTCTCAGTTCGTTCGCCAGGCTGAAGAGCTTTCCATTCTTCAACGACGTGGCGAATTGGTTTGTTCCGTTCACACCACGCCACTCGAGCATATTCCGCGTGTTTGCCGGCAACAGCGGCAGCATGTTGCTGTCGATGGTTGACCGCACAGGAGCATTCTGCGACAGCGACAAATTCTCATTCGCCCTGTCGGTAGCCACGATGCCCGACCAGCATCGCTCGATGATGATGGCACAATTCGACGAGCAGCAGGAGCAGGTCATCAACGAAATGGCAGACAGTCTCCCCAACCCCGACAAGCAGCGGGAGAACATCGCCAACAAATATGTGCAAAGCCTGTACCGCTTCTTCAACCTGTTTCGCAGCCGCAACGATTTCTACAACCCGTTCTCGACAAGGCTCAACCTTATTGACGTGCCGTTTGTCAGCGACGCCCTTTCCGACACAAAAAGCCTGCGGCTGATTGCCGAGTTTTATTTCAGCATGCAATGCTACACCGACGCGCTGTCGACATTCGGCAAAGTGTTGAAACAAGACTTGCCTACAGCCTCCGACTATCAGAAGACTGGCTACTGCCACGAGCAACTGAAACAATACGTGCTTGCCACCGCCGACTATGAGAAAGTCGAGCTGCTCAAGCCCAACGATGTGTGGACCCTCAAGCATCTGGCTCTTTGCTACAGGGCCGTAAACGATACGGAGAAAGCCATCGCCAACTACAAACGCGCGGAAGCGCTGCAGCCCGACAATGTGGCGCTTGCCAACAATATTGCCAACTGTCTGCTTGAAGGCGGACGGATTGAGGAGGCGTTGAAATACTTCTTCAAAGTGGACTATCTGGCATCAAAAGGCGAACGGACAATGCGCCCCATCGCCTGGTGTTCGTTCCTGATTGGAAACTACAGCCAAAGTGTGGACTACTACAACCGCATCATCGCCAAGCAGCCCGGCGCAAACGACTACATCAACCGCGGACATGCCCTGCTGTGCAGCGGACAGGTGAAAGACGCCGTGGCAAGCTATATGGACGCCGTTGACAAATCAGGCGGCAGCGAGGTGCTGAAAACCCTTGACGACGACCGCCACTACCTGCTCGATGCCGGTGTGGACAAACTCACCATCGCGCTGATATTCGACAAAATCCGATACAAAGGTTTGGGCACTTCGGAAAATATGTAGTAAATTTGCAAAAACATCAGTTATTATAAAAATATGAATTTCAAATCATTAATCATTCCATTATTATTTACAGCACCAATAATGACAAACGCTGAAAATATATTCTTTGAGGAATTCAAAACGACACACAACGTTGTGCCGTTTGACAGAATCGAGAAGAGTTTCTATGAGGAAGCAGTCGATTCAGGTATCAAACAAGCAGACCGCGAAATCGAGGTTATCGTCAACCAGCGCTCGCGCCCTACGTTTGAAAACACTATCGAGGCGCTTGAGAATGCCGGAGAGATGCTCAACCGCACGCTGCTCACATTCTATCCAATCCTGTCGGCCGACGGCGACGAGGAAATGAACCAGATTTCGCTGCGCATCGCCCCGAAACTGGCTGAACACAGCGCAAACATCTCTCTCAACGAGAAGTTGTGGCAACGCGTAAAGGAGGTCTACGAAAACCGCGACAAACTCGACCTCAACACTGAGCAGAAAACGCTGCTCAAAAACACCTACGACTCGTTTGCCCGCAGCGGTGCAAACCTTGAGGGCGCCGACCGCGACGCTTATCGCAAGCTTCAGGCGGAATTGTCGGAACTGACGCTCAAATTCGAGCAAAACACGGTGAAATGCACTGCCGCGTATGAATTGTGGCTCACAAAAGACGACCTTGCGGGTCTGCCGGAAAGCACGGTGGAGGCTGCCGCTCTTGCCGCCAAGGAAAAAGGCAAAGAGGGTCAGTATCTTATCACGCTGCAACAGCCCACATACATGGCGTTCATGAAATACTCCTCACGCCGCGACCTGCGCGAGAAGCTGTACAAGGCATACAACACGCAATGCGTCGGCGGAGAATTTGACAACACAAAAATCCTGAGCCGCATCGCCGAAGTGCGCTACGAGATCGCCAAACTGCTTGGCTACAACACGTATGCCGACTACAGCCTTGAGGACACCATGGCGCAAACTCCTGCCAACGTCTATAAATTGCTCAATCAACTGCGCGACGCCTACAAGCCGGCATGGAAAAAGGAGCTGAAAGAACTGACCGACTATGCGCGCAAACTTGAAGGCAACAAAATCGAACTCCATTACTGGGACTACTCATACTACGCCAACAAGCTGAAAAACGAGAAGTACTCATACAACGACGAGGAACTCCGCCCCTACTTTGAGCTCAACAACGTAATCAAAGGTGTGTTCGGTCTTGCAACGCGTCTCTACGGCTTGCACTTCACCGAAAACCAGAACTATTCGGTATACCATCCGGAAGTGAAGTCGTTTGACGTGACCGACGCCGACGGCAACTTCGTCGGTGTGCTCTACACCGACTTCTTCCCACGCGACACCAAGCGTTCAGGCGCATGGATGACTGAATTCCGCCCGGAGCGCATCGTCGACGGCGTCAGCCAGCGTCCGCACGTAACTCTGACAATGAATTTTACAAAGCCTACAGAAACAAAGCCTTCCCTGCTTACGTTCTATGAGGTGGAAACGTTCATCCATGAGTTCGGACACGGCCTGCACAGCCTGCTCGCTCAGACTAAATATCAATCAATGTCGGGAACCAACGTGTACCGCGACTTTGTGGAAGTGCCGTCGCAATTCAACGAGAACTTCTTGACACAAAAAGAATTCCTCGACAGTTTCGCACGCCACTACCAAACAGGCGAGGCTATTCCTCAGGAGCTTGTCGACAAGGTGATCAAGTCATCACAATTCGGCGCGGCGTATGCCTGCCTGCGCCAGCTCAGCTTCGGCTACCTCGACATGGCATACCACACAACGACAGCGCCTGTGACCGATCCTATCGCGTTCGAACGCGAGGCGATGAAGCAAGTGCAGATGTTCCCGGCCGTTGACGGATGCATCATGGCACCGCAGTTCAACCACATCTTCTCTGGCGGTTATGCCGCAGGCTACTACAGCTACAAGTGGGCAGAGGTCATCGAAGCCGACGCTTTCCAATATTTCAAGGACAACGGAATCTTCAATCCTGAAATTGCCAAGTCATGGAAGGACAACGTGCTTAGCCGCGGCGGCACAGAAGCCCCTATGGTGCTCTACAAGCGTTTCCGCGGTCAGGAGCCTACAATCGACGCTCTGCTGATTCGCGACGGCATCAAAAAAGAAACTAAAAAGAAGAAATAATCAATATTTCTTCGCAATCCCACCAAAACGAAAAGGCGCCCAAACGGCGCCTTTTCTATTTTGTTTTTCTGAACTACGTTTTCAATCCAACTCGCCGTCAAGCATTTTCTGACATCCGGCTTTCATAGTCTCACGACAAATGCTCCACTCGCGACGTATCCTTGCTGAACGTATATCCGTTTGCCTGATGGGTGGCAAGCACAAGCACTTCGGCAATCTGCACATGCTCCGGCGCGTTGGCGGCATACAGCACCACGTCGGCTATGTCGTCGCCGTTGAGCGGATGTATGCCGGCATAGACGCTGTCGGCTTTCGACTTGTCGCCACGGAAACGCGTGACGCTGAAATTGGTTTCCACAAGTCCGGGCTTCACGTTGGTGACGCGCACACAGGTGTCGACAAGATCGATGCGCAAGCCGTCAGAAAGAGCCTTCACAGCCGCCTTCGTGGCGCAATACACATTGCCTCCGGCATAAGCCTGGTCGCCCGCAACGCTGCCAATGTTGATTACGTGCCCGTGGTTGCGCTCCACCATGTGTGGCACAACGAGGCGCGTCATCGTAAGCAATCCCTTGATATTGGTGTCAATCATTGTTGACCATTCATCGATGTCGCCCTCAAATTCTTTGTCAAGGCCGAGAGCAAGCCCGGCGTTGTTGACCAGCACGTCAATGTCGCGCCAACGTCCAGTAAGGCTGTCGAGAGCCTCCTGCGCCGCCTTGCGGTCGCGCACGTCGAAAGCAAGCGTAGTCACCTCCACTCCTTCCAATTCAGCCTTCATAGCCTCCAACTTTTCCTTGTTGCGCCCGGTCAGCACCAAATCGTAGCCGCTGCCGGCGAATTTACGGGCACAAGCCTCTCCGATTCCGCTCGTAGCCCCCGTTATCAATGCTATTCTGTTCATTGTTGTCTAAGTTGTTTTTTCAAGGCAAAATTAGCAATAATCAGTAAAAAATGGCACCAACCCGCATTTTTTAATTCTTTTGTTGCCCACCAGAGCCATTGCCGCCACCCTTCATCACGTCGTCGTTGCTGATTGAGCGTTCCGTGCGTTTCACGTTTACATTCATACTGCCAAGCCTCCATGACAGGCTGACTCCGAAGCGGCATGCATAATCCTTGTAATGCGACGTCTGCCGATAAGTGTCGGTGACAGTTGTGCTTGAATATTTTTTCCATGCCGAAAAGAAGTCGCTCGCAAAGAGAGATACCTCCATACGGTCTTCTTTGAGGAATGAGCGGTTGAGCGAAAGTCCGTAGAAATTATATGAGCCCGAACGGCCTTGCAGCGAGATGTAGGGCGCGCCGTATCCGCCGTAAGCCGTAAAATCCAGCTTCCACGGCAAACGTTGCTGCAGTTGTGCATAAAGATTGCCACCGAAACCACTGTTGCTTGAACCGAGTTCTTTGCTCCGCAAATCAACATAGCTGCCACTTGCCGACAACATGAAGCTTGTTTTATCAGTGATGTTCCAACTCATCCATACCGACAACGACGTGCGTTGCGTGCGCACATAGTTTCCATAAGTTGAGTTGCGCACGCCATCTTCGTCGACAAACGAATAGCCCGTCACGCCATTGTTGACAAAACTATAGCGCGCGTCGGCATTGAGGTTTACCTTCGAAGTGAAAATATTGTAACTCAAACTGATGCTATGGCTCTTCTCCGTCGACAAGTCCGGATTGCCGTAGCTGACATCGTTGGGCGTCGCCGAAATGCGGAACGGATTAAGAAACCCGATGCCCGGACGGTTCAAGCGCATATTGTAGCCGACGCGGATATTTGACATCTCCGAAAGCCCGTAGCTTATGGCCGCCGACGGCACCACATCGTCAAAATTCTTGCTGAAGTTGCGGTCGGGATGACGTTCATATTCCACGTTCATAAACGTATGCTCATAGCGCACACCCGTCTTGAACCCGAATTTCTGTATTTTCAGATTATAATCCGTATATGCCGCCACAATGTTCTGACGCTGGCCGTAGTCAACCGAACTGTCTTCGTCGCCCGGCAAGGAGCCGTCAACCTGCTCCAGCAGCAGCGTCTGGCTGTCGCTGGCATTTTTGCGCGCAATGAACTTCATTCCCGCATCCACATAATGGTGTTCATTGATGGGATTCACATAGTCTACCTGCACGGTGTGCTCCGCAATGTGCGATTTGTTGTCCTGTCCCTGAGCGTATGTGATAAACGGCACCGATACCACATCGGAATACGTTGTTTCTGTCTGTGTCCGCCTCGGTGATTTGTCAAACTTATACGACACTGTCAGCAACTCGTCTTTCTTCTTGAACGAATGCTGATAGTCGACGCCTACCGAATGGCTGCCATATTTCGACAAGCTTTTGTCCAACGTATTGTAGGAATAGACCGGCACCTGTGCCGCATCAAGCATTACGAACGACGACGTGCCGTGGCTATTGTCGCGCCATGTGTAGAAATCATAACTGAACGTCACAAGATTGAGCGAGTCTGCCTCGTAACTGCCCGACAGAGATCCATAGTGCATCTGCGAGCGGCTGCCGTCCGCGCGGCTGACACTGCGTAATGTCTGTTTCACTCTTCCGTCGGAATCATAGTCATCACGCTCATAGTCAGACGAAGAACTATTGTTGCGACTTTCATAACTATACGAATAGTTGCCGCTCATCGTGAATTTCCCAACTTGGACCGAACCGTAGGCATAGGCCGACGGACCTTTGTTGCTGCCGGTCAGTCCGGCCGAAAGGTTATACCCCTGCATCCTTGAGCCCTGCGTGACGATGTTTATGATTCCGCCCACTCCCTCCGCGTCATATTTGGCACCGGGGTCGGTTATCACCTCTATCGACTTCACCGAACTTGCCGGCAGGCTGCGGAGCACCTCCTTCGGGTTGTTGCTCATCATCGTGTTTGGTTTGCCGTTGACATAGACCTTGAAATTCGACGAACCTTTCACCGTTATGTTGTCCTGCCCGTCGACCGTCACCATAGGCACCTTGCGAAGCATCTGGATAGCCGTTTTCGACAACGCCTCGGGGTCGTCTTCAACGCGATATGTGACTTTATCGATATCCGCCTTCACCAAAGGCTTCTGCGCCACCACGCTGACCTCTTCAAGCTCAACTCCGGAAACAAGCGCCACGCGTCCGAGGTTGCACACACGCGCCGAGTCGCCCACCGCAAATTCAATGGAACGTTGACGCATACCTGTACCGCTTACCGTCAGCGTATAAACTCCCGGCTCAGCCAGTTTCTCGTCAAACGCGCCGTCGACTCCGCTTATGCCGAGCGTCGGTTCTGCTCCTCCGCGCTTGTCTACACGAAGCGTGGCATACGGCACCGGCTCATTTTCCAACGAGTCGACAACCACTCCTACAACACTGAAATTTTTGGAATTACCTATCCCGACAAATGCCGCCAGTAACAACACGGCAACAAGAATCCGCTTCATCAAAATCTTTTGTTTTATATCATTGTGAATTATTGCGCAAAGATAGTGCAAAGTAAGAGAAAAGCAAAACAAATTTATTTGATTTTGCGCTTCCGAACCGCAGCCTATCTTATCAAAAGATAGCGCAAGGTGGAAAAAAAGAGCTTGCTCAATTTTCTTTTTTGATCACTTGACCTCCTCCGAATAAATCCAAGCCAGATTATTGCCCATCACCGCAAAAACGCCAAACAAAACACCACAAAAATTAGTTGCAGGCCACCACAAAAGTTAGCTGCAATACAAATCAATTCATAGCATTAAATATTCACTATATTATTGCTTACATACCGGCGTCAAAATCATACCGCCTGCTTGAAGGACTGAAATCCTACGACACGGCGGAGAACTGGCGGAACAATGCACCGAAAGCATCGCGCAACTCGCGTTTTTCCGCCAGCTGCTCGCTCAGTTGCTTCGCCTTCGAATAAATCGCCTCGGCAAAACTCGTATCACCGTTGCTCATCGCCGTTGCAAAGTCGCAGCCAAGAGTGGCTCCGGCATTGCTGTACTCATAAAGCGTCCATAAGCGGCAGGCGGCATCGTCGCCTCTTTCAGCACGACATTTTTCCACCGCCATAAGCACGGCGTTGTCCACATCCGCCATTGCGGGCAGGTCGCCCGAAGCACATGCCGTCTGTCGAAGAAGAGCAAACAATTGCGCGTCGCCTTCAAGCGTGTCAGACTTCAGCGTGCGCTCACTCATTTCCTGCAAAATGGATTTATAAGTATTTTTCATTATCGGATTTATTAGAGTTAGATTTATCGTACATTGCAAATATATTAATTCAAATCTATTTCATACAACAATTACAGCGTGCTTTTTTGTTAAAATTACCTAATCCAACACTCTTTTACCCAATGGTTTCATCACCTCGCCACGCCTTCTGATTAAAGATTGTTAATTACGCATCACGCGTCTTGGTCTATGCCGGAAACGTTGTAATTTTACTATTTAAAATGCTTATGAATATGAGAAATGCTATAATCGTAGGCGCCACTTCGGGTATCGGTCTTGAGGTTGCACGCATAATGCGGAGCGAGGGCGTCAACATAGGGGTGGCTGGCCGCAGAGAGGACAGGCTGCGCAAGTTTGCCGAAGAAGGCGGCAACGTTGTGTGGCAACGCATCGACGTGACCGACGAAAACGCAGGCGGGCTTCTCGTTGATTTGGCGGAGCGCATGGGCGGCGTCGACACCATCCTGCTCGTTTCTGGGATAGGAAGCCAGAACCGCGACCTCGACCCGGGCATAGAAATCGCAACGGCAGAAACAAACGTTGTGGGATTCACCCGTATGATCGATGCGGCATTCAACTATCTGAAAAGCCATGGTGGCGGACACATCGGCGCCGTAAGCTCAATTGCCGGGACTAAAGGACTGGGCATCGCCCCGGCATACTCTGCCACAAAACGCTTTCAAAACACTTACATACAATGCTTGGCGCAACTGTCGGCAATGACTCGCGCCAACATCACGTTCACCGACATCCGTCCGGGATTTGTCGACACCGACCTGCTGCGGTCGGGCAACTACCCGATGCTTATGCGCCCGGAAAAGACCGCACGGATGATTGTCGACGCCTTGCGCCGCAAAAAACGCGTGGCGACAATCGACTGGCGATACCGCTTGCTCGTGGCGGTATGGAGAATGATTCCCGACTGCATCTGGGAAAGAGCGGAAATTCAAACAAAACAATAAAATAATAGAAATGAAAAAACTTTTTGCAACAATCATCGTTGCGTCAACGGCTGCGGTGGGCTTTGCCGCCACTAC
>ERZ791682.778-NODE-778-length-13324-cov-2.51104_pt1 | contig 13324 bp, 13 predicted proteins | sample MGYA00509958_ERZ791682 | MGnify/ENA primary metagenome ERZ791682 (study PRJEB30046, sample SAMN00715194) | human gut metagenome | study: EMG produced TPA metagenomics assembly of the A metagenome-wide association study of gut microbiota in type 2...
CCATGCTGAATACGGCAGTATTCAACGGCCGGGCGGCGTCCATTGGAAATTTAGACGTGATCAGCGCCGCGCTGTTCCTTCTGGCCTTCCTGCTGCTTCGGACGAGAAAGTGGAATCCCATTCTGGTTATGTGCCTGTGCGGAGCGGCGAACCTGGCTATAGGGACGGCGCTGCAGTAATTGACTGAGCTGAAAATGACCGAACTGAAAACGAGGGATGCTTCCTGCCCGCAGAGCAAGAAGATGAAGCAGAGATAGAAGCAGTAAAGCTGGAATGGCTGCTACTTGCACACGGGCGCTATTCGTATTTAAGAAATCCCGCCGCTTGATCATGTAATTCAATAAAAGGATTTTCTTTTAAATGTTCTCCGGTAACTATGTTGACAATATCATGCTTATTGCCGCTGAAGGCGGAATAACCATCAATCATTTCCATAATTGCTGTGATTGCCTCAAAGGTAACATCGTACAGCATACGTTTTGTTTTTTCATCGTCACATTTATGCTGAATCATGCAGACCTTTACGCATGTTTCTTGTACTGCAGCCAAATATTCAAAAAATCTTTTTTGCAATTCATTCATAAAAATATCCTCAATCCCTCCGCTTTTTATCCTTCATCGCATTTGAACAGCTTCCACCCGGCCAGCATCAATCCCGCGGCAAGTACAAACCAGATCAGAGCGGCAGCTCCGAAGCGCAGCAGAAATAAGATGAACTGATGCTCCTCCTGCCATTTGTCATTAACGGCATAGAACACACCGTCCATATCAGCTCCATATTCCTCGCAGATAGCAGAAAGTTCGTTCCGGGCGGCATTTGTCATACTTACCTTCTCACCGACAGGAAGTGTGACGCTTTCGCCCTTTTCGATTGCCTTCGCTGTTTGCGGCGGAATTTGTGCCACGATATAAGTATGATCCGGAAGCTCCAACAGGTAATATGGCTGATAGCTGCCCAGCAAATCCAAGCCAGATGAAGTGATTTCCGGCTGACGGATTTGACGTCCGGTTGCTCTGCCCTTGACTCTTTGCGTATAATATTGATCTTCCCATGGTTTCAGGCTGGAAATACCGGTTTCGACAATCCCCACTGGTTCCGCGGTCACATAATCTGACAAATAGATGATTTCTGAAAAGTCCTCTGCACTGGTCAGCCTTGGAATATCCTCCCCGGCTGGGAAACCGTTAAAATCGGTTGTAAGATTTTGTTCTATATCGCTCAGCGTCACCGGCTGTTCCTTTCCTTTCAGAAGCGGTTCCGGGTTCCAGTTCAAGCAAAACAGAGCGGCGCAAACCAGAGCAATCAGGACGCTGACAGTTGGGATGACGGTTGTTTTTTTCATGGGCGGGGACCTCCTCATTCATTGGCAAGCGGAATGTTTGGTTCTTTTTCACAAAAGTGTTTCCAAGTCTATATCCCTCGCATCAATTCTTCTTTAAATAGGAAGTCATCTATGGATATACATTCTTGTCATATCAGGATCATTATCCCCTTGAACCATACACAAAAATTCCCAGCCATATTTTTCATAAAAATTTATATGGTCTGTAATCAAATAGACAGGAGTGATTCCCTTTGACTTCATATCCTTCACAGCAATATCAAGTAATTGTCCGGCAATTCCTTGACAGCGGTATTCCTGTTCTGTATACACTGCGCATACATTTGGCGCAAGGTCTTTCCTGTTATGAAAATCATTTTCAATCACACCCAGACCACCTGCAATGCGCCCGTTTTCTAAGCAGAGATCCCAGCCATATTCTGTTTCATGATTGAGATATGCTTCCATGCATTCAAGATACGCTTCTTGCGGCACTTCCCATTTATCATGAAACCATGCAGCAGCAGCTTCTTTTAATTCTGTTTTTTGTCTTAAAGCAACATAGGTAAATTCTTTCATATATGCCTCCGGACTTCCGCTTCCTTTATAACTGTATTATATCAATTCCATATCCCCGCCACAACAAAAAACATCCTGGATTTTTCCCGCAGAACCTATATTGTTTGCATCCAATCACAGGCCGCTCAGACGGCTTTTTTTGGCGTTTTTTTCTCTTGACAATAAAAATTTTTCCGACTATACTTTTAAAAGTTAGGCAGCGAACTATTTAAAAAGCTCTGAATCGTCCAGTTGAAACCAGGCGGAAACGGTCCTGAACACGGGAAATCAGCGCAGGCGGAGGTGGTAAGATGTGTACGGAAGCAGAGAAAAGCGGTGAGCTCTGCTGTAAGAGCGCAGGCCGGATGGTAAATATTTTATCCAACCAGCTGAAACGGCGTTTTTTAGTTCCGGATGACGGCAATGAGCTGACCATGCTTCAGCGTCATATGCTTCACTTTATTATTGTAGGTTCTATGCACCAGGATATCTTTCAGAAGGATGTGGAGGCGGAGTTCCAGATTCGGAAATCCACAGCCACAGGGATTCTCCAGCTTTTGGAGAAGAAGGGCTTTATCTGCAGGGAGAGCGTAGAGCGGGACGGGCGCCTGAAGCGTGTGGTTCCCACAGAGAAGGCGCTGGCCATGAGAGAGCGGGTGATCCAGTCTCTCAGGTGCGCGGAAACACAGATGCTGCAGGGAATTTCCAGGGAGGATCTAGATACCTGTATGCAGGTGCTGGCCCAAATGTCCAGGAACCTTTCCTGCAAGGAGCAGGACTGTAAAGAGCAGGAATGCCGTCTGACATGACAGCTAAGTAAAACAGAAGGAGGAAACCATGAACAGAAAACTCTTTAAATCCATCAGAGAGTACAGACGGGAGTCCATTCTGGCCCCTGTATTTGTCATTCTGGAGGTTCTGATGGAGGTTCTGATTCCGCTTCAGATGGCGAAAATCATCGACGTGGGAATCGCGCAGGGAAACCTGCCCTATATTGTCCGCATGGGCGTAATTCTGGTGGCTATGGCCATGATTGCCCTGTTCTTCGGCGCTATGGCCGGAAAGTTTGCGGCGGTGGCGGCGGCCGGCTATGCCAAAAATCTGCGCCATGACATTTTTTATAAGATACAGAACTTTTCATTCAAAAATATCGACCATTTTTCCACTTCAAGCCTTGTCACAAGGCTTACCACGGACATCACAAACGTGCAGATGGCTTATATGATGAGTATCCGTCTGCTGGCCAGAGCGCCGTTTATGATTATCCTCTCCCTGATTATGATTCTCACGATTAACTGGGAGATTTCTCTGATTCTGCTGGTGCTGGTGCCGGTTCTGGGAGGACTTCTGATGTTCATTGCAAAGAAGGCCCATCCTCATTTTATCAGGGTATTTGACGAGTACGACGTCTTAAATAATTCCGTTCAGGAAAATGTAAACGCTTCCCGGGTAGTCAAGGCCTACGTGCGGGAGGAGCATGAAATTGAAAAGTTCCACGGCGTGTCAAAGCTGGTCTACGATCTGTTTACCAGAGCGGAGAAGATCGTGGCCTGGAATGCGCCGACCATGCAGTTTTTCATGTACAGCGTAATTCTTCTGATGGTTTCCATCGGAGGAAAAAGCATTATCGGCCAGACCATGGAGACTGGCGAGCTGACCAGCGTGATCGTCTACGCCATCCAGATTTTGATCTCTTTAACCATGGTAACCTTTGTGTTCGTCATGATTATGATCGCCGAGGCCTCCACAGACCGAATCAGCGAGGTGCTTGACGAGGTTCCGGAAATGCAGGATCCGGCAGACGCTGTGACAGAGGTTCCAAACGGCGACATTGACTTTGAACATGTGTCCTTCAGCTACGGCGGAAAGGGCGGAAACCTCGCCTTAAAGGATATTAACCTTCATATTAAATCAGGACAGACGGTGGGCATTATCGGAGGCACAGGAAGCGCGAAAACCTCTCTTGTCAATCTGATTCCGCGCCTTTACGATGTGACGGAGGGGTCTGTAAAGGTAGGCGGAATCGACGTGCGAAGCTACGGCCTGGAGGCGCTGAGAGATCAGGTATCCATGGTGCTTCAGAAAAACGTCCTGTTTACAGGCAGTATTTACGACAACATCCGCTGGGGCGATGAGAACGCCAGCGACGAGGAGGTTCAGAGAGTCTGCAGGCTGGCTCAGGCAGACGGCTTTGTGCAGGAGTTCCCGGCCGGCTACAACACAATGATCGTGGAGGGCGGAAACAACGTGTCCGGCGGACAGAAGCAGAGACTCTGCATTGCCAGAGCGCTTCTGAAAAAGCCGAAAATCCTGATTCTTGACGATTCCACCAGCGCGGTGGACACGAAGACAGACGCCCTCATTCGGAAGGCCTTCAGGGAGGAAATTCCGGATACCACGAAGATTATCATTGCCCAGAGAGTTTCCTCTGTGGAGGACGCGGACATGATTATCGTCATGGAAAATGGAAAGGTAAACGGAGTGGGAACCTCGGAGGAGCTTCTGAAGACAAACGCCATTTACAGAGAAGTATACGAATCACAGGTAAAGGGAGGTGAGGACTATGAGTAATGAGCAGAGAAAGCCAAGGGTAACCAAGGACACGCTGGCTACGGGAAAACGTCTGTTAGGTTATGTTCTGCGGGACTACAAGCTGCGGTTTATCGGCGTGTTTTTCTGCATTCTGATGAGTTCCATTGCATCCATTTCCGTGTCCCTTTCACTGAAATTTCTGCTGGACGATTACATTATCCCGCTGATTGGAAAGCAAAGTCCCAACTATACGGAGCTGTACCGGGCCATGGCTGTGCTGGGATGTATTTTCCTGTGCGGCGTCATCGCTACCTTTATCTACAGCCGTCTGATGGTCTATATCGGCCAGGGCGTGCTGAAAAAGGTGAGAGACGAGATGTTCGAGCACATGCAGAAGCTTCCTATCCGCTATTTTGACCAGAATACCAACGGCTCTATTATGAGTCTTTATACGAACGATACGGACACGCTGAGACAGATGATCAGCCAGGCCATCCCTCAGGTACTTCAGTCGCTTCTCACAGTGACTGTCACCTTTATTTCCATGCTGGTATTAAGCCCGCTTCTGACGGTGCTGGCAGTGGTCATGATTGGCGTCATGCTGTTTGTGACAAAAACCATCGGCGGCAACAGCGGAAAGTATTTCTTAAGCCAGCAGCTGGATATCGCCGCTGTGACGGGCTTTGTGGAGGAACACATGACGGGCCAGAGAGTCATCAAGGTGTTTAACCATGAGCGGATTGCAGAAGAAGAGTTTGACAAGCTCAATGAGAAGCTGTTTGTCAGCGCCTCCAGAGCCAACACCTTTGCCAACATGATGGGGCCTGTCATCGGAAACATCGGAAACCTGCAGTTTGTGCTGACGGCTGTGCTGGGCGGATTTTTATCCGTCATGGGAATCGGCGGCATTACCCTGGGCGTGATGGCCTCTTATCTTCAGTTTACCAAGAGCTTTACCCAGCCCTTTATGTCCATTGCCCAGCAGTTTAACTCCATTATCATGGCCCTGGCCGGAGCGGAGCGTATTTTCCGCCTGATGGACGAGGAGCCGGAGCTGGACGAGGGGTATGTAACCCTTGTCAATGCCAGGAAGGATGAGAATGGAATTCTCACAGAGTGCAGAGAGAGGACGGGACTCTGGGCCTGGAAGCATCCCCACCAGTCGGACGGCACAGTTACCTACACAGAGCTGAAAGGGGACGTCCGTTTCTTCGACATGACCTTCGGCTATACGGAGGAGAAAATGGTGCTTCACGACTTGACTCTCTATGCAAAGCCGGGACAGAAGCTGGCTTTTGTCGGTTCCACAGGAGCCGGAAAGACGACCATTACCAACCTGATTAACCGTTTTTACGACGTGCAGGACGGAAAAATCCGTTATGATGGCATTAATATCAACAAGATAAAAAAGGCAGATCTGCGCCGCTCCCTGGGAATCGTACTTCAGGATACCCACCTGTTTACAGGAACGATTATGGATAACATCAGGTACGGAAAGCTGGACGCCACAGACGAGGAGATTTACGCGGCAGCGCAGCTGGCCCACGCGGATCAGTTTATTAAAATGCTGCCAAAGGGTTACGATACCATGCTGACCAACGACGGCGAGGAGCTGTCCCAGGGCCAGAGGCAGCTTCTGGCTATCGCCAGGGCGGCGGTGGCGGATCCGCCGGTGCTGATTCTCGACGAGGCTACGTCCAGCATTGACACCAGAACAGAGCAGATCGTCCAGAAGGGAATGGACAACCTGATGAAGGGCAGAACGGTATTCGTCATTGCCCACAGACTGTCCACCATTCGAAACAGCGACGCGATTATGGTTCTGGAGCACGGCAGAATCGTGGAGCGGGGCAGCCACGAGGAGCTGATCAAAGAAAAAGGAATCTACTATCAGCTGTATACAGGAAAGCTGGAGCTGGACTAAATGGCAGTGAGATAAAAAAATAAAAAGAAAGGGCTTCCTATAGAAAAGTTCTATAAGAAGCCCTGATTTAGTTAAAAAACCAATATCAGGCCGCGCGGCCTTGTCTCGAATTCCCCTGTAAACTGTGATAAAATAGACCAATATGCATACAGTGCAGAAGGAATGTAGTTTCAGGAGGAGAAGAGAAAATGATGAATCTGCCAGAAAATTTTGTGACATACGACGAGGCCAGAAAAGCAGGATTCATAAAGATGAAGGAACTGAAAGAAAAAGGCGCCAGAGTGGTAGGCGTATTCTGCTCCTTCGTCCCAGTGGAGATTTTGATGGCCGGCGGCGCTGTGAACGCCTCTCTGTGCGCTTCCAGCGAGCAGCCGATCCCTGCGGCTGAGACGAAGCTGCCGAGAAATCTCTGCCCGTTAATCAAGGCCAGCTATGGCTTTGCATTGACAGATACCTGCCCGTATTTCTATTTCGCAGATCTGATTGTGGGGGAGACGACCTGCGACGGAAAGAAAAAGATGTTTGAGCTGATGAATGAGCTGAAGGAGACTTACGTCATGCAGCTGCCGGCTCAGAGAAATGAGAGAGGACTGGATCTCTGGAAAAAGGAGATCATTGCCCTGAAAGAGAAGCTGGAGGATTTCTACGGCATTCAGATTACAGAGGAAGATATTAAGAAGGCCATCCGCCTGAAAAACAGGGAGAGGAAGGCCATGCTGAGATTCATGGAGCTTGGAAAGCTGTATCCGTCCCCGATTTCAGGATATGAGATCAGCACAGTATCCGATTCCCTTGGATTTAACTTTGACATGGAAGACAGAATCCGCCGGGTAGAGGAGCGGACGGAAGAGGTATTAAAGGACTGGGAGGAGAACTATAAGGGCAAAACCTCCAAACGTCCGAGACTTCTGATTACAGGATGTCCAAACGGAGGAGTCCGCGATAAGATTATCAAGACCGTGGAAGAGATGGGAGCCGATGTAGTGGCCTTCGATTCCTGCAGCGGAACCAGGGAAAAGGTAGAGGAAGTAGACGAGAATATGCCGGTATTCGACGCGTTAGCGAAGAAATACCTGAATATCAACTGCTCGGTGATGAGTCCTAACGACAGCCGCCAGGGCTATATTAAGGAGATGATCCATGAGTACCAGGCAGACGGAGTGGTGGAAATTATCCTGCAGTCCTGCCATACCTACAATATCGAGGCGCATTTTATCAAGCGTACAGTGGAGGCGGAGGGAATCCCGTATCTGATGATAGAGACAGATTATTCCAAGTCCGATCAGGGACAGATCGCCACCAGACTGGAGGCTCTGTTAGAGACGATTTCCTAAATACAGACAGCGGATTCCGGCCCCTGGGAAATTATTAAATAAATATAAATCGCTCCAATTTTCTTGACAGCACAAAAAAAAGTAAATATAATAACGTCGTAACATATTTAACAATTATGTAACAATTAGAAAGAAAAAGTTAATATGTTATGAGAAAGTTGTAAGATTGCGGATTGAAAATAAAAAGTCAGGAGTTTTGGGATGATAAAGAATAGAGGATGGAAGCTGTTGGGAATGATGTGCGTCTGCTCTGCCGTATTATTTGCGAATCCGGCGAAGGCGGAGGCCGCTGAAGCCGAGGAGGGCGCAGTAGTCAAAGTAGAAGTAGAGCAGGTTTCACTGTACTCAGAGATGAACGCAGAGTCTGCCGTAGTCGAGCAGGCGTCCCAGGGCGACACCTACGAGGTAGTCGAGGACAACGGCGACGGCTGGGTGAAAGTCTTTTCAGAGAGCGGAGAGGAAGGCTATCTGATGGCAGACGGAAAATCAGCAGTTGTGGAGGCGGAAGCCGGAGACGTGAGACAGGATGTTGTAGATTACGCCCTCACCTTCCTTGGAAATCCCTATGTGTACGGAGGCTCAGATCCGAATACCGGCACAGACTGCTCCGGATTTACAAGCTATGTGTTAGAGCATGCCGGCGGCGTGGACATGAACCGTTCCTCACGCTCCCAGGCGACTCAGGGCACCCAGGTCAGCGCAGAGCAGATGCAGCCAGGGGATCTGGTGTTTTATGCCAATGGAAGCCGGATTAACCACGTAGGACTTTACATAGGAGACGGCCAGATTGTACATGCCTCCACAGAGCGGACAGGCATTAAGATCTCTCCCTGGACCTACCGGAACCCAGTTAAGATTGTGAGCGTGTTAGGTTAATAAAATTGTTTTTTCTGAATAAATGCCAGAGAAATGAACCATACTGACTGTGTAACCATTGAAACGTCAGGAGGTAATGAACATGGCAGACAGAAACAGCTATAACGAAAACAGCTTAAAGAACAGAGACGATTCTCAGAACAGAAGCCAGAATAAGTCTCAGAACTCTTCTAAGGACTGCGGCAGAGACAGCTCCAGAAATTCTTCCAGAAACAGCAGCAGGAATAAAGCTGACAACTGCAGCAGAAACAATGACTAAAAAAGCAGAACAGACAGAAGAAAAATAAAACAAAAACAGGCGGGGAATCGTTTTCCGGGCTTTTATGAGAGGCAGGAGGACGGTTCCCCGTTTGCTTTGCCCGGATGGAACAGGCTCTGCCCTGCTGGAATACAATAAAATAAGAAACAAGCACAGGAGAACGATTATGTATCAGATGATACCGGTGCGGCGTCTGGATCAGTTTTTGGATCAGGGGTTTTCCGGAACCATTATAGATTTGCGAAGTCCCGAGGAATACAAGCGCTTTCATCTGAAAGGAGCGGTGAACCGGGAGCTGGAAGAGCTTTTAAATCAGCCGGAGGAGATAGACAGAACGCTTCCGGTGCTGTTTTACTGCTCCAGAGGAAGCGAGAGTCTGTTGGCTGCTGTGTGTTTTTCGCGGATGGGCTTCCGCGCCTTCGACGTGGCGGGAGGAATCCAGTATTATTGCGGACACAATGGGGAGAAACAGGCTTTTGGGGGCTTTGAGAAGTAAAACACTGGCCCTCAGCCATTGACAGGAGAAAGTGGTTAAATTAGAATAGAAAATGCAGATCCCTCATAGAAAAGTAAAGGGATTCAGTCACAGGGCGGCCGCAGCATGCGGCCTGCACAGCATAAGAAAGATAAGAGGAACGAGGATTGGAACGATTTGAACTGATTGCCCCCTGCCACTTCGGTCTGGAGGCAGTTCTGAAAAAAGAAATTACAGATTTGGGCTATGAGATCACTCTGGTGGAGGACGGCCGCGTGACCTTCGAGGGAGACGCGGAGGCCATTGCCAGGGCGAATGTGTTCTTGAGAACCGCAGAGAGGGTTCTTTTAAAGGCAGGCAGCTTTACGGCTGTGACCTTTGACGAGCTGTTTGAAAAGACAAGAGCGATTCCATGGGAGCGCTACATTCCCAGGGATGGAAAATGCTGGGTGACCAAGGCTTCTTCTATTAAAAGCAAGCTGTTCAGCCCGTCGGACATTCAGAGGATTATGAAAAAGGCCATTGCGAGACGTCTCCAGGAGGCTTACGATCTGGGGCAGCAGCCTCTTTCGGAGACAGGAAGCGAATACCCGCTGCGTGTGTTTTTCTTTAAGGATCAGGTGACGGTGGGCATCGATACCAGCGGAGACTCCCTTCATAAGAGAGGATACAGAACGCTGACCAGCAAGGCTCCGATTACAGAGACTCTGGCCGCGGCCCTGATTCTCTTGACTCCCTGGAAGAAGGACAGGATTCTGGTGGATCCCTTCTGCGGAAGCGGAACCTTCCCTATCGAGGCGGCCATGATTGCGGCCAATATTGCGCCAGGCATGAACCGTTCCTTCCTGGCGGAGGGATGGAAAAACCTGGTTCCGAGAAAGCACTGGTACAATGCGGTGGACGAGGCGATGGAGGTTATGGACGACAGCGTCCAGGTGGATATCCAGGGCTATGACGCAGACGGAGATATTGTCCGGGCGGCCAGGGAGAACGCAGCCAGAGCCGGCGTGGATCACATGATTCACTTCCAGCAGAGGCCGGTGGCCGAGCTGAGCCATCCGAAAAAGTACGGCTTTATTATCACGAACCCGCCCTACGGCGAGAGAATCGAGGAGAAGAAGAACCTGCCGGAGCTGTACCGCCAGATTGGAGAGCGTTACAGGGAACTGGACGCCTGGTCCATGTACCTGATCACCTCCTACGAGGATGCAGAGCGTTATATTGGAAGAAAAGCTGATAAAAACAGGAAGATTTATAATGGAATGATGAAAACGTATTTTTATCAGTTTCTGGGGCCGAAGCCTCCCAGAAGGCGGCCGGAAGAAAAGAATGAGGGATAATGAGGCGCAGACAGTTTATAGCGCTGCTGGCAGTTCTGGCTCTCTCCTTCTGCATCCTGAAATTCGGCGGCCGTCTGGCTGTGGAGGACGTGCGGGAGGGGGAGATGGCTGGAAGCTATCCGGCAGAGTGGTATGAGATGGTATCCAGGGAAACGAATGAAAAAGGAATTCAGGTAGTGGTGGACGGGAAAGAAAAAAAGCTGAAGACGTCTGTCAGGATGGCAGAAGCAGGCGGTTTTCTCATTCCTGTAAGCGAACTTCGGGAATTGTTTTCCTGTACGGCCCATACATATGATGACACAATTCTTGTAATGGAAAAGGCCGGACGGCGGGCCAGCATTGCCATAGGAGAGAGAGAGATGACTCTTTTCAGGACCAGCGAGGACGGGCAGGGGGAGGAGAAGATTTCACTGAACGCTCCTCTCACAGTCAGGCAGGGCCAGCTGTTCGTGCCGGCTGATGCGCCTGCCCGCGCCTTCGGCTACGAGACGGACTGGGATGCCGAACAGTCCGTCCTTTCCTTTACCTCCCAGAATCCGGAAGAAAAGGTCCTTCCCAGATCTTATGATTACCGGACTGTGGGGAGAGCGCCTGCAGTGAAAAATCAGGGAAGCCTGGGAACCTGCTGGGCGTTCGCCTCTCTGATGGCTTTGGAAAGCCGCCTTCTTCCGGAACAGTCTTTTGATTTTTCGGAGGATCATATGTCCCTCCGAAACAGCTTTCAGATGGACCAAAACGACGGAGGGGACTATACGATGTCCATGGCCTACCTGCTTTCCTGGCAGGGGCCGGTGCTGGAGAGCGAGGACCCTTATGGGGACAGCTGGTCTCCAGAGGGGCTTTCCCCGGCTCTTCACCTCCAGGAGATCCAGATCCTTCCGGAGAAGAATTATGAGGCGGTAAAGGAAGCCGTTTACTTTACCGGAGGGGTTCAAAGCTCTCTTTACACCTCCATGGCTGACGGGGAAGAGAGCTCTGACTACTATAATAAAGAAGAGGGAGCGTACTGTTATACAGGAGACAGGCGTCCGAACCACGATGTGGTGATTATTGGCTGGGACGACGATTATCCTAAGGAAAATTTTCCGGTTCAGCCGGAAGGAGACGGCGCCTTTATCTGTGCAAACAGCTGGGGCGGAGCCTTCGGAGAGCAGGGATATTTCTACGTATCCTATTATGATACCAACATTGGAATTCATAATATTGTATACAGCCGCGCCGATTCCTCTGATTACTATGACAAAATTTACCAGACGGATTTGTGCGGATGGGTAGGACAGCTGGGCTATGGAAAGGAAGACGCTTTTTTTGCCAATATCTACCAGGCAGAGGAGGACGAGGAGCTGTGGGCAGCCGGCTTTTACGCTACGGATGAGGATACCCAGTACGAGGTGTATGTGGTGAACAACGCGGCGGGAAGTGCAGACTTCGGCAGACGCAGATCCGTGGCCAGAGGAAAGTTAGAACATGCGGGCTATTATACCATTGATTTTCCAAAACCAGCTGCCGTGAAAGCGGGAGAGAGGTTCGCTGTGATTGTGAGCATCCGGACGCCAGGATCCGTTCATCCGGTCGCCATAGAGTATAACGCGCCGGACAAGAAAACAAAGGTGGACTTAAGCGACGGAGAAGGCTACATCAGCCTGCGGGGAACGGCCTGGGACCGCGTGGAAACAGAACAGAACTGCAACGTGTGCCTGAAGGCGTACACAAGACGGACTGCAGACAGGTAAAAGGCCTGAAGCACAAAAAGAAAAGAATGAAATATCTGAATCCATAAAAACAGCTGACAGGAGCGCGGAACGCGCTGGATAAAAGAAACAGGATACAGGAGGAGAAACATGGCAGAGAAATTGATATTTGCAACATCCAACCAGGGAAAGCTGAGGGAAATCCGCAGTATTCTGGGCGATTTAGGCCTGGAGGTCATTTCTATGGCCCAGGCAGGATTTCACGATGAAATAAAGGAGAACGGAACAACCTTTGCACAGAACGCGGCTATTAAGGCAAGAGCTGTGTGGAATCAGACGGGAGGGCTTGTTCTGGCAGACGATTCTGGCCTTGTCATTGATTATCTGAATGGAGAGCCGGGAGTATACTCTGCCCGCTATATGGGGGACGCTCCCTACTCGGAGAAAAACCGCGCCCTGATTCAGCGGATGGAGCAGGCAGAAGGAGAGGAGAGAAGCGCCCGCTTTGCCTGCGTAATCGCCGCCGTACTGCCGGATGGCAGGGAAATCGCCACAGAGGGCTTTATGGAAGGACGAATCGCTCATGAGCCGGCGGGAGAAGGCGGATTCGGCTATGATCCGATTCTGTATCTTCCAGAGTATGGAAAGACCTCTGCTGAGCTTACTATGGATGAGAAAAACCGCATCAGCCATAGGGGAAAGGCTCTGGAGCTGATGAAAGAGAAATTAAAGGAAGTATTTGGGGGAACAGAGAGATGAAGGTTTTGATTGTGAGTGATACCCACCGCCGCAACGGAAATTTACAGGAGGTGATTGAGCGGACCGCACCGTTTGACATGCTGATCCATCTGGGAGACGCAGAGGGAAGCGAGGATCTGATTACGGCCTGGTGCATGGAACAGAACCAGGACTGCCAGGTTCATATGGTTTTGGGCAACAACGACTTTTTCTCCTGCCTGGATCGGGAGAAGGAAATTGCCATAGGGCCGCACCGGGCATTTCTGACCCATGAA
>ERZ791682.779-NODE-779-length-13314-cov-3.67841_pt1 | contig 13314 bp, 8 predicted proteins | sample MGYA00509958_ERZ791682 | MGnify/ENA primary metagenome ERZ791682 (study PRJEB30046, sample SAMN00715194) | human gut metagenome | study: EMG produced TPA metagenomics assembly of the A metagenome-wide association study of gut microbiota in type 2...
CAAAAAAGGCGATGGGATAGATCACCATTTCATAAGTATTGATAGGTGCGTTTAAAACACCGATAAACAAGAGACCGATAGTGATTAACGCAACTAACTGGCAGATATGGGTAAAAAAATCATCCAGTTGCCCGAGTTTTTCTGCGCGAAGATATGCATAGTTGCCAAAAGTTGCTGTCATTAACACGCCAAGAAAATAGCCTTTTCCACTTAACAATGGGCATGAGATCCATAGCCCAACCAGATAAACCAGCGCCCCGACAACAAATAATAGTTTTGCCACAGTCTTTGAGGTTTTCATAACGATCTCCATATCTACCAGCGATACATTACGAGTAACCAACGAAAGACAAAACTGAAAAATGCCATTAACAAATGATTTTCAGAATAAATTCATACTAAATATTAATTAATTACTGAGATATATAGATGTGAATTATCCCCCACCCGGTCAGGCAGGGGATAACGTTTACGCCATTAATGGCAGAAGTTGCTGATAGAGGCGACGGAACGTTTCTCGTCGTGGCTGATAAGCGGCATAACGCTGCGCATCTGGTAGATGCGACTGTTCTAACGGTAGCTGCGGCAACAACTCAATGAGCGATTTCTCTGGATTCGCCGCAATCTGCGCCAGCCTTGCTGCGCCCAGTGCTGGCCCCACATCCCCCCCCGTACGGTAATCGAGCTGCTGACCGCTGATATCCGCCAGCATCTGACGCCAGTACTCACTACGAGCCCCGCCACCAATCAGCGTAACACTTTGCGGTTTAATGCCGCAGGCATGTACGACATCCATGCCATCTGCCAGCGCATAACCCACGCCTTCCAGCACTGCTCGCGCCAGTTCATTAGCACCATGTTGATGGGTCAAACCAAAGAAAACCCCCTTCGCCTGGGGATTGTTGTGTGGCGTACGTTCACCGGAAAGATAAGGCAGAAACCAGACAGGCTCGGTACTTTCATCAGCCTGTTGAGCAGCCGCGATTAAAGCTGGAACATTGCTCAGACCGGTTAATTTTGCGGCCCAATCCAGGCAAGAAGCCGCACTCAGCATCACAGACATTAAATGCCAACGCTGCGGGAGCGCATGGCAAAAGCTGTGTACGGCGCTTTCTGGCTTGCTTAAGAATCCTTCGCTGACAGCAAAATAGACCCCCGACGTCCCCAGCGATAACATTGCCTGATTAGCATCAACCATTCCCACACCAATCGCACCAGCTGCATTATCGCCACCGCCTGCGACAACAGGCACCGCCGCCATACCCCACGCTTTCGCAACTTCAGGTAGCAAAGCACCAGTAATTTCGCTGCCTTCGTATAATGCGGGCATCTGGTCACGAGATAAGTGGCAAGCCTGCAGCATGAGATCGCTCCAGTCACGCTTTGCGACATCCAGCCACATAGTGCCAGCTGCGTCAGACATATCGCTGGCAAACTCCCCCGTCATACGCAGACGCAAGTAATCTTTCGGTAATAATACTTTATCGATTTGACGGAATATCTCCGGCTCATGCCGCTGAACCCATAACAATTTAGGCGCAGTAAATCCGGGCATCATCAGGTTGCCGGTAATCACCCGCGATTGCGGAACTCGCGCTTCCAGCAAAGTGCACTCTTGCGCACAGCGCCCGTCGTTCCACAAAATGGCAGGGCGTAACACCCGTTGCTGAGTATCCAGTAAGGTTGCACCGTGCATCTGTCCGGCAATACCTAATGCTTTAACGTCTTGCAGAGAATGCTGAACGCCCAGAGCTTTCATTGCGCGATCAGTTGCCTGCCACCACTGTTCCGGGTCTTGTTCCGACCAGAGTGGATGCGGGCGCGAAACGGTCAGCTTTTCCGTTTGCGCAGCAACCACCTCACCCTGCTCATTGAGCAAAATAACTTTTACGCCCGAGGTGCCAAGATCTATCCCGATATACATATCGATCGTTCCTTAAAAAAATGCCCGGTATCGCTACTGATAACCGGGCCAACGGACTGCACAGTTAGCCGTTATTTGTCGAACAGATAATGATTTACCAGATTTTCCAGTTGCTCCTGGCGACCACTCTGATGCACCGGAGACAAATTATGTTCCTGAGCATATTTGGCTAAATCTGCCAGTGACATTTGGCCTTTCAGGATTTGCTGGCCTAATTCGCTATTCCAGCCGGAATAACGCTGCGCGATGCGTTTATCCAGCTCGCCATCTTCAATCATGCGCGCTGCAATTTTCAGCGCCAACGCCATCGTATCCATCGCGCCGATATGACCGTAAAACAGATCATATTTATCAGTACTTTGACGACGTACTTTGGCATCGAAGTTCAGACCACCGGTGGTGAAACCGCCTGCTTTGAGAATTTCATACATCACCAGCGCATTCTCTTCCACACTGTTCGGGAACTGGTCGGTGTCCCAGCCCAGTTGCGCATCGCCACGGTTGGCGTCGACAGAACCGAACAGGCCAAGCGCAATGGCGGTGGCTATTTCATGATGGAAAGAGTGACCTGCCAGCGTCGCGTGGTTAGCTTCAATATTCAGTTTAATCTCTTTTTCCAGACCAAACTGTTTCAGGAAGCCATAGACCGTCGCAGCATCGTAATCATATTGATGTTTGGTCGGTTCTTGCGGTTTCGGTTCGATAAGCAACGTCCCCTGGAAACCGATTTTATGTTTATGCTCAACCACCATCTGCATAAAGCGGCCCAGCTGTTCACGCTCCTGACGCAAGTCGGTATTTAACAGCGTTTCGTAACCTTCACGACCGCCCCACAGGACATAGTTTTCACCGCCCAATTTATGGGTTGCTTCCATCGCTGTAACAACTTGCGTTGCCGCCCAACTGAAGACTTCAGGATCTGGGTTCGTCGCCGCACCCGCGCCATAACGAGGGTTTGTAAAGCAGTTAGCGGTTCCCCACAGCAGCTTCACGCCGCTCTCTTCTTGCTTGCCTGCCAGGACATCAACCATTTGCGCAAAATTATTGATGTACTCTTTTAACGACGCGCCCTCAGGGGAAACATCCACATCGTGGAAGCAATAAAATGGCACATGTAACTTGTGGAAAAACTCAAATGCGACATCTGCTTTACGCTTCGCCAACGCCAGTGCCTCACCAGGCTGCTGCCACGGACGATTAAACGCCCCCACACCAAACATGTCCGCCCCGTTCCAGCAGAAGGTGTGCCAGTAGCAGGCGGCAAAACGCAAGTGCTCTTCCATACGCTTGCCCAACACCAGTTCGTCGGGATTGTAGTGACGGAATGCTAACGGGTTTGAGGATTTTGAGCCTTCATAACGAACGCGATCGAGCTGGTCAAAATAGGCTTGCATATTGAACTCCATAATCAGGTAATGCCGCGGGTGATGGATGATGTCGTAATATTGGGCACTCCCTTTCAGTTGCTCAATTATGTTATTTCACACTGCTATTGAGATAATTCACAAGTGTGCGCTCGCTCGCAAAATAAAATGGAATGATGAAACTGGGTAATTCCTCGAAGAGAAAAATGCAATAAGTACAATTGCGCAACAAAAGTAAGATCTCGGTCATAAATCAAGAAATAAACCAAAAATCGTAATCGAAAGATAAAAATCTGTAATTGTTTTCCCCTGTTTAGTTGCTAAAAATTGGTTACGTTTATCGCGGTGATTGTTACTTATTAAAGCTGTCCTCTAACTACAGAAGGCCCTACACCATGAAAATAAAGAACATTCTACTCACCCTTTGCACCTCACTTCTGCTTACCAACGTTGCGGCTCACGCCAAAGAAGTCAAAATAGGTATGGCGATTGATGATCTCCGTCTTGAACGCTGGCAAAAAGATCGAGATATTTTTGTGAAAAAGGCAGAATCTCTCGGCGCGAAAGTATTTGTACAGTCTGCAAATGGCAATGAAGAAACACAAATGTCGCAGATTGAAAACATGATTAACCGGGGTGTCGATGTTCTTGTCATTATTCCTTATAACGGTCAGGTATTAAGTAACGTTGTAAAAGAAGCCAAACAAGAAGGTATTAAAGTATTAGCTTACGACCGTATGATTAACGATGCGGATATCGATTTTTATATTTCTTTCGATAACGAAAAAGTCGGTGAACTGCAGGCAAAAGCCCTGGTCGATATTGTTCCGCAAGGTAATTACTTCCTGATGGGCGGTTCGCCGGTAGATAACAACGCCAAGCTGTTCCGCGCCGGGCAAATGAAAGTGTTACAACCTTACGTTGATTCCGGAAAAATTAAAGTCGTTGGTGACCAATGGGTTGATGGCTGGTTACCGGAAAACGCATTGAAAATTATGGAAAACGCGCTAACCGCCAATAATAACAAAATTGATGCTGTAGTTGCCTCAAACGATGCCACCGCAGGTGGGGCAATTCAGGCATTAAGCGCGCAAGGTTTATCAGGGAAAGTAGCAATTTCCGGCCAGGATGCGGATCTCGCAGGTATTAAACGTATTGCTGCCGGTACGCAAACTATGACGGTGTATAAACCTATTACGTTGTTGGCAAATACTGCCGCAGAAATTGCCGTTGAGTTGGGCAATGGTCAGGAACCAAAAGCAGATACCACACTGAATAATGGCCTGAAAGATGTTCCCTCCCGCCTGCTGACACCGATCGATGTGAATAAAAACAACATCAAAGACACGGTAGTTAAAGACGGATTCCACAAAGAGAGCGAGCTGTAAGCGTTACGCCCCGGCGCAGAGCGGGGGCGTGATTTCTCTCCATGCCGCGTGAATGAATTGGCTTAGGTGGAGTCGTTATGCCTTATCTACTTGAAATGAAGAACATTACCAAAACCTTCGGCAGTGTGAAGGCGATTGATAACGTCAGCTTGCGGTTGAATGCTGGCGAAATCGTCTCACTCTGTGGGGAAAATGGGTCTGGTAAATCAACGCTGATGAAAGTGCTGTGTGGTATTTATCCCCATGGCTCCTACGAAGGCGACATTATTTTTGCGGGAGAAGAGATTCAGGCGAGTCACATCCGCGATACCGAACGCAAAGGTATCGCCATCATTCACCAGGAATTGGCCCTGGTGAAAGAATTGACCGTACTGGAAAATATTTTCCTGGGTAACGAAATAACCCACAATGGTATTATGGACTATGATCTGATGACGCTACGCTGTCAGAAGCTGCTCGCACAGGTCAGTTTATCCATTTCACCTGATACCCGCGTTGGCGATTTAGGACTTGGGCAACAACAACTGGTTGAAATTGCCAAGGCACTTAATAAACAGGTGCGCTTGTTAATTCTCGATGAGCCGACAGCCTCATTAACTGAGCAGGAAACGTCGGTTTTACTGGATATTATTCGCGATCTACAACAGCACGGTATCGCCTGTATTTATATTTCGCACAAACTCAACGAAGTCAAAGCGATTTCCGATACGATTTGCGTTATTCGCGACGGTCAGCACATTGGCACGCGTGATGCTGCTGGAATGAGTGAAGACGATATTATCACCATGATGGTCGGGCGAGAGTTAACCGCGCTTTACCCTAATGAACCACATACCACCGGAGATGAAATATTACGTATTGAACATCTGACGGCATGGCATCCGGTTAATCGTCATATTAAACGAGTTAATGATGTCTCGTTTTCCCTGAAACGTGGCGAAATACTGGGTATTGCCGGACTCGTTGGTGCCGGACGTACCGAGACTATTCAGTGCCTGTTTGGTGTGTGGCCCGGACAATGGGAAGGGAAAATTTATATTGACGGCAAACAGGTAGATATTCGTAACTGTCAGCAAGCCATCGCCCAGGGGATTGCGATGGTACCCGAAGACAGAAAGCGCGACGGCATCGTTCCGGTAATGGCGGTTGGTAAAAATATTACCCTCGCCGCACTCAATAAATTTACCGGCGGTATTAGCCAGCTTGATGACGCGGCAGAGCAAAAATGTATTCTGGAATCAATCCAGCAACTCAAAGTTAAAACGTCGTCCTCCGACCTTGCTATTGGACGTTTGAGCGGCGGCAATCAACAAAAAGCGATCCTCGCTCGCTGTCTGTTACTTAACCCGCGCATTCTCATTCTTGATGAACCCACCAGGGGTATCGATATTGGCGCGAAATACGAGATCTACAAATTAATTAACCAACTCGTCCAGCAGGGTATTGCCGTTATTGTCATCTCTTCCGAATTACCTGAAGTGCTCGGCCTTAGCGATCGTGTACTGGTGATGCATGAAGGGAAACTAAAAGCCAACCTGATAAATCATAACCTGACTCAGGAGCAGGTGATGGAAGCCGCATTGAGGAGCGAACATCATGTCGAAAAGCAATCCGTCTGAAGTGAAATTAGCCGTACCGACATCCGGTGGCTTTTCCGGGCTGAAATCACTGAATTTGCAGGTCTTCGTGATGATTGCAGCTATCATCGCAATCATGCTGTTCTTTACCTGGACCACCGATGGTGCCTACTTAAGCGCCCGTAACGTCTCCAACCTGTTACGCCAAACCGCGATTACCGGCATCCTCGCGGTAGGAATGGTGTTCGTCATAATTTCTGCTGAAATCAACCTTTCCGTCGGCTCAATGATGGGGCTGTTAGGTGGCGTCGCGGCGATTTGTGACGTCTGGCTAGGCTGGCCTTTGCCACTTACCATCATTGTGACTTTGGTTCTGGGACTGCTTCTCGGTGCCTGGAACGGATGGTGGGTCGCGTACCGCAAAGTCCCTTCATTTATTGTCACCCTCGCGGGCATGTTGGCATTTCGCGGCATACTCATTGGCATCACCAACGGCACGACTGTTTCCCCCACCAGCGCCGCGATGTCACAAATCGGGCAAAGCTATCTACCCGCCAGCACCGGCTGGCAATGGCGCGGAAGAATGCGCCGTCAGGCTTTGGGTTTGCAGTCTCCGGCTTCTACCGCAGTAGTCGGTCGCCAGGCTTTAACCGCTATCATCGTATTAGGCGCAATCTGGCTGTTGAATGATTACCGTGGCGTTCCCACTCCTGTTCTGCTGCTGACGTTGCTGTTACTCGGCGGAATGTTTATGGCAACGCGGACGGCATTTGGACGACGCATTTATGCCATCGGCGGCAATCTGGAAGCAGCACGGCTCTCCGGGATTAACGTTGAACGCACCAAACTTGCCGTGTTCGCTATTAACGGATTAATGGTCGCCATCGCCGGATTAATCCTCAGTTCTCGACTTGGCGCTGGTTCACCTTCTGCGGGGAATATCGCCGAGCTGGACGCAATTGCCGCATGTGTGATTGGCGGCACCAGTCTGGCAGGCGGCGTCGGGAGCGTGGCTGGAGCGGTAATGGGGGCATTCATCATGGCTTCACTGGATAACGGCATGAGTATGATGGATGTACCGACCTTCTGGCAGTATATCGTTAAAGGTGCGATTCTGTTGCTGGCAGTATGGATGGACTCCGCAACCAAACGCCGTTCTTGATTTTGATAAAAATTTTCTCAAAGCCGGTAACGTATTACCGGTTTTGAGTTTTTGCATGATTCAGCAGGAAAAGAACCATGTTTACTAAACGTCACCGCATCACATTACTGTTCAATGCCAATAAAGCCTATGACCGGCAGGTAGTAGAAGGCGTAGGGGAATATTTACAGGCGTCACAATCGGAATGGGATATTTTCATTGAAGAAGATTTCCGCGCCCGCATTGATAAAATCAAGGACTGGTTAGGAGATGGCGTCATTGCCGACTTCGACGACAAACAAATCGAGCAAGCGCTGGCTGATGTCGACGTCCCCATTGTTGGGGTTGGTGGCTCGTATCACCTTGCCGAAAGTTACCCACCCGTTCATTACATTGCCACCGATAACTATGCGCTGGTTGAAAGCGCATTTTTGCATTTAAAAGAGAAAGGCGTTAACCGCTTTGCTTTTTATGGTCTTCCGGAATCAAGCGGTAAACGTTGGGCCACTGAACGCGAATATGCATTTCGTCAGCTTGTCGCCGAAGAAAAGTATCGCGGAGTGGTTTATCAGGGGTTAGAAACCGCGCCAGAGAACTGGCAACACGCGCAAAATCGGCTGGCAGACTGGCTACAAACGCTGCCACCGCAAACCGGGATTATTGCCGTTACTGACGCCCGGGCGCGGCATATTCTGCAAGTATGTGAACATCTACACATTCCCGTACCGGAAAAATTATGCGTGATTGGCATCGATAACGAAGAACTGACCCGCTATCTTTCGCGCGTCGCTCTCTCTTCTGTCGCTCAGGGCGCACGGCAAATGGGCTATCAGGCGGCAAAACTGTTGCATCGATTATTAGATAAAGAAGAAATGCCGCTACAGCGGATTTTGGTCCCACCAGTTCGCGTCATTGAACGGCGCTCAACAGATTACCGCTCGCTGACCGATCCCGCCGTTATTCAGGCCATGCATTACATTCGTAATCACGCCTGTAAAGGGATTAAAGTGGATCAGGTACTGGATGCGGTGGGCATATCACGCTCCAATCTTGAGAAGCGTTTTAAAGAAGAGGTGGGTGAAACCATCCATGCCATGATTCATGCCGAGAAGCTGGAGAAAGCGCGCAGTCTGCTGATTTCAACCACCTTGTCAATTAACGAGATATCGCAAATGTGCGGTTATCCATCGCTGCAATATTTCTACTCTGTTTTTAAAAAAGCATATGACACAACGCCAAAAGAGTATCGCGATGTAAATAGCGAGGTCATGTTGTAGCGATGATGAGAATTATCGGCGTCGCATCAGGTAACTCAGCACAACCACCTGATACGAGCAAAAGCCTTATCCGCCTGACAAGTCGGATAAGGCTCGAGGAAATGCAATTACATATGCGCCGCGATTAACCGTTGGTTATCCTGGTACATTGCGAACAGGTAGTTGTTATAACTCTTCCCTTTGGTCGAGTAGCCCTTCAGCTTGTGAATCATCGCTGTGGCAGTCACTTCCTGATCCGCTTTACGCAGTTGTGCACGCGATTTACGGAACGAAGAGTAAGCCGGGTGCGTATTGAGGTTAGTGACATAGGCGCTCACCGATTCTTTGACAGAACTAAACTGTGAGTACCCTTTCACTTTACCCGGCGCATTGGTACAACGTCCTTTCATGCATTTCATGCCGAACAGGTTGTTGTTGTTGCGCGCCAGCTTTGACGTTCCCCAACCGCTTTCTGCTGCAGCCATCGTCGCCACCATACTGGTAGGGATAATGTCTACGCGTTCAAGCAAGGTATTCCACGGGATTTTTCGCGTATTACCAGACCACTTCACCTTGTAGCGTTTGGCGATGTCTTTCAGACGCGCACGCTCAGCAGGTGACCATTGGCCCTGATACTGTTTTGAAATCAGCCAGTTACGTTCCGCAGTAATGGCCGCATTTTGGCTGGTAATGTAAGGCATTACAGTCCGGAGAAACGCCTTTTTCCTTGGTGTTCCGGAAGGGTATTTTCGCAAATCAGGAAGTGAACTACTCTTTGCACTATTGCGAGAATACTCTTGTTTACTGCTTACCTGTTTATTACTAGCTTTAGTTAAGTGGGACTTTTGACTCGCTGTTGTTGTGTGCGTCTTCGCTAACACCTCACTCGAAAACACCAGAGTGAGTAACATAAGAATCATCGCCCCATATCGTCGTATGGGAGTCAAAATCATCAGGTCTCCTGGTCGGATTTAATCATTCCAACACCTTATATTTTTTACAAATTTGAGAGTTGAATCTCAAATCATATCAAAAATAGCTGTCAAGAGCACCCCAAGGAATAGTCCAAATCTGAAACTATGTCACGAGTTAACGATTCAGATTGGCGCTAAATCGCAGAAAATGTGGGGTTTATCGCAAAATTCAGCCGTTTTTTGCGCGCGATCGCTCACCCTTGCTTCTCATCCTGTGGACTTACCGCTCAGGGATGAGTTTTGTCTGGCTTATCGCTGGCAAACTGTCTGAAATCGCAGCAATAAGGACTCATTCGCCATGAAACTCGCCGCCTGTTTTCTGACACTCCTTCCTGGCTTCGCCGTTGCCGCCAGCTGGACTTCTCCGGGGTTTCCCACCTTTAGCGAACAGGGGACGGGAACATTTGTCAGCCACGCGCAGTTGCCCAAAGGTACGCGTCCACTAACGCTAAATTTTGACCAACAGTGCTGGCAGCCTGCGGATGCGATAAAACTCAATCAGATGCTTTCCCTGCAACCTTGTAGCAACACGCCGCCTCAATGGCGATTGTTCAGGGACGGCGAATATACGCTGCAACTAGACACCCGCTCCGGTACACCAACATTGATGATTTCCATCCAGAACGCCGTCGAACCGGTAGCAAGCCTGGTCCGTGAATGCCCGAAATGGGATGGATTACCGCTCACACTGGATGTCAGCGCCACTTTTCCGGAGGGAGCCGCCGTCCGGGATTATTACAGCCAGCAAATTGCGATAGTGAAGAACGGTCAAATAACGTTACAACCCGCTGCCACCAGCAACGGTTTACTCCTGCTGGAACGGGCAGAAACTGACGCCTCTGCCCCTTTCGACTGGCATAACGCCACGGTTTACTTTGTGCTGACAGATCGTTTCGAAAACGGCGATCCCAGTAATGACCAGAGTTACGGACGTCATAAAGACGGTATGGCAGAAATTGGCACTTTTCACGGCGGCGATTTACGCGGCCTGACCAACAAACTGGATTACCTCCAGCAGCTGGGCGTCAATGCTTTATGGATAAGTGCCCCATTTGAGCAAATTCACGGCTGGGTCGGCGGCGGTACAAAAGGCGATTTCCCGCATTATGCCTACCACGGTTATTACACACAGGACTGGACGAATCTTGATGCCAATATGGGCCGCGAAGCCGATCTACGGACACTGGTTGATAGCGCGCATCAGCGCGGTATTCGTATTCTCTTTGATGTCGTGATGAACCACACCGGTTATGCCACACTGGCGGATATGCAGGAGTATCAGTTTGGCGCGTTATATCTTTCTGGTGACGAGCTGAAAAAAACGTTGGGTGAACGCTGGAGCGACTGGAAACCTGCCGCCGGGCAAACCTGGCATAGCTTTAACGATTACATTAATTTCAGCGACAAAACAGGCTGGGATAAATGGTGGGGAAAAAACTGGATCAGAACCGATATCGGCGATTACGACAATCCTGGATTCGACGATCTCACTATGTCGCTGGCCTTTTTGCCGGATATCAAAACCGAATCAACTACCGCTTCTGGTCTGCCGGTGTTCTATAAAAACAAAACGGATACCCACGCTAAAGTCATCGACGGCTTTACCCCTCGCGATTACTTAACCCACTGGTTAAGTCAGTGGGTTCGCGACTATGGGATTGATGGTTTTCGGGTCGATACCGCCAAACATGTTGAGTTGCCCGCCTGGCAGCAACTGAAAACCGAAGCCAGCGCCGCGCTTCGCGAATGGAAAAAAGCTAACTCCGACAAAGCATTAGATGACAAGCCTTTCTGGATGACCGGTGAAGCCTGGGGCCACGGCGTGATGCAAAGTGACTACTATCGCCACGGCTTCGATGCGATGATCAATTTCGATTATCAGGAGCAGGCGGCGAAAGCAGTCGATTGTTTTGCGCAGATGGATACGACCTGGCAGCAAATGGCGGAGAAATTGCAGGATTTCAACGTGTTGAGCTACCTCTCGTCGCATGATACCCGCCTGTTCCGCGAAGGTGGTAATAAAGCAGCAGAGTTATTGTTATTAGCGCCAGGCGCGGTACAAATCTTTTATGGTGATGAATCCTCGCGTCCGTTCGGCCCCACCGGTTCGGATCCACTGCAAGGCACGCGTTCGGATATGAACTGGCAGGATGTTAGCGGCAAATCTGCCGCCAGCGTCGCGCACTGGCAGAAAATCAGCCAGTTCCGCGCCCGCCATCCCGCAATTGGCGAGGGCAAACAAACGACACTTTCGCTGAAGCAGGGCTACGGCTTTGTTCGTGAGCATGGCGACGATAAAGTGCTGGTCATCTGGGCTGGGCAACAGTGACTTTTCCGGCTTCCCGTTCGTCAGTACCTCGGGAAGCCGCCAACCAGGATAAAATGTCAGCTCTAATCAGCGTTGCAGGATAAAGCACTGCTCCCTCTTCAACAGAGCGATTTGCACCCCAGCAAATGTAGCGTTATTGTTACCTTCCTTGCTACAGAGTTCGACAGATATCCCGCTATGACATTCTCCCTTTTTGGTGACAAATTTACCCGCCACTCCGGCATTACGCTGCTGATGGAAGATCTGAACGACGGTTTACGCACGCCTGGCGCGATTATGCTCGGCGGCGGTAATCCAGCGCAGATCCCGGAAATGCAAGACTACTTCCAGACGCTACTGACCGACATGCTGGAAAGTGGCAAAGCGACTGATGCACTGTGCAATTACGACGGTCCACAGGGGAAAACGGAGCTACTCACACTGCTTGCCGGAATGCTGCGCGAGAAGTTGGGTTGGGATATCGAACCACAGAATATTGCACTAACAAACGGCAGCCAGAGCGCGTTTTTCTACTTATTTAATCTGTTTGCCGGACGCCGTGCCGATGGTCGGGTCAAAAAAGTGCTGTTCCCGCTGGCACCTGAATATATTGGCTACGCTGACGCCGGACTGGAAGAAGATCTGTTTGTCTCTGCGCGTCCGAATATTGAACTGCTGCCGGAAGGCCAGTTTAAATACCACGTCGATTTTGAGCATCTGCATATTGGCGAAGAAACCGGGATGATTTGCGTCTCCCGGCCGACGAATCCAACAGGCAATGTGATTACTGACGAAGAGTTGCTGAAGCTTGACGCGCTGGCGAATCAACACGGCATTCCGCTGGTGATTGATAACGCTTATGGCGTCCCGTTCCCGGGTATCATCTTCAGCGAAGCGCGCCCGCTGTGGAATCCGAATATTGTACTGTGCATGAGTCTTTCCAAGCTGGGACTACCGGGTTCGCGCTGCGGCATTATCATCGCCAATGAAAAAATCATCACCGCAATCACCAACATGAACGGCATTATCAGCCTGGCGCCTGGCGGTATTGGTCCGGCGATAATGTGTGAAATGATTAAGCGTAACGATCTGCTGCGCCTGTCTGAAACGGTTATCAAACCGTTTTATTACCAGCGTGTTCAGGAAACTATCGCCATCATTCGCCGCTATTTACCGGAAGATCGCTGCCTGATTCATAAACCGGAAGGAGCCATTTTCCTCTGGCTATGGTTTAAGGATTTGCCAATTACGACCGAGCAGCTCTACCAGCGCCTGAAAGCACGGGGCGTGCTGATGGTGCCGGGGCACAACTTCTTCCCAGGGCTGGATAAACCGTGGCCACATACACATCAATGTATGCGCATGAACTACGTGCCGGAGCC
>ERZ791682.783-NODE-783-length-13271-cov-2.72057_pt1 | contig 13271 bp, 7 predicted proteins | sample MGYA00509958_ERZ791682 | MGnify/ENA primary metagenome ERZ791682 (study PRJEB30046, sample SAMN00715194) | human gut metagenome | study: EMG produced TPA metagenomics assembly of the A metagenome-wide association study of gut microbiota in type 2...
AGTTCATATCTGCAAGGACATTTTATTTTTTATACATTTATTTTTTCTTTTATATTCAGTATTATATTAAGCATAAAAAGCATTAAAAATCTGAGTAAAAAAGAGATACTTATTGGATTTTTTATAGGAATACCCAATCAGATTACTACTCTGGCACAACTAAAAGCTGTAGCTGTACTTCCTGCTTATCTGGTATTCCCAGCATATAGTATTTCAGTCATACTTTTAGTTAATTTTGTGAATTTTCTTTTCTTTAAAGAAAAGCTCACAATGCGTCAATATATAGGAACAAGTATCATCATTTTAGCTCTTATATGCATGAATGTCTAGAAATATTCCTTGCTTTTATCTTTAAATTATTTTATGATAAAAGAAAAGAAATGCGAGGTATTATCTATGACCGGAATTGCAAAGCTATATAGGAAGAATTATAATAATCTTACTAAAGCTGAAAAACAGATAGCAGAATACATATGTGAAAACTCTAAAAAAGTTATTATGATGACTTCACTGGAACTAGGAAAAGAACTTAATGTCAGTGATGCAACTGTATTGAGATTTTCTAAGAAAATAGGATTTTCTAAATATAATGAACTTAAAGAATATCTTGCAGAAGAATTAGAGGCAAGAAAGAGTGTCATTGATAAAATGCTGGATAACTGGAACAATGACAGAGAGGATAATAATAGTGTTAAAAAAATGATAAATGCTGATATAAAGAATATGCAGAAACTTTATATGGATCTTGATTTAGAAGAAATAGATAATGTAGTAAAACTTATGCAGACATCAAAAAAAATATTTGTCATAGGTGTAGGAAGCAGCAGAGCTGTTGCTGAAATGCTTGGGTGGCATTGCATGGTTCTCGGACTTGAAGCTGTAACTATATCTGAAGGGGGATATGGCCTATTTGAAAAAATAGCCCATGTAACAAAAGATGACTGTGTAATATTCTTCAGTGTACCAAAATATCTAAAAGATGAAGTGCAGATGATGGAGCTTCTTCATGCTAAAAAAGTTCCTTCTGTGGTTATTACAAATAATCTTTTTACTAAAATTGCATCTTATGCTTCAATATTTATCCCAGTTGAAACAGATAATACAAGTTTCTTCAACTCTTTCATACTTCATGCTGAAGTATGTAATGTTATTCTTTTAAAACTTTTTGAAGGGGATAGAAATAGATATTTTCAATATTTCAAACAAAATGAAAAGGATCAAAGTTTTCTTTATGAAGATGAGGAGCCTTCTTCTACATATTAAAAATTGGCTGCTAACTAGCAGCCAATTTTATTACATTAAATTATATTTTTTCAATTTTTCATAAAGCTGGCTTCTTGTTATATTTAAAATTTTAGCAGCCTTTGTTTTATTTTTTCCAGTAGTTTCCAATGCCTTCAAAATAGCTTTGTATTCTGTCTGATTCTTTTGGTATGCTAAAGTATCCTTTCTATTCTCTTCTTCATCTATTAATTGCTCTGCAAATATCCTTGGAAGAAAGAAATCAAAATGTTCCTCCTGCAAGATTCCACTAGTTGTTGTAACACAAGCTCTTTCCAATACATGTTCAAGCTCTCTTATATTTCCAGGCCAATGATACTTTTGAAAATTTTCCATCATTTTTTCAGATATATCTTCAATAGAACATCCATGATACTTATTAATTTTTTTGATAAAATGTTCACACAGAGGAAAAATATCTTCTTTATGCTCTCTTAAAGGTGGAATATGTATTTCAATTATATTTATACGATAGTATAAATCTTCACGAAATCTATTTCCTTTTACCATCTCTTTAAGATCTTGATTAGTACAGCAGATAACACGTATATCTAGATTTATTGTTTTATTGCTCCCTACTTTTTCCAATTCTTTTTCCTGTAAAACTCTCAACAGTTTTGCTTGAAGAGAAAATGGAATTTCTCCAATTTCATCAAAAAGTATGGTTCCTTTATTTCCATACTCTAATTTCCCAATTTTTCCACCTTTTACAGCTCCAGAGAATGCTCCTTCAATATACCCAAAAAGTTCTGCTTCCATTAAATCTTTTGGAATAGCAGCACAATTTATTTTAACAAAATTTTCAAATCTTCTGTTACTAAGATTATGAATTGCATCAGCAAAAACTTCTTTTCCTGTTCCTGTTTCTCCTGTTATTAATATAGAAAGATTGGAATCTGCTATTTTTTTAATTGTTTCCTTTATCTTCAATATTTCTGGTGCATTCCCAATCACACTATCAAGATTAAATGTTATTTTTTTTAATGCAGATAATTTATGTTGATATGATTGTATCTCACTATGCAGTTTATTTATATCATTATTTAATTTTTTGATATGATCTAAGTCATGGAAAGTAGCTGAAGAAAGAGCCCCTCTTATCACTCCATCTTTATCTCTTATAGGAAATCGGTTGCAGATAGTCATCTCCCCATTTTTCATCATAAAAAGTTCCCCTATCTCCTCTTTTCCTGTTTTTAAAACTCGTGGAAGACAGGTATTAGGTATTACTTCTTCAATCGGAACTCCTATAACATTTTCAATGCTTACTCCCAAAATATCAGCATAGGATCTCCCAATGTAGCAAATCTTTCCATTCTCATCAATCAGAATAGATAAATACAGTGAATCTACCACTAACTTTAATAATTCATCTAATACTAATGTCTTGGTCACTCTATGCCTCCCATACACTTTCTCTAAATTATAGCATAATAATCATATTCTACCAAATACAAAGTATCCTTAAAAATTATATAAAATGTGTCTGGAAAATAATACAATGAAAATTTCACTGTCTGATTTACAGTACAGTTTTTATAATAATTTTACTTTAAATCAGCATTCATATATTGGCACTTCTTTTGCTTTATTAATAAGCAGGTAACAAAAGTTAAGGAGGATGAGGTTATGAAAAAGAAAACAATAATCACAGCAGCTGTCACAGGAGCGGTACATATTCCAAGTATGTCTGAATACTTACCTATAACACCAGAGCAGATAATTGAAGAAGCAGTTGCTGCAAATAAAGCTGGAGCAGCTATCGTTCACATTCACGCAAGAGATCCAAAAACTGGTCAGCCAACAAATGATCCAAAATTAATGAAACTAATTACTGATGGAATTAGAAAGAAATGTGATGTAATTATAGGAATAACCACAGGGGGAGCTATTGGAATGAGTTCTACAGAACGTCTTGCTGCTGTCCCTTACTGTAAAGCTGATCTTGCTTCCTGTAATGCTGGTTCTGTAAATTTCTGTTTTTCTCCTATTGCTGATAAAATAAAAGAACCTAAATTTGATTGGGAAATCCCATTTGTAAAAAATACTTATACAGTACCTTTTGCTAATACTTTTAAAGATATTGAAGACTATATATCTATTATGCAAGCAAACAATACAAAACCTGAATTTGAAGTTTATGAAGTAGGAATGATAAATAATATTGCATATTTTTTAAAGAAAGGTTTGATTAAACCACCTATATATCTACAATTTGTTCTTGGAGTAATGGGAGGACTTCCAGCAACTCTAGATAATCTTCTTTTCCTTTATAATACTGCTAAAAATACATTTGGAGATAATTTCATCTGGTCTTGTGCAGCAGCAGGAAAAGATCAGATGAACATTACAGCTACTGCTTCTATTCTTGGAGGAAATGTCAGAGTGGGCTTAGAAGATAATCTATATATTTCTAAAGGAGTTCTGGCAAAATCAAATTCTGAGCAAGTTGAAAAAATTGGTAAGATAATTCAGCTTCTTGGAAATGAAATAGCTTCTCCTGAGGAAGCTAGAGTTATTTTAGGTCTTGAAAAATCTTAAAAGATATAACAAAAAAACTCTATTAAAGGGGGACTTATGATACAAATAATTGGATTATTAATTGCTATGAATGTTCTTGTTTATCTGGCATTTAAAAATTGGGGAATGATTCCAGCCTCTCTTGTTGCATCTATTTTGATAATACTTACAAATAGAATGAATCTTTGGGAAGCATTCTCTATAAATTATGCAACGGCACTCAAGAACTTCGTTGGTACATACTTATTGATGTTTTTCCTAGGGGCTACATTTGGAAATATCATGGGGGAAAGTGGGGCAGCTAAATCCATCTCTTTAAAACTGATGAAATTATTAGGGAAAGAAAGAGCTATACTAATTATTGTACTTTCTGCAGCTATTCTATCATATGGTGGAATCAGCTTATTTGTCTGTGTTTTTGCAATCTATCCTATTGGAGTAATTCTGTTTAAAGAAGCAAACATTTCTAAAGAATTATTTCCAGCATGTATGCTGTTTGGATGTGCAACTTTCACTATGGTAGCTACTCCTGGAACTCCTGCTATCTCTAATATTATACCAACAAATTATTTTGGTACAAATGCATATGCAGCTCCAGTATTAGGAATAATTGCAACTATTCTTATGTTTATAATGGGGTACTATTATCTTATCTGGACAAATAAAAGATTACAAGCAAAAGGAATTGGATTTACTCCTGGTCCCAATGATGATGAAAAAACTTTGAGCATGTCTGATACAGCTAATCTTCCAGATTGGAAAATTTCTATTTTCCCACTTGCATTGGTTATTGTAATGATATTTGTCCTAAAAAATCTTACATCTATGTATGCTGTGGTTATAGCTTTAGCTTGTGGAGTACTTGTTGCACTCCTCCTATTCTGGAAGCATTTGGAAAATCCATTAAAAGTAGTTAATCAAAGTGCTACTTCTAGTATTATTTCTATACTGAATACTGCCGCTATCGTTGGATTTGGAGGCGTAGTTCAAGCTTCATCAGGATTTACTAATATTGTTGATTTTGCACTGAACTTAAAAATGGGCCCTCTAGTTTCTGCTGCTATTGCAGTAAATATAGTTGCAGGTATTACAGCTTCTTCATCTGGAGGGCTGACAGTATTCATGGATGCTTTAGGAGCTCAATATCTTAAACTTGCTCAAATTTCTGGTATCAGCCCAGCAGTTTTACACAGAGTATGCTCTATTGCATCTTCAGGGCTTGACTCTCTTCCACACTCAGGAGCCACTGTTACTTGTATAATTTCATCAGGTTTGACGCATAAACAGGCATATAAATATGTTTTTGTAACTAACTGTGTAGTCCCTATTATTGCACTGATAATAGTTGTTGTATTGGCTAGTTTTGGAATTGTAACTAATTAAAATAAGTAGGAGGTAATTTTATGAAAACAGCAATTATGGGAGTAGGTTCACTTGGAACAATAATAGGAGCTTTAATTGCTAAAAATGGAGGAGATTGTATTCTTATTGATACAAATAAAGCACATGTGGCAGCTTTAAATGAAAAAGGAGCTACTGTAAGTGGAAAAATGCAGCTAAATAATATACCAGTTAAAGCTATAACTCCTGATCAGATGGAAGGAATATATGATATTGTTATCTTACTTGCAAAACAAACATATAATGATATAGCTTTAAAACAATTATTACCCCATTTAGGGCCTAATAGTGTTGTGTGTACATTGCAAAACGGTATTCCAGAAGAATCTGTTGGAGCAATAATAGGAACTGAAAGAGTTGTTGGAGGAGTTGTTGGGTGGGGAGCTTCTTTCCGTGGTCCTGGAGTTTCTGAATTAACTTCAGATGTTTCAGCAATGAGATATGAACTTGGGGAAGTAGATGGTAAAATAACAGAAAGATTGAAAAAAATTCAAGAACTTCTGGCATTAACTGGAACTTGTGTCATGGTTAATAATTTAATGGGATTACGTTGGGCAAAAGTTATTCAAAATGCAACTTTAAGTGGTATGTCTGCTGCTCTAGGTGCAACTTATGCTCAAATATTAGATGACGAAAAAGCAACTACCTGTGCTGCATATGTTGGTGATGAAATAGTTAAAATAGTTAGAAAACGTGAAATTGTACTTGAAGATTTAGTTCCAGGATGGAGTTATTACGATTTAGCATTTAATAATAAAAAAGAACTTGAAGAAGCTAAAATATGGTTAAGAGAGTACTTTAAGCCACACAGACCATTAAAAGCTAGCATGCTTCAAGATATGGAAAAAAATATAAAATGTGAAATAGACTACATTGTCGGAATTTGTAGTGATTGGGGTAAAAAATTAGGAATAGCAACTCCTACATGTGATACTATTATTTCCATTGTAAAAGATTTTGAAAATAAAAAAATTCCTCTTCCAACAATGAAATGTCTAGATAGATTTACTCTTATAGAAAAATAAATTTCAAAAAATATTAAATTCAGCAACCCAGTTCCAAAATTATGGAGCTGGGTTATTTTTTAGTTTTTATAATTTCTATTCAGTAATTCTATTACAATACCACTAATAGTAAATAAAAATATTCCAATTATAAAAATTATTTTGTAAGATATATAATCAATTATTATTCCTGAAATAAATATACTCATCAAAAAAAACATTTTACTTATACTTATAAAAATTCCTAAATATTTTCCAATAATATCCTCTGATATTTTTTTTTGCACAAATGTCATTAAATAAATATCAAAGCAAGATGTCTCTACTCCAAATAAAATCATTGCTATTGCATAAATAATCACATTTATACTCGAATTAAAATTAATAAATAAAGGTAATAGAAACAATATAAAGATTATTCCTAATCTATAAAATATTCCATAAAATTGTCTTACCCTAACTTCCTTTATCTGAACAGCGAACAAAGTAGCTCCCACTATCATTCCCATATAAAAAAAACTTTGAATAGTTCCATATAATCTGCTATTTAATTGAAAAATTTTATTTATTATATATGGAATTGTAACTGAAAATGACAATCCATATCCTATATTAAATATTATTCCTATAATTACAATCAATTTTAAAATATCTATATTTTCAATTTTATGTTCTTTAACTGTGTAATTTTCATTAAGTGTCTTTTTCTCAAAAACTAATAGTGTATTAATTAAAATAGCTATTATTATGCATATTATATTTAACCCTAAAATAGAATGTATTTTTAGAATAGAATATAAAAATCCTCCTATTATTGGCGATAATACTCCACAAATTGAATCAATTGCTGAAGAAATAGAATTAGCTTTTATCAACCATTCTCTAGGAAATAACTGTGGTTTTGAAGCTTTAAATGTTAAATATATTAAAAAAGAAAAAAAATTATTTAATAATATTCCTATATATATCATATAAACTGTGTTTATTTTATCCCATAAAATAAACATAGTAGTCATCAACAATAAATTACTGAAATTACTAAAAAGTATTACTTTTTTCTTTTCTTGAATCTTGTCAATAATTTTTCCCATAATTGGAGCTGATATTATTAAAGGTAAAATTGAAAAAGATATATTTGTTGCTAAAACTATCCCTTTTTCTGTTTTTTCCAAGAGGTATAGATTGGTGGAAAAATTAAAAGTTATGTTCCCTAATACTGTAATAATTAATCCTATAGAAAAAAAAATCTTATTTCTAAATATAATATTTTTCTCCATTCTACCTCCCAGATTGTGTGAAGAAAATAATTTTTAGTTATATTAAAAAATATTCTTTAAATGTCGTTTTTTAATATAGAATATATATTAATTAAGATATATCATTTTTTATTCTAATTGTCAATTTATTAAATAAGCAATGTTAAAAGGTAGATTTTTACCATTGGAAAAACAAAGGGCAGAAATTAATCTGCCCTTTACTATTTTTAATTAGTTCTTTAAAATTCTTGCTTCTGCTTCATCAAATACCAATTAGAAATTATATTTAAATGACAAAGTTCCTCTATTTTCTGTTTCATGTTTTGATGAATAAAGACTGTATCCTACTTCGAAAGTTTTGTTATCTTTTTTAAACTCTACTCCTAAACTTCCAGAAAATGCTGAGCTGTCTGCCATATTTACTTTAATTTCATCTATTGCAGAGTATCCAGCTACCCCTACTTTTGTTTCTGATTTTTTATCTCCTAAAGCTCCTATGTATGCTAGATCTAATTTAGGTTTTACTGTCCATCCATTTTGATTTACTGCTTGTGTACTGATATTTACTCCCACTGGTACTAAGAATAGATCTGCATCTTCTTTTTCTGTATGGAACATTTTTCCATTTCCATTTTTAGTATCAAAACTATCTACATTTAATCTTACATAACGAAGTCCTGCATATGGCATAATATTAAAGTTATCCTTTTGAATTAGATATTCTCCTCTTACTCCTGCTGTTGCTACTTCTGTATCTACATCAGCTTTTATTCTTCCTACTATTGATGTATCTTGTTTTATTTCATTATCTCCCATTGAATATCCCAAATCTCCTATGATGTTAAAGTTTCCTTTTCTCCAGTTGCTGTATAGAGATAATCCAAAGTATTCATATTCATTCTTTGTTCTGCTTACTCCTTCATCAGATTTATTCTCTCCTAATACATAATGGAATGCTCCTCCTAAAGCTCCGTTTTCCCAAGTTTTAAAGTTGCTTCCTACGCTTATACCTTCATATCTTCCATTATATTCTGTATCTGTATTTCCTATTTTTACTCCGCTTACATCAGTGCTTCCATAAGACATCTCTGCCCATAATCCTTCTTTTACATTAGATTCATTCTTTAATGACAAATTATTTATTGCTGTATCAGAAGTTCTTCTTACTGTATCTATTGCAGTTCTATTTACTACCCCTGCTGCTGATATTTGCACTGCACTGTTAATAGTTCTCACTGCTTCTGCTGTATCAGCTATCACTTTATTATTCACTGCTAATGACAAGAATCTTATTCCTTCATTTGAAATATTAGTATTCTCCTTTGTTTCCCAAATATTATTAATCATATTTGGTACAACTACTCCTAGAAGTACATCTTGAGCTTTTTGAGCTGTTGCTTCAACTTTATAACCATTATTTGTTCCTATTCCTTTTAGCTTAAGCATTCTGTCACTACTTGAAATATTTTCATCAGACCATCCAGAAGATGAATTCTCAGCAATATTTGTTCCAGCTTCTGTTCCTGATACAATAGTATGAGTTCCAGCTGTTGCATTTTCAAGATATAGTTTTGAAGTATCTGCTACACTTAATTTAGTGACACCAGATATTGCAGCTCCTCCATCCAAACTTCCTACATCAACTATTAATAGAGAATTATCAGCAAAGTTTAGATTTCCTGCTCCTTTATAATTTTCGTCACTATGACCAGTTAAACTTCCATCTACATTGATACTTCCACTATTTGTTGAAAATGTTTCAAGTGTTCCTAAAGTCTGATTTCCTCTAATTGCCAATGCAGCTGTAATATCATCTTTCCATTTTAGCCCTGAATTTTCAAAAGCTTTTTCTGCCCAGTCAGTATCTTTATCTCCTACTACTAATACAGAGTTTTGTCCCACTGCTATTTGACCATCTATATTGTCAGAAAAGTTCAGTGCTCCTTTTGAAGCGTTCCCCATAAGATTTTCTCCATTTTTCCAAGCTGGGTCAAGGAATATTTTTCCTCCATTCAATTGTAATTCTTCAACTACCAATGTTCCTGCTGAACTGCTGTCTCCTACTGTTATTGTTGAATTTGCTTCACCTGTAAGTTTAGTAATTACTGCATCCCCTGCTACACTTAAAGTTCCTTTATTTTCAACTTCTTTTGCTGTTAAGGCAGCATCTTTATTAACTGCTATAGTTCCAGTTGCTTTATTTTCTATTGTTCCGTTTACAGTTTGATTTCCTGCATTTACTTCTAATGTACCAGAAGTTCCTGATGATGAACCTATTGTAACTCCAGCACTTAGTGTCTGATTAGCTCCACTGCTTAAATCACTTCCTAAAACCAATGTTCCAGCTTCTACATTAATACTTACTTTTTCTGCTGCTGCTTCTCCATTAACTGTTACTAATTCTCCATCACCTGATCCTCCAAGTACTAGTTTTGAACTTTCATCTTTAATAGCTATAGAATTACCTTTTTCTGTTGTTGCAGAAAAATCCAAAGCTGAAGCATTTAAACTATTATTTGTACTTACAGTATTATCTTCATCAATTTTATTCCCAATTACTAAAGAAGTATTTTTGTCTCCTACTTCTACAGTTACATTATCTAAAAATGCACTATCTCCCAATCCAGCAGCTATATCAATACCTATATTTTCTTGTATTTCTCCAGCAGTATTTACTAAAGTTCCAAGCATTAAAATAGACGTTTTACTTCCACTTTCAGTTTTCATCGCTTCTATTGCTGAAGTCAAATAATCTAAATTATATTTACTGTCATTTAAAGCTACACTTCCACCTTTATATACAATTGAATTATCAGTTTTTACATCTCCGCTATCTTTTATTCCTGTACCTGCTGTATCAAGAGCATTTGTAAAGATATTTTCTGATTTAGTTTCCAGTATTCCTTTACTTGATAAAGTAAGCTTTTTATCTCCAAGATTTATAGTATCAGTTGCTAATGTTCCACCTGAAAGTGTTATATCTCCACCTACATTATTAATTTTAGTTTCTATTCTTCCTGATCCTGTAATTTCTATATCTCTATTTATATTATTACTATTTAATTCTCCTATACCTACTACAGAACCTTTTCCTGTACGAAGAATATCAAAATCAGAGAATGTTCCTTTAAATTCTCCATCAAATATTTCTTTATCATTACCAAATGATAAAGTAGATTTTGATTCTGTTTTAGTATCATCAGATATTCCATCTGTTACAATATTTTTAATTAATCCAGATACATGATTTGCAAAAGTTGAACCATTTAAGAATGTTACAACTGCATTACCTGTTACATCTGCTGTTCCGCCACTTGCTGTAAGTCCTCCTGCATATATATTTCCTTTAATATCTCCACCAGATATTGTTATATTTGTATCTCCCTCTACATTTGCTGTAGCTGATTTTCCATCAGCAAATCCTCCACCATAAATATCTCCATTAATAGTTCCGCCAGATATATTTATGTTAGTTGTTCCAGTTACATTTGCTATACTTTTAACACTATCTTGATTACTGAATGCATATCCTCCACCTATTATATTTTCTAATAGTTCTCCATTTGTTATATTTACATTAGTTATTCCTATTACATTACTTGTTGTTGGATAAACTTCAACATTATTCTCTTTAGGATTATCATTATAATATTCAGCTTTTCCCCCACCTACTACTAATCCAAGTTTTCCACCATTGACATCTATATTTGTTGCTCCATAAACTACTGCATCATGTATAACCTTATCTTCAGGTTCATAATACCATCCATAATCAGTAAGACTTCCTCCTATAATTTGGGCTGTAGACATATCTCCACCATTTATAGTAATCTTTGTACTTCCATCAGCATATGTCTGTCCATTCTTGTATTTTTTTCCATTCTTGTCTTCAATTCCTACTACAGAATATCCATTCCAGTTTGTGTTATTTCCTCCAACCACATAGTCTACAATTTTTCCATCATTAATTGTAACATCTGTTTTTCCTGTTACTGCTGTTCCTTTATTTCCTGTTCCAGAAATTATACTTCCTCCATATACTTCAGCAAGAGCAGTGTCTTTTCCATTTATAGTAACTTTAGTAGATCCTACTTTTAATTGTGAATCCACAGCCTTTTTATAATTCTGTCCACCACCATATACACGAGCTCCTGTTAGATTTGAAACACTTCCTTCCTCATCAATATTATATGTAACTCCATCTACATTATTTATTACAACTTCTGCATATCCTTGCTCATATGAAGCTCCACCTTCAATTCTTCCCGCTCCAAAAATACGCCCAGTCCATGTATTATTTTTACTATCTTCATTTCCTGCTACTGAAGAATTTTCTACTATTACTTTAGAACTTTTTACTGATACTTTTGAGTTTGTTCCTGAAGCAAATCCTCCTCCACGGACATCAGCATATAGATATGAATTAGATATATTTATTTCTGTATCTCCATCTTCTATAGAAACTCCAGCAGATTCTGCTCTAGATCCTCCATATATTCCTGCTTTTATTCCAAACATATCTTCAGTTAAGTTTTTTAAATTTAGTGTTGTTTTTCCTGATACACCTGAATTCAGTCCTCCAGCATAAATACCATTATTTGCAAAAAGTAAGTTTGTATTTCCATCTATAGTTAAATTTGAATTAGTTACCTTTACTGTTCCTGAATCAAGAGAAGCTCCTCCTGCAAATATATTAGTACTAGATGTTTTGCTACCAAATATTCCACCTTTTATTTCTAAATTAGAAGTTCCTACTGTACTTGTATTCCCAGTTCCAGCTGCCGCTCCTCCGCCTATTACCAAACTCTCAAAAGTTCCACCTGATATTTTAAGGTTAGTTTCTTTATCTTCAACTGATAGTCCGCTTACTGGTATTCCATAAGTTTCTGCAAAACTTCCACCAATAACTTTATTCTTAAATGTTCCCCCAGTTATTTCTACATCTGTTCCATCTGTTTTTGCTGTTATTAGCGTCCCTTGTCCTGAGGTAGATTTTATATAGTTTCCACCTATTAAGCCTGCATTTGCTACATTAGGTCTTGTATCCCCTATTGTTCCGCCATTTACAATTACTTTTGTCTTTCCATTTGTTATATCAGCTTTAGTTCCATTAGATTTTGTTCCACCTATTAAGTATTGAACTGTACCACCATTCATAGTTACACTTGTATTTCCTATTTTAGAAATATATGTATCTATTGAGCCTGTGTCTTTTAAATGATTTCCACCTATAAGCTCATCTGCATCTCCACTTGTTAAAGTGATATTTGTGTTAGTCTCTGAATGATCTACATTTTTATCTTCTGAATCCTTTGTATAATTCCAACCACCTATAATTTTAGGGTTTCCACTAATATCTGTATAAGATTTTTTTTGTCCTTGTGCTGCTATATCATCTGCTCCATATCCTACAGCTCCTGTAATTAAAAATGCTACTACCATCCCCAGAGTTATTTTTACCTTTCTTTTCAAAAATCTTTTCAATGATGATTCAATACTGCTTCTCTTCATATTATTTCCTCCCAATTAAAATAACATATTTTACTCTTTCTTCAAATTTTGTGGATACTTTGAAAAGTCCCCTATAATAATTTCACATTCTATAGAATATAGGGTTCTTTTTTATGTATAAACACGAACTTTTTTATTATACAATTATACTCTTTAAATTATAGAATTTCAAGTTTAATTTTTTTAAAAAATAAATATCTTGAAAAAATAAACTTATTTAAAATAGCCTATATTACGAGATTATTGTTCGCCTTTATACATAAAAAAGAACCCTATATTCTATAGAATGTGAAATTCA
>ERZ791682.784-NODE-784-length-13218-cov-2.28246_pt1 | contig 13218 bp, 10 predicted proteins | sample MGYA00509958_ERZ791682 | MGnify/ENA primary metagenome ERZ791682 (study PRJEB30046, sample SAMN00715194) | human gut metagenome | study: EMG produced TPA metagenomics assembly of the A metagenome-wide association study of gut microbiota in type 2...
ATAGACATACCCCCTTTTAGTAGACAACTTTTTTTTGCAAGTAATTTACAAAGAGGATGGCATAAAAAGAAATTTCCCCCTTCATTTTATATTTTTTTAATTTTGGAAACATATGAATCTTGTGCTATAATTATCTCATACTAAAATTGATATAATTATATTTTTTAAATAGGAGTATAGAATGAAAATTACAATTGTTGGTGCTGGGAAAATAGGAGAACTCCTCTGTAAAGACCTTGCTATTGAAGGAAATGATATAACACTTATTGAAGAAGATCCAAAGATATTAGATAGAATTCTTTCATCTTCAGATATTATGGGATTGGTTGGAAACGGAGCTAACTGCGAAGTATTAAGAGAAGCTTCTGTAGAGACGGCAGATATTTTTATAGCTGTTACACATTCTGATGAGATCAATATTATTTCATCAGTAATAGCAAAAAAAATGGGAGCACAATATACAATAGCCAGAGTAAGAAATCCTGAATATTCTTCACAAATGAAATTTATGAGTGATTCTTTAGGAATAGATATTATGCTGAATCCAGAGGCAGAAGCTGCTTATTTTATAGCTAGAAATCTAGAATTTCCTAATGCTTTAAATGTTGAGACTTTTGCTGGAAATAAAGTGAATCTTGTAGAAGTTCTTGTAGAAAAAGATACCTATTTAGATGGAATAAAGTTAGTAGAATTTAAAAATAAATATTTTGCAAGTATTTTAGTCTGTATTGTAAAAAGAGGACAGGAAGTATATATTCCAACAGGTAATTTTATTTTACAGGCTGGAGACAGAATCTATGTAACTGGTATTCAAAGTGAACTTTCTAAATTTTACAAGTCTCTTGGACATAAAGAGGAGCGTATAAAATCTGTTGTTATAATCGGTGGTGGGCGTATTACTTACTACTTAACAGAGATACTTTTAGAAAGAATGATGGATGTAAAAATAATTGAAATTGATGAAGAAAAAGCTCAAGAATTGAGTGGTATATATGAAAACGCTGTTGTAGTTCATGGAGATGGAACTGACAGTGAACTTCTTGATGAAGAAAGATTTGGTGAATATGATGCCTGTGTATCTCTTACTGGTATAGATGAAGAAAACATTATTCTCTCTATGTATGCCAATAAATTAGGAATCAAAAAAACTATTACAAAAATAAATGGTATATCTCTATTTAATGTTCTGGAGCTTGTAGGTCTCCAATCTATTGTTACTCCTAAAAAAATAATTGCTGACTATATAGTAAGAATAGTAAGATCATTGGTAAGTTCGCAGGGAGAAAATATCGAAACACTTTACAGGCTTGTTGACAACAATGTTGAAGCTATTGAATTTAAAGTTCCTGAAAATAGTGATGTTATTAATATCCCATTAAAAGATTTGGATATAAAAGATAATCTTCTTATTGCATATATTCTAAGAAAAGGTCAGCTGATATTCCCTGGAGGGCTTGATGTATTAAAACCTCAGGACAGAGTCATCATTGTTACTACTGAAAAATTCTTAGATGATATCAATAAAATACTAAAGTAATGGGGAATGAAATATGAATAATAAAATGGTTAGATATGTAATTGGGCATATTCTAAAAATAGAAACTGGATTTATGCTGATTCCATTGGCATTAAGTTTTTTTTATCATGAAGATATTATAGTTAAAAAAGCTTATTTTTTCACAATAATATTACTTTTGTTTTCCAGTATCCTTATTTCTAAGAAGATTCCTGATAATCAGAAGATATATGCTAAAGAAGGACTTGTTATAGTATCAATTTCATGGATAGCATTATCACTTTTTGGGGCTCTCCCTTTTGTATTCAGCAAAAAGATACCCTCATTTATAGATGCTTTTTTTGAAACAGTAAGTGGTTTTACCACAACTGGAGCTAGTATATTAACCAATGTTGAAGCTCTGGAAAATTCTCTTTTATTCTGGAGAAGTTTTACCCATCTGGTAGGTGGTATGGGAGTACTGGTTCTAGCATTAGCTATACTGCCCAAAAATAATAATCAATCTCTTCATATAATGAAAGCTGAAGTTCCTGGCCCTACATTTGGTAAATTAGTTGCAAAAATGTCTTACAACTCAAGAATTCTTTATATGATATATATTTTTATTACTATTGTAATTGTTATTTTATTAAAGCTTGGGGGTATGCCTCTTTTTGATTCTGTAGTTCATGCCTTTGGTACAGTAGGAACTGGAGGATTTGGAATAAAAAATAGCAGTATTGCTTATTATCATAGCTCTTACATAGATTATGTTTTAGGTATAGGAATGCTTTTATGTGGAATGAACTTCAATCTTTTTTATGCTCTGCTCTTAAAAAATTATAAGCAGGTATTCAAAAATGAGGAATTAAAATATTATTGTACTATTGTTGTTTTTTCAATTATTGCTATTGCAGTAAATATAGCTCCTTCATATAAAAGTATTAGCCGTTTATTCAGAGATGTATTTTTTACAGTTTCATCTGTAATTACTACAACAGGGTATTCTACTGTAGATTTTGATACATGGCCTGTATTCTCTAAAACAATTCTTCTTTTACTTATGTTTGTAGGAGGATGTGCGGGGTCTACAGCAGGAGGATTAAAAGTTTCAAGAATAGCAATACTTTTTAAAACTGTTGTTGGAGAATTTAAAAAAATAGGTACTCCAAATAGAGTTATAAATATAAAAATGGATAAAAAAGTTATTACTAAAGAATTATCTAGTGGAATAAGTACTTATCTGATGTTATATATTACTATATTCCTGATAGCTATTTTATTTGTAGCATGGGATTCTCCTGATTTCCTATCAGCATTCAGTGCTGTTGCAGCTACATTTAATAATATTGGACCAGGAATGGGAATAGTTGGACCAACATCTAACTATGCATCTTTTTCTGACATCAATAAAGTAATGCTGTCTTTAATAATGCTTTTAGGAAGATTGGAAATTTTCCCTATATTAATACTCTTTTCACCTAGTCTATATGGAAAATCTAATTAAATTAAAATATAAAAATATAGGACTGTTGCAAATTCAAAATAGTTCAATTATTAAAAAGCTGACTTGAAGTTTTCTTTGTTGTCAGCTTTTTCTTTTAAAGTAAAAAAAGGCTGCATAAATTAGTTCATAAATCACTAATTTACAACAGCCTCCTATTTATTTTTTCTTATTTAACTTTCTTTATCTTTGTCAAAATATGGTGTCCATTTGGTCTAAATATAAAATTAGTTATATTTTTTCTCATTCCTACTAACTCATTTTTTCTAAGAATAGGTATCAATGGAAGATCTTCTTCCAGTATAGCTTGAGCCTGTCTATATATCTCAGCCCTTTTCTCCATATCAGTTTCTAATCTACCTTCTTCAGCCAATTTATCATATTCTGGATTACTGTAAAAACTTCTGTTTCCAGCTGCTCCTCTTGCATCTGTATGATAAAGCGGATACAACACAATATCAGAATCATTAGTTCCTGGGAACCATCCACCTAAAATTAATTCATGCTGCCCAATAGCACTTTTTTCAAGATATGTTCCCCATTCAACTGGTTCTATTATCAAATCTATTCCTAATTCTTTCAAATTAGCCTGTATAATTTGTGCTGTTTGAATATTAGCTGGTGTAGAATCTGTCATTATTTTCATTTCTTTAGGAATATCTCCAGCTTTGCTTAGAAGTTCTTTTGCTTTTTCCAAATTTAAGCTGATATCTCCTGTTGGTTTTCCTCCTATCATATTAGGACTTACCATAGATGTAGCAGGTTCTCCTGCATTATCATAAACAGCATTTAATATTCCTTCTCTGTCTAAAACATTATTTACAGCCTGTCTGAATTCTTTTTTATTAAATGGAGATTTCTCAGTATTGAACCCCACATATTCTGTTCTCATAGATGGTCTGTTTACTAAAGTAAGATCTTTATTTTCCTCTACAAATTTTATATCTGATGGACTTAAATTATATGCTATATCCACTTCTCCAGTTTCAAGAGCTATAAGTCTGTTGTTTCCTTCTGGTATAACTTTAAATACAAGTTCATCTATTTCTGGTTTTCCCATAAAGCTATCTTCAAAAGGTTCAAACTTCAATACATCTCCACTGTTCCAATAAGTAAGTCTGAAAGGTCCAGTTCCATTTGGATTTACAGCTATTTCACTTTCTCCTCTTTTCAATGTATCTTCTTTGTTTATTATTCCACAAAGAGAAAGAGTCATATTATATAATAATGGTGAAAATTCACTTGATAAAAGTACTCTTACATGTGTATCATCCACTATCTCTACACCACTTATTTTTTCTAAAAGTATACGAGTTCCAGCTTTTTCTCTCATTCTTTCTACAGAAAAAGCTACATCTTCCACTGTAAGCTCAGCACCATTGTGAAATTTTATTCCTTTTTTTATAGTAAAAAGAATTGACTTTGGATTTTCAAATTCCCATTTTTCAGCTATTTCTGGAATAAGATTCCCCTCATCATCTACAGCTAAAAGAGTATTGAATACTTGTCTTGCTACAGTCATAGAAGCTACCTGATTAGCAAGAGGTGGGTCTAAAGTCTTAGGTTTTGCTGCCTGTGCTACAGTTACAGTTATTTTTTCACTTTTTCCCTCTTTCTTTTCTTCAGCTTTTCCTCCACACCCTAATAAAAACAATGACAATGTTAATACTGCTATCTTTTTTATCATATATCCTCCCAAGATTATTTTGATATCTATCTCTCTATTTTCTATCATGTTTCTTTCTTTCTGTCCAGATTTTATTTTATATTCAATAATTCTAATATATCTTTTTTCGTTATAGAGAATGTTTTTTCTGCATTTTCATCTAATATTTCATTTATTAATTTTTCTTTTTCATCTTTTATTATATTTATTTTTTCTTCTATAGTTCCTTTAGATATCATTTTAAAAACATTGACATTCTTTTTTTGCCCTATCCGATAAGCTCTGTCAGTAGCTTGATTTTCAACTGAAGAATTCCACCAGGGATCAACATGTATCACTGTATCTGCTTCAGTAAGATTAAGTCCATTTCCTCCTGCTCTCAATGATATGATAAATACATCCCCTTCTCCTGAGTTGAATCTTTCTACTAACTCCATTCTTTCTTTTGATTTTGTTTTTCCATCTAGATACATATAACTCATACCTTCAGGAAGATTCTCTTTAATTATTTCCAGCATTTCTGTAAATTGTGAAAATAGAAGAACCCTGTGCCCTCCGCTTTTGCACTCCTCTAAAAGCTCTGTTACAGCTTCTAATTTAGAACTTTTTCCTTTATAGTCTTCTAAAAAAAGTTTTGGATGATTGCAAAGCTGTCTTAACCTTGTAAGATATAAAAATACTTCTATTGTATTGTCTTTTTTATGGATTTCCTCTTTATATTTTTCTAGATGAGCTAAATAAATTTTTTTCTCATCTTCACTTAATTCAACCATAATATCAGTTTCAATTTTATCAGGAAGTTCACTAAGTACATCTATTTTCAATCTTCTTAAAATAAATGGAGCTATATTTATTCTAAGTTCATTTAAATTCTTATTGTTATTATACTTTTTCAAAAATCTTGTGTGCTTCCCTAGATATCCTGGAAAAACAAAATCAAAAATACTCCATAATTCTAAGATATTATTCTCTAGTGGAGTTCCTGTTAAGGCTATTCTTATCTCTGCTTTTATTTTCTTTATAGAATAAGTAACTACTGTCAAATGATTTTTTATATTTTGAGCCTCATCCAGCACCAATGTATCAATATATATATCATTATAAAATTTTTCATCTTTCACTAAAAATCCATATGTACTTATGAGGATATCTCCAGGTTTAGAATTCTCTATTATCTCTTTTCTTATTAATGGTCTTCCTTCGACTATATTTACATGAAGATTTGGGGCGAATTTTTTAAATTCATTTCTCCAGTTATACATAAGACTTTTTGGTACAATTATTACATTTATTCCTTTTTGCTCCTCCAGCATAGAAAAATATATTATTATTTGTAAAGTTTTTCCCAATCCCATATCATCAGCTAGGACTCCACCCATTTTTAATTTTCTTAAATTCAAAAGCCACTGTACCCCTATTTTTTGATATTCTCTTAACATTGGAAATTTTTTATCTATATTTATATCAAACTTTTTTTCTTTAAAGTTCATCACTTCTCTACATATATCTTCCATATCATTGTTCAGTCCGACATTATCTAATTGTTTCAAAAAGTTTGATACAAAATATCCATAAGACCTTTCTCTTTTTATTTTACCAGAAATTATTTCACTTTTTTTAGCTCCAGATTCTTCCAAAAAATTAAAAAATTCTTCCATATTTTTATCCCCTAAAAGGAGCATCACTCCATTTTTGAGAATATAGTATTTTTTCTTTTCTTTTATAGCTTTTAGTACTTCATGTATTTCCTCTTTTGTAATTCCATCTATTTCAAAAGTTACTTCGAAAAGATCTGTCATTTTAGCTGATATTTGATAATTTACTGTTTCATATTTTCTTATTTTAAGATTTTCTGAATAAAATATCTTATATTTTTCATTTAAAATTGGAATAACATTTTGTATAAAACTACTTACTTCACCTGGATTATTTAAAAAATACTCCTCTTCATTTTTTATAAAATTATATGTTTTAAATATTTCAGAAATAATTCTTTTACCTATCTGCTTATCTTCAATAATAATTTGATCTATATCTTCTTCTTTTTTCCCATCATATATTTTTTCTATTTTTATACTTATTCCTTCTTTTTTATACAAATCCATAAATATTCCTATTTCTACTTTTTTAGGCTCATATATTTTTTCTTTCATTTTTTTATCCAAATTTATTTTTGAAAATGTTGAAATTTTTGCTATTGCATTTTTTAGATATTCTTCTTCCAGACTTAAATTCCAGCCTTTTAATTTCATTATTTTTTCAAATTCTCTGAATTTCTCCAATTCCTCTGGAGATACTTTATATATCTTTGTATCAACAATATCTCTGTAGGCAATATAGCTATATCCTATACTTAAATATTTTACAAACTCAGGAATGCTTATATTTATACTTTTATTATAATAATCTAAATTTACATTAATAAACTTATCTAAATCTTCTTTTTCAATATTTAAATTTTTATTTTTTTCTAGTATATTAAGTATTCTTTCAGCAGATTTTTTTCTTTCCATTATATTTTCAATGGAAAAATTTCCCTTTGAATTATCAGAATTAAAAAATTCATATAATTCTTTTAAATAATCTATAAATTCTTTTTCCCATCCACTAAAATAATCTCTTTTAGGATCATAAGTATACTTTATACCAAACTTTATTGGTTTTTCTTCATATCCTTCTAAAAATTCAGAAATTTTATGATTCAATTTATAACTTTTTCCATATGCTGTAAGTGATATATCTATACTGAGAACAGATCTTTCTATATCATCTTTATTTTCCAGCCATAAATCAATTTTCAAAGCTATTTGATTTTTTTTTATCTCTTCTTTTTGAAAATATTCTACTATTCTTTTTTCTTCTTCTTGTTCTAATTCTTCAAGAAAAGTATTTCCTTCAAATGCTAAAGCTATTATATGTTTACATATATTTCTATTTCCTTCAAAGTATCTACAATCACACTTATAATTTATAAGTTCATCTTTTGTAAATTTAATATTAGATTTGTATACTTCTCTAGCTCCATTAATTCTTCCTTCCATTTCAATCATCTTCATTTTCATTCTTTTCTATTTGATAGTCAAGGAGCTGCCTATTATCATAGCAATCTTTTCCTTTATCAAGTATTTTTTCATTTTTAGTTTTTCTGAATACATTTAGTAAAAATCTTGCCATTTTATATTTAGAATCTTATTATACAAAACAGATTCTACCCTCCTTTATTTAAATTTCTATCTATAACCACAAAGAACAGAATTAAAATAATTCTGTTCTTTAAATTAATTTTTTATTCAATAAAAATATATTTTTCCAGAAAAATAAGAGCCAATTTCATCATTGTTCTATGAAAGTATACGAAAATAAATATAGTTCCCATACCAAACAAAATTCCTGTAATAATTCTTTTGATATTATTACTCTCTTTTTTTCTTAATGACTGCATGGTTCCATCAACTATCAAAGGAAAAATAATCAGTATAGTGAGATAACCTCTAGGAACTTCTGATAAAATACAGTATATTATTCCAATTATCCATCCCAGTAATACTCCTGTACATCTTGCACATATGGGAAACTGTTTTCCTTTAAAATAAAAACTTCTATCTGGTCTTGAGTGACACATAAACAATATTTTTAAAAATTTTTCTATTCTATCCATCAGCTTGTTGTGGCAATAACCATTCCTACAATAAACACAAGAAATATAAAATAGATAACAACAAATATTGCTCCTATAATTGCACTGACCAAAGCTCCTATCCCTACTGCCTTTGCTGTTTTAGGTTTCTCATCTCTCCACACCAGCCATAATATTAGACCAACTATTGGAATGCAGAAACCTAAACATCCCCAAGCAAATCCACCTCTATCTAGATTTTTAACTTGAGTTTTCTCTTCTTCTAATATATCAAATTCATCTTTTTCCTCATTCATTATGTATCTCCCTTGATGTTATTTTTTATATAATTACATTTTAACACAGTTATCTTGGTATTTCCAGATTATTCATATATTTTCTTTATCTTAACAGTATGATTATAGCTATATTTTATGAAAAATCACTTTCATAATTTTATTCATAAATGAAATTGCTATATTTAGAAAAATATATAAAACTAAAAATAAAGAACTCTATCCTCCTATGAAATCATATCTTTTGCATTTTGAATATAAAATTCTAATCTACAAAATATATCAGTAGCTGCTTCTATATCATATTCAAAACTATTTCTTCTTTTATTAAGTTCATTTTTTAAATCACTTACAAGTTCTGCTCCCCTACTCATTCCAGTTTTCCTGCACAAATTTTCTATCTGTTCAAGTTTTTCAAGAGTTGCAGGCTGTACTGTATGAAAACCACTTAGAAAAATATCATTCATAATATTTTCTGTGTCATTTATTATTGTTTCTACAACATTATTATTTTTCATTTTTCACCTGCTTAAAAAAATATGTTTTTTACCTGTCCATCTTGTATTCCACTTAAAAATCTTCCATTCATTATTCCATTTTTTTCATTAATACTTCCAAGTATATACTCAAAGTAAGCTCCTGTTTTATTCTTTTCAAAATACTTTATAGCATTTTCTGATACAGAACTATATTTTATATTAAAAGTTATAATATTTCCATTTGAATCTAAAGAATCAAATTTAAGTTTTTGTTCTATCTTATCATACTCTATATTTTTTATCTCTTCTACTTTTATTAAAAAAATACTTTTAGTAGCTGAATATGGTTCGAAATACTTAAATTTATGCTGTCTTAACTCTTCTACTATAGAAGAGTAATCAGAAACTGCTATTTCCTGTACATCTTCTCTAGAAGTTTTTCCTTTTATACTACAAATTGTAGATTTTGCAGAAGATATTTTTCCAGTAGATAATTTTACATCTCTCAAAGACATTTTTGACATGGATACTTCCTTAAAAGAAAGATCATTAGACCAGATCTGTCCCATATTGTACAAAGTTCCTAATTGGGAACTATTTTCATAAGGTCTGAGGGTACTCATAGATAAAATAGTCTTTATATCCTTACAATAAAAATAAGCTGTTATTAAAAGATCATTTCTTTTAGTGATTCCTCCAGAAGCTCCCAAACCTATCAACTCAATATTATCAAGATTAAATTTTTCTTCCTGTCTCTGTCCTGCAAGCATCATTTTTTTTCTATTATCTTCTGTTGCAAGAAGAGCTGATGTTCTATTATAGACAGAACATAGTATATGCATCAATCTTTTATTAGAGAAAGATATATTTTTAGAAAAGTAAAATCCTAGTTCACTTGAAAGATTTTTCAATTCATCTGCTGCTGCAAAAAGTTTTATTCCATAAGTCTGTATATAGAATTTTTCTGCCTGACTTATTTCATTTCCAGTTAACCCAGATATTCCTCTATCAAATATAGAACTTATAAAGATATGAAGATTCTTTATAATTTCTTTTTCCTTTTCTCCTATCTCTATTTTATCATATTCTGTATCTTCCTCTGTTATTTTCCCCTCTTTTATCAAGTAAGATATCAGAGCATATGCTTTATGTGAACATATTCCTTTTTCTTTACAAGAACACATGGCATTTTCTATAGAGTTTTCCTTTGGAAAATATACTTTTACATTCTGACTGGCAATAGATACAGTAAGCATATCTCCATATTCAAACACTGCCTCATTTCTTATAAAAATTGAATTGATATAAGAATTATAATTTTTCTTACCAACTAGCTCTAATACCTTTTCTCCAGTAAGGTTTCTCAATTCCTCATAAGATGTTGTTTCATCAATTGCTTCTTTTGTCTCTTCTTTTATTTCCTCAGTTCCATCTTGATTATTATCATAGAATTCCTTTAAGTAAAGAAGAGCCATTACAATATGTTTACAGATGCTTGAAGATGGGCATGTGCATTTACTATTTTGAACATTTACATTCAGCTCCACCACTGCATCTTCTACTTTTACCTCTATGATACCAGTACCCTTTACTGATAACGAAATATTTTCTCTTGCTTTTTCTAAGTCTTTTACAGAACGTTTATATATTCCTTTATTTGAAATACTTACTATAAATTCTTCATTGATAAAGGGAAGAAAAGATTTTATTTCATTTATAATACTATTTTTGCTATCCATTGTGCCAACTCCTTTGGTGTGATAGCTGCCACATCAGCACCTAGATTTGCCATTTTCTGAGCAGCATTTTTATCATAGCTTCCCTGAGCACTGTAATCCAAAGCAGGAAGTACAAACATTCTCGCCCCAGTTTCTATGATATCAAATACTCTTTTGTACATCTGTCTGTAATCATATCCATCATAGAGGTCGCTTACTAATACAACAATAGTTTTTTGAGGCTGTGTTATTTTAGAAGCAGCATAATCAAGTGCCCTTGAAATATCTGTTCCCCCTCCCAGCTGTACACTAAGGAGAGTTTCTACTGGGTCACTTACATAATCAGTAAGATCTACCACATTTGTATCAAAGACTATTAGCTTTGTATCTATCATGGATAATTTAGAAAATATACCAGCCATAACAGCACTATATATTACAGAAGAAACCATACTTCCACTTTGGTCTACTACTATTATTATATGATATTCATTCTGCTTTTTTATACGAGAAGAAAAATACAATCTTGATGGAATAAGAACTTTTCTTTCTACATCATAGTTTTTTAGATTTCTTCTTACAGTTTTCTTAAAATCAAAATTTCTCATTGTACGAAGTACTCCACTTTTATATGGATTTTTCTTTCCATGAAAAGCTTCAATTATCTCTTTTCTTAATTTCTCCTCTATCTCTTTAACTACTTCTCCTATTATATTTCTAGCAGTCTGAAGCACCTGAGGGTTCATCATTCTTTTAAAAGCCAGTATATTTTTTAATAGTTCCATATCTGGCTGCATCTGCTTAAGTATTTTTTCATCAGTAAGAAGTTCTGTTAATTTGTATTTAGAAATTGCCTGTTTCTGCATTATTTCTACTGTCTCTTCTGGAAAAAGTTCTCTTACTTTTCCTATCCATTCTGGAACAGTAAGACTTGAGCCTCCTCTTCCTCCCTCTTTACGTATTCCCTGTTCTTCTGAATACTCTCTTGAATAAAGAAAATCAAGGACAGAATCCATATTAGCATATTGAGGGTCAAGACTCATACTATCCTGAGCAAATTCTCCCAGAACAAGTCTCCACTTATTCAATGTCTTTTTATCTTCCATCTTCTCCCCCTTTTTCCAGAAGCCATTCATCAAGTTTTCCAGCACAATATCTATCTATATCCAATGCTTTTTCCATTTCTTTTTGATCAAAAACATCTCCATAGAGCAAAGATTCTCCTGATATATCATAAAATGAAGATACCTGCTTAGCTATTTTATCTGTTTCAAAAGGAAGAAAATATGTAAATGCAAATCTTAAATCTGGAAGTATTTCTAAAAATAGATCTCCCTCAGTTTCTTTCAATATGCTGTCTAAAGAGTGAAGCATTCTGTCATCTACAAATACTATATCTTTAGCTATCTTGAAAAATCCTTTAAGAAAAGAAGCTGACATTTTTTTAGAAATATCAGAACCATTGAGATATGAATTAAATTTATTCATAGCTTCTTCCAAAGATATTTTTCCTTTCTTGAAAAGAACAGCACTACTAGAACCAGACAAAGCTGTATTTGCTGAATTATCTTCGTATATTGAAAACATACTTTGGATAAAAGATTCCTCTTCCTCTTTATTTATGCTATCTATAAAATAAGTATAAAGGAATTTTATTCCATCACAGATACTGTCTTCATCTTCTTTTTTAGAATTAATAACAGTGTATATCAGTGTCAGCATACGAGTCAGACTTAACTCTATCACTTTATCCAGTATTGGAATATCTATCCTGGCAAAACTTGTATTATATGTTTTCACTTCACAAAGATTTTTAAAACAGTCAGATACACTTAGAAAATCCATATCATTACCTATGATATCCATGAGTTTTTCAAAAATAATTCCATATATAGAATTCAATCCCATACGATTTGCTTTTAAAAGCTTCTCTGAAAGTTCTCTGGCATTACTATGTTCTGATGATATTCCTTTTATTATCAGAGAAAGACATGCTTCTTCTACAGTTCCACCATATGCAGAGTTTGTAATAAGAGCCACCTGTACTCCGGGAAAAAATCTATACTCCCAAGTTTCCCTGAGAAGTATCCTTCCTTTTCCAGTGTTAGAATCCTGTCCTCTTAGATAGTGGCAGAAATATGTTTCCAAAAAATTCATTTGATGAAAAAATCTGCTTTTTTCTCTATGGCTTTCATTGGTATATACATCTAGCTTTGTTTCTTTTTTCATACTTACTGCTGTAGATATTTTAAATTTTTTACATTTAGCAAAAAAATCATTTACTAAAGGAGGAACTCCACAATCTGGATCTATTGTCCCCATTTCCATTCCTGTAAGAAGTCTGTATAAATTCTTTAATGCTGGCTGATGATATGAATTTATCTCTCCCTTTACAAAAGATGACTTCACTCCATCTATCAGCTCAAATACTCCACACTCTTTCT
>ERZ791682.798-NODE-798-length-13036-cov-4.35174_pt1 | contig 13036 bp, 24 predicted proteins | sample MGYA00509958_ERZ791682 | MGnify/ENA primary metagenome ERZ791682 (study PRJEB30046, sample SAMN00715194) | human gut metagenome | study: EMG produced TPA metagenomics assembly of the A metagenome-wide association study of gut microbiota in type 2...
GGACGAGAAGAGCGGAGCGGAAAAGAAAACCGCCGCACAAATGCTTGCCCAAGCCTCTAGTCTAAAAGAGGCCATAACCGTGCTAGAAGAAGGCATGAAGGGGACAATGGCGGATTACACCATAGCCTCTGTCACGGAGACAATGATCATGGACGTATTCCCGTTCAACGCGGATGTCAATAAGAGAGTTGTAGATATCGATAAAAAAGAGATAGAGAAATCATTATCCGACACCTCTAAATCAATAGAGGATAAGATGAGAGAGTGCAAGGATATCATAACCCGTGATCCCAAGGAAGGGGACGGAGATCTCATTACGAGAACGCAATCCTTCATCAGGCAAAAGGCCGGGCATGACAAGAGCAAGTTCAAGGAGGCCGCAATAGAGATCGCCTTGCTCCAGAAATCACCAGCTTCCCAAGTATGGTTCATGGGATGTGGACAACTCTTAATTGAAGAGCTAGAGGTTTGATATTGATATTAGTGTGTTTTTCATGGTATTAGATTTAGTTTAGTAATGATTATCCCCGCCGTCCGTGAGGATATGCGGGGATTTCGGGCGGTAAGTATTCCGGGATGAAACGTTACGGAGTGCGCATGACGTAAAGAGGCCGGTTCGATCCCGGCACCGTCCACCAACAACAAATAACAATCATGGATTTCGGTAACGACATTCCGGATTACGATCCGGACGATTTTGACAATTACGATTATGAGTGACATTTTTCAAAGCCTGTTATTCGCCTTCGGGGTGATAACGTTCATATTCGCTATCATAGCGATAATTTTTATTGTATTAATGCTTATAGACGACAAATACAAATGAGGAACATCGAATCACGGACCCAGCAAGCTTGCGTCAGATACTTCCGTCTCCAATACCCGAGATACGCCGGATGCTTCTTTAGCGTCCCGAACGGAGGACGGAGGGACACGGTAACCGGGGCTATACTTAAAGCGGAAGGGGCATTGGCCGGGGTCGCAGACCTGTTCCTGTCAGTCCCGAATAACGTCCATCACGGTCTGTACGTGGAAATGAAGACAAGAAAAGGCCGGCAACAGGACAGCCAGAAGGCATTCCAGAAGGCGGTAGAGGCTCAAGGGTACAGATATGAGATATGCCGATCGCTGGACGATTTCATAGCGCTTATAAAAGACTACCTGAATGGCTAAGAAACCTACTAAGCAGCCCGAGCGTATCAGATGCGCCGATTGCGTGCACGGCAAGCCTCACAAGGGTCTGGCCGTATGGTGCGAGATATTGAACACCGGGAGGGTAGCTAACTCCCTACGGTATTGTGACAACTACAAACAACGATAACTTATATGAGAACGATCAAAGCGAACACTAAGGCAAACGGGGATATACTTCCGGAGCCTCAATTCAAGAGGATACCCGTAAGGGTTGACAAGAACACGATCATCCTCGTAAGGGAGGGCTTGAACGTGGAAGAGCATCTAAAAAGATTCAAGGACAAGGACAACACGCCGCCGGGATATATCCCGTGGCTCTAAACAATAAATAGCAATGAAAGTAAAGATCAAGAGACTTACAGAAGAGGCTAGCATACCTTTTTATTCGCATGCCACTGACGCTGAGATGGATCTCACCGCCGTATCATTGGAAAAAGACAATTTCGGGAATTATGTTTACGGCACAGGCATAGCCATAGAGATACCTGATGGCTACGTCGGCCTAGTGTTCCCGAGATCCAGCAATCACAAAAAGGAGTTGTACCTAACAAACTCCGTCGGAGTTATAGATAGCGGATACAGGGGTGAGATCAAGCTAAAGTTCAAGCAAACGGTCGTATCGTACGATCCTTACATATATGATGTAGGAGACCGTATCGGCCAACTCATTATAATCCCTTATCCAAGGATTGAGTTCGTCGAGGTTGACAGACTGAGCGATTCTGATAGGGGTACTGGCGGTTACGGAAGCACAGGGGATTGAAATTTTTCGATCTTTTGTTTGGCGTTTTGAATTTGAGTTGTATCTTTGCAGTGAACCCGCCAGTTCAAGTTTTTTAGGAAACAAGTTTGTCGTAGCTATTTTTATGGCTAGACATGGCGTGTTATATCTACAAAGATATAAAGGCTATCAATCCACATGGGTTACGACACTTGTGTTTTAACTTGGACTTGGCGGTTCGTGGGGCGATAGCCTTTTTTATATACTCAAATTTCATTAACATGCCAAGTCCTATGAAATCTGCGAGTGTAACGAACAATAGTAATTGCACAACCACGTCCGCTCACGAAACGAGCTTCTTTTCATGGCGATCTATCGCCAAGCTATTAACCTTCATGTCATTCGGCTTGCTCGATTGCGATAACAAGAACGACGTTATCGGTTACGTCAAGGTACTAATCTTATTAATGTCCGCATTCGTTTTGGCCGGGCTGGAAGGAGGTGCGTTATGAACACTCCTGCCTCACGTCAACAAACTATAAAGATAAACCGCCTATCCAAGGAGAACGACCAGCTTTCCAAGGAACTGGAGCACGTGAAGAACCAACTCAAATGGGCACGCATCACGTCCTCGCAAGAGACGGAGCTAAAGAACTCATGCTTCTTCTTCATCGCCGCCAAGGGGCTATTCACCGAATGGCACGAGTGGCACGACAAGAGGATAACAGAGAGGTTGATGGACGAGATCAAGAGGACTATCAAATAGGGGATATTACTTGGTTAAATATATTTAATAGAGCAAATAATTTTGTTGATAAACATAGTTGACTAAGTCAATTGATTAATTAAGTTTTTGTGATCTATCACGATGATCTATCTTTTGATAGATCACAAATTAAATATAAACATATAAGCAACAATTACTTACATTAAAATAAGCATCTAATTCATATATCGAATCATATATCAAACTCGATATGAAATAGATATTAAATCGAAACACATTTGGTTTTGCTTGCAAAATCAACTTATATTTATCTTATAAACATTTGATAACAAAAGGCTATAAAATGTATAAGTCCCCTATTGCGCACCTTGACAATTGTTCTTACCTTTACGGTACAAGCAAAGAATTAAACGATCATTACATGCAAGACTAATGATTGAATAAAGATATTTTTTTAGGGCATTTCTGTATATTCCGTCTTGCACATTGGGAGTATATGGATTTGCCCCTTTTTCTTTGAAATAATTTAAAGAATAAAGATATGAAAACAAGCCAAGAAATGGTTCGAAAGATAGGCAAGTTTAATGTTATCCAACGAACAAGTGACGGTTATTTTAACGCAACGAACCTTTTAAAACAATGGAATGAATCGATTAAAACTAAATCCCAGAATTTCGGGGATTTAAAAACAAGAGACCTTGATAACTTTTGGAAAAGCACAAATTTAACTCAACTAATGTCTGAAATAGCTAAAAATGAGCTGGATTTTAAATCCGTAGAATTTACGGAATTAAAAAATGCGCTATCCAAGACGTGTAGAGGCAAGAAAAATGGTGGGACATGGATGCATCCAATCTTGTTTATAAAATTTGCCATGTATTTAAGTCCAAAATTCGAATATCACGTACTTAAATTCGTGTCTGACGAAATGATCCGCTACCGCAACGATGCAGGTGACGCTTACAAGGAATTGTCCTCGGCTGTCATGAAGATCGTTCCGAAAGATTACATGCCAAAGGCGATGAAGAAGATCGGAGAGGCTTTGAACTGGATAATCTTCAATGGGCATGAGAAGTTGTTGCGTAACAAGCACGGTGACGAAAGAAAGCAACGTGAATTGTGGCAACTGGAGAAGAAAATTGCCGATCTGATAAACGAGGGATTCATTACCGCCTTCGATCCTCTTATTGACTATCTCCGCAAACTATACGAAAAGAAAAACAATCCTGCTGTATTCATCCCAGTAGCATAATACGATTGACATATTAAGATTTTAAAAGCCCCGGTTCCGGCCGGGGAGTATATCGTACACTTTAAATTTAAGTAATCATGGATATAAAGAAAATGCCAAACATGGATCTCAAATATGACATAGACCGATGCAACGCAAGGTTGGCCGGAATAATGCCGATGGGATACATGGACAAGGAACGCATGCCTCGATGCGATATAGGCAGTATAACAGGGGGATAATATATTAAATACATGATATGGAAACAAGGAAAGAGTTAACGAGCTATTTCCCTCACGACAGTAATGCCAGAAACTCGGATAAGCTGATTCGTTTACGAATGAGGCATAAAGCCGCCGGATATGGTGTTTTCTTCATGATATTAGAACGTCTTAGAGAGGAGCCAAACTATATGAGTGTCAAAGATTATAACATGATAGCCTTTGACCTTCGTGAGGACGCATCCTTAATAAAGTCCGTCATTGAGGATTTCGGGTTATTTGTCTTTACCGAGGACGGTAAGTACTTCTACTCCGAAAGCTTCAAGAAAAGAATGGAATTCAAAGACGATAAATCAAAGAAACGATCCGAGGCAGGGAAAGCAGGTTTGGCTAAACGATGGGGCAAAAAAAAGGATGAGATAGCAAATGTTACGGAATTTATAGCAAATGCTACGGAAAACGATAGCAATGCTATAGCAAAAGTAGAAAAAAACATAGCAAGTAAAGAAAAGGAAAGTAAAGTAAAGAAAAAAAAAGAATTACTCTCTAGCGAGAGTAATAAGAAAAACGAGCCTAAAGGCTTCCCTCTCACACAATCTCATCCCGGTTTCAATCCAGATTTGGTTGATAAGCCGTTAGATGAGTGTAAAAAGATTTTGGAGGCTAATATCGCTTGGATCGAGACGGTATGCATGCAGCAATACATAAGCACCTCTCAGTTCAAAGACTATCTGGACGAATTCTTCAAGGATATGGCTTGCCGGGATGTTGGTATGAAGTCTCCCAAAGACGCAAGGAGTCACTTCGCGTCTTGGCTCAAAATTAATTTGAGGATCAAATCAAACGAAAATAGCAATGGAACATGTAAACAAGATAGGGATACGGATAGAAAGTCAAGACTTGCCGGATATTTCCAAGAAGCCTTCTCTGATTGCGGTAAGAGTGATTGAGCGTTACGGTGATGGATTATGCTTCGCTAAGACCTTCAACCCTTCGCTGCAAAAGGTTTGCGCCCAGAACAAGGAAAGATCATTCATGGGGGAGGCACCTTCAATAGCCACTCTCTTGCAAGCTTACCCAGAGAAGCAGGTATCCGCTTGGATAATGGCTCAATTGGAGAACCTTAACGATTTCACTGGCGTAAATGGGAAGATAGATACAAACCAAATGATAGAGCTTGCCGGGATCATTGAGACCGAGTATTACTTTCTGAAAGCCTCGGAATTGCTATTGTTTTTCCACATGTTAAAGGGAGGATCATTTGGCGTTTTTTATGGCAATGTAGACCCCATGATGATAAGCCGTGCCCTGATAGACTTCAAGGTTTATCGCCGCCAACAGCTAGAAGCTTACGATCGGGAAATACAGCGCAAAAAGCGTGAGGAGCAATGGGAAGAATGGGGGCGAAAGGCCGTACCTTGCCCGGAGCACTTAACATTAGCCAAGGCTTTTTCCGAGAATATCCAAAAAGATGATTCAAACATACCCGTTAATGGTAAAGAAAACTGATATAGAGTGACATGGAAATAACAGAGAGATTGAGAAACACTCCTACCGGTTTGATCGTGTTGGTAGGAGACATGAAAATTATCGTGGAAAAGTACAGGCCGTACTACAACGGCCAGAACAAGATCCCGTGCAGGGGATGCCTGTTCCGGGGCGATGGAGCTAGGGATTGCGAGTACAGCAAGGCTTGCATGGCTCATCTGAGGCCGGATCACGAGAGTGTTGTGTTCGCTAAAACAGAGGTTTAATCATTCATCATAGTTGAAAACTGCATTCATCTATGATGAGATAAATTAAAAAACAGAGAAAATGACAAATGAGGAATTGAAGAAATATAAACGGCCATTACCAATGGCATTTACGATGCTTCCGATCGATTTCATATATGAACATATCGAGGATGAGCACGGAGTCTACGAGACGGGTATGTTCACCTACAAAGGAAAGGATATTCTCATAAATAAGGAAATGGGTAAATGGCATCTGTCCGTATCCGCCAATCACACGCTCGGATATTACGAACTGAAAGAGATACGATACAAGTTTATGCCGGACAGCATGCAGGTAGCTCAGATATTCCCTCCACGTAAGGAATTTGTTAACCTGCACGAGAATTGTTTCCACCTGTACCAAATCAAATTCGATGAATAAGTCATGAAACAATACAACGATTGGGAAGAGATCGACAAGAACACGAACGGCCTTGTCACCTCGCTAACATACATGGTACTTTTCGTGAACGACCAAGTGTATAACTACACGGTATCGCTCATGGAGGCCATTAGGAATAGCGAGCACTACAGGCATAACGCAAAACGGACGGCCAACGTTATAGAGAGGGAGATAAACGCTTATAACACGAACATTTTCCGGATAGCCAAGGCCAACAAGGAGGCGTTTGCCGAGATTACGCAAAGCATGGAGGAGGACGTGCAGCCCCACATAGACCGGTACTACTACACGATCAGCCAGATATTGTTGGATCACGGGGTATCGGGCATGACGAACCGGATCGCATCCCTGTCATCCACGATAAACATGTTGGCGCAGATGTCTAGGATCACGATAAGCGATTTCGGCGACAGGATGCGGAAAATCGTCCCGTTGGCCTACAATCCCCTGTCCTTTCTGGCATTGGACAAGGTAGAGTACCTGAGCGACCGGTTATCAAGCGAGGTCACGGGGAAGGACGTGAGAATAAACTTAAATGAGCAGCCCGGGATAGTGAAGGCGTTCACGGCGATAAGCAACGCCTTGCTAAGGCCGGAGGTCTTTGAGAAGGCTTTTGAGAAAGCCGGATAATTAACTATTTAATCCAAATTGATATGAGAAATAAAGAACTAATCGCTCTTCTCCAAGAGCAAGACCCGGAAGCGGAGGTAATGATCCGCACGTCCGATGGAGAGTATGAGTACGATCCGGTGGATGTCACATGGGACGAAGAGATAGAATGTGTAATTATTCAGGAGGGATAAATATGAATCAAATTTGCACGAATAAAAAACAATCATCACGCCTATTAGAGGCCGGGGTGAACCCGAAGACGGCGGACATGTATCTTGACGAGTTCGAATGTCCGGTCGCATTTGAATATAGAAGGATTGAAGGGCACGTGGGTCAAGATATGGCATTCCCGGCTTGGTCTCTATCGAAGATGATAGAGATACTGCCTAAATCATACCAAGACGATATAGACGGAATGATTTATTACCTATCCGGGAATTTCGTCGAGTTAATGTACGCATCGGACAAGATCGAGGACGAGGAAGGCGACAAGACTTACACTTGCGCAAACTCCTTCAACAAGGAGAACCTGATGGACAATGTGGTTGACGCTATCGAGTGGCTCGTCAAGAGAGGTCACTTGAATAAGAAATTCCTAACAGATAAATGCGGCGATTGCCGACTTATCGAGGATGAAGACGCAAACGGGGGCGCTTGGTGCGCTTTCCATCAAAAACCGGTAAGGTGCGATAGCAAGGCTTGTAAGGATATTTTAGAGAAAGGAGGATCAAATGCGTGAGATTAAATTCAGAGGGAAGAATCTTAATACTAAAGAGTGGGTGTATGGAGATTTATTGCAATGGAATGATGGAGAAACAGCTATTGGTGTTCATGGACAATTCATTGATGATGGTTATCATTTTAATGAAAACTATGATAAAACACCTTATGTTGATGAAACTACCGTAGGCCAGTACACAGGCCTAAAAGACAAGAACGGAAAGGAGATTTACGAGGGGGATTTAATAAAAGCTCCAAGCGGACGTATTTATGCCGTTATATTCTCAACATGGAAACATGAAGAGAAAAGAGAGTTTCCCAAAGTAATTGACTTGTATGAACATACAGGATGGTGCATATCCCTAGATGGGGTTAATCCATGTGAACTGCTAGACTTTGAGGTGTGCCAAGGAAGTGTTATTGGGAATGTTTATGACAATCTCGAATTGCTGAAAGGAGGATCAAATGATTAAGGCAATACTACCCGCAGTCATTATGCTTTCAGTAATATTCATATTATCCTCCGGAATGACAATACAGTTTAAGCCTTTCCATATATCTTTTTCCCAACCCTTCTTCGGCCTAGGACTCATATTGATGATAATAGGATTTATGTTATGCTTAGGTTCTTTTTATTTCAAGGGCCGTGATAGTATGGGATATAACAAGGGGTTTGAAGCAGGATGCGAATATGTGATAGGTTTAATTAAAAAAGAAAATAAATATGAGCAAGATTGATATGAGACAGACAGTAGAAGAAGCGGCAAAGGATTACGCCATAAGAAAAACGAGTTTTCGCAAGAATGTTCTCAAAGAAGTGGATGCGGATGACTATGTGCTTCGCAAAGATAATTGTCGTGAGGACTTCAAAGCAGGTGCCGAATGGCAGGCAAAGCAATCACCGTGGGTAAGCGTGAAGGAACGTCTACCGGAAAATCAAGACATAGTCTTGGTTAGAGGTGAGTATGGGGGCAAAGCCACCGCTTATCTACATGGCAAGGATAGTGGCTTTATCATTTACGGGGAGGACGCTTATAAGGTATTCGGGGAGGTTACCCATTGGTGCCATATTCCCGATCTTGGGGAATAGTATTAACCGAGCCTTCACGGGAAGGCTCATAATTAAAAAACAACGAATCATGAGCAAATATACATCAAAACAAATTGCCGAATCTGACGATCTGTTTGAGAAACAAATACGGAAAGTCAGAAAGTTTTATTTGAGTCGTAATCCCGATAAAATGATGATGCTTGAAGAAAGAAAAGCCGTTATCAAAGAACGGAATAAAGGTCTTTCCCCGGAATATGACAAGGAGTATTATTGTGGAACCTGTGGAGCAAAAGACGGTGCGGAGCATCCTAAAACCGGATATTGCTTTCACTGTGATACTGATAACTGGATTTCAAAGAATAACTAACAGCTAAGAATATAAAGTATGAAGAACGAATATTTCAACATGATATGCCAGAAGGCTCCCGAAGGGAAAATGATAATAATGGCCGTTGTTCCGGATAACCTTCTGGGTGAAGGATTGCCTCCCATTTTTGAAGTTCAGGCGGTAAAGCCGGTTCCAACAATTTACACCGGGACCTATCCTACAATCAAGGTTATCTCTGAGACAATCAAAGATAGATCGGATTTGCAAGGTGAAGGTATTAATGGTATAGTCTCCGGAGAAAATTGGTATAATGTATCAAAAGAGGATAAGAATACTTACGGAATTAACATCTAAGAAAATATGAATGATTATAAAGATAAATATGGATATTCAAATCGGAGGAAAATAGAAGTTCCCCAAAGAGAGTTTACCATTCGAGGACATAAGGTGTCTGACATTAAGAGAGAAGATATTGAAAATTTCTGTAAAGCAAGAGCTATTCCACCTGAATGGTTGGTGAGTGAGCTTATCAAAGAAATTAGGATTAACATAAAACTAAAAATAAGTGAATATGGCAACAAAATATAAAATCAAACAACATGTGTGGTGTACGAACGAAAGGCATAAGTCGGAAGTCGGCGTTATCGCTGAAGTCGTGGAAGAAAAGTCTTTAGTTAAAACCAAAGATGGGGTACGTGAAGAAAACCTTTATTGTGTTATGCTCCATTATCCTAACGGGAAAATGTATTTCGAGGAATTTTTTGAATCAGAGTTAGAGTTAGTACAACATTAATAAATGATGAATTTATGGTATTATCACCTGAAACAGTCAATGCATATAAAGAATTGCTGACAAATCCCCAAAAACATGGCTTACAATTTAAGCCACTACATGAATGTTTTGAAGAAATAGAAGAAGTAACCCCAAAACATTTATTGTTTGAAGACTTCGCAAATTACCTTCAAAAGCCTTTACCCAAAGTGATATTTTATATCATAATGGATGAATTGTACTCTCATCTGATAGATAAGGATGAGAAAACTAACAACTTAGGATATAGATTGAAATTAGTAGCTAAACCGTAAGAAATCATGAGTAAAAGTAATCATCAAATCGAAGTTGAAAAACTTAGCAAAATAGAATCTGAACTGCTCAGATTAATATCTGACTCGGGAAACGAGGAATTACAAAATAAGTTTCTTGAGTGGCAGAGACAAAGAGCTATCTGCAATGTGTCATTGGTTACGGAATTAGAGCATTCTATTAATAATAAATAACCATGAGATTAAGACACGCCAGCATATGTATTGGACGGAGGCCGGGAAGAAGTTCATCCTTGATTTGTATAACCTTAAAATTTCAGCCTAATGAGAGATAAACCTTTTTATGAGCTGTTATCACGCATAGATGAAGACAGTTTATTGGCCAACTTTTTCAATAAGGTGTTAGGGAATTTGGATATGGCGAGAATCATATCCGCACCCCGTACTTTTCGTCATAAAGATGATGAAAATAGCCGATATTGCATTGATCTTTTTTATGATACATGCTTGTGGGAAATGTATCTTCATCAATTCATATACAAGCTGAATGGATGGATAAAAACACTGGATGAATACCTGACAGAGTTTGGTGGGAGCTGGAAATATTACGCTTCCTCGAAACGTGTCGAGAGCGTTAATGAATATGGCGGCGATGACGATGACTATAACGAGGATGGAAGCGTGAAAGTCATGGATATTCCCAATGACAGGCTTGAGCCTTACTCAGTCATAAGGGAGTTGGTCTGTGACGATTGGACTGATATCGTTCAAGAGACCATCCCGAAAGATTTGGAGAGGCTATACGGATGCCTACAAGCAGAGGCTAATTTATCCATAGCGGATTTTTTCAAGGACAAAATGGGAGTTGATATACCTATGTATCAAAAAGATGACAATGGCAATATGGTTAAGATGGGATTCGCAGACAAAGTATTGCATAAAGCCGCTGAACAAAACAATTCAGAGGTCATGGGATCGTATGTATTGTTGGCATGCTATTGTATGCATGATCTTGTCTCCGCCATAAAATCGTTAAATCCATTTGAAGACAACGTGGAGGCATTGACTAGCGTAAGGAATGACTCAGTGCGGTTTCTATCCATGTCCTTTAGTAATATGGATGTCGTAAAAAAATACATGTCATCATAACAGGCACATCAAGGCCATCTAAATGCAATAGGTTTTGATCAATATGTCAAAACCTATTATTTATATCATATAATTTTATCGCAAAAAATGGAACAGCAAGATATTTCATTATCCTACGGGATACACCGTTCTCCATCTATTGGGAACGAGGGGGAATTATCAGAATGCGTAAATTTGATACCCAAGAATGGCGAGTTGGTGAATATACAGCCTCCGAAAGAACTAGGTATAACCCTTCCGGAAGGATCGATACTTATGTACGTGCATCGGACAAAGGATCTCCTTCACTATATCTTTTTCCAGACGAATGTTTTACGCTATGCGGATACGCACGGAACGACCCATCTTATAGGGGCGAACCAATATGACAAAATTCCCAAAGCTATCACGTCCATAGGAAACACCTTGATTGTAATAAGCGAAGATCCTATAAGATATTTACTTTGGGATGGAGAGTTTTATAAGGAATTAGGAGATAAGCCCCCCTTCCCTATCCTGTCATTCGGATTGGTAGGATCATTGGATAAGACCGAACAATTGTCCGTATCCGTTGATCCGCCCTATGATGGAGCCTTTACGGAAGATCAACTATCAACTATCAGTAATTCCGTGATGGGATATGTCTCAAAATTTATCAGGGAGAGAAGTGTAGATCGAGGCATGTTTATATATCCGTTCTTTATTCGTTACGCTTATAGACTATATGACGGAACGTCTTACATGCAATCAGCCCCGATACTGATGATACCATCGTCCGGAGTAACTCCTCACGTTCCATTTACTATTGACGTGGACACAGAGGATTTTGACGCAAAGATCATTGTAAACTTCATTATATCCTCAGTGGTATGCTCCATTAATTACAAAGTCAGCGGAATGGGGAATCAAAGGGAATGGTGGAAGGACATAGTTAAAAGCCTTGATATATTCATAACGCCGCCAATATACACCTTTGATTATTATGGGGAGATTAATAGGGCACAAAAAATATCAGACGATAACGGTTTCGGGGTGTACTCTATAGGTGGAGGATATTACAACAGGCATACATTCGAGGAAGCCTTGTCCATAGCCCTGCCGGGATCAGGTTATACCGATCAACTCGTCTTACCCGGAAAGGCCATGGATAATAAGGTGCCGGATAATTCATTGTTTTACAAAGTAGCAAGCATAGCGTATGAGGACTTGTGCGGTTATAACGGGGGTGAAAGACACTCTCTCACTTTAGAGGATAATGTGCTGGAATCGTTGCAAAATCGAGAGCAACTTGTTGATGCGGATGCGTACCAGAATTTAGATTGGCTAATACCTGATTATTCCTATACTTATAACCAGCGGTTAAATATAGCTAATATAAAAAGGATACTATTTGATGGTTATCCTCCGGAGTCTATGGTAGCGTACAACGACGGTAGCAGCACGTTGAGCATAAAGGTTTTCATAAGAGAAGGAGAAAAGGATATCGTCGTTCAAACATCCTCCTCATATAACCTTGGTATCAATTTGCATTACCTATATTACCCCAACGCTAACGCATACAAGATGGTGATAACACGGAATTCGGACGGATACCAAGCGATCGTTACCCTCTCTCCGCATAACACGCTGAACGGGGCTTACTATTTCGACTCATACGCCCCGATCATATTTAAACCGGGCAGCGATAGCACACCAATATCAACGGACAAGTCGGTCAATATGCCAAACAAGATATATACGTCCGAGGTCAATAACCCGTTTTATTTCCCGTTGGCGGGAATAAACACGGTGGGAACCGGTGAGATCGTAGGTATCCGATCCACCACGAAAGCGCTGTCCCAAGGGCAATTCGGGCAGTTTCCCTTATACGCTTTCTCTTAA
>ERZ791682.800-NODE-800-length-12969-cov-2.10794_pt1 | contig 12969 bp, 10 predicted proteins | sample MGYA00509958_ERZ791682 | MGnify/ENA primary metagenome ERZ791682 (study PRJEB30046, sample SAMN00715194) | human gut metagenome | study: EMG produced TPA metagenomics assembly of the A metagenome-wide association study of gut microbiota in type 2...
CTAAAAGAATGTAGACATGGAAATATCTATAGGAGATTTTGTTCTTACAGGAGGAGAATTACCAGCTATGGTAATGACTGATTGTATTGCAAGACTTATCCCAGGAGTTATAAAAAAGGAATCCTATGAGAATGACTCTTTTTTTAATGGATTATTAGATTATCCTCATTATACAAGACCTGCTGAATATGAAGGAATGGAAGTTCCAGAAATACTGCTGTCAGGACATCATAAGAATATAGAACTTTGGAGACTTAAACAGAGTCTTAAAAGAACATATTTAAGAAGAAGTGATTTACTAGAGAAAAGAGAGTTCAGCAAAATAGAGAAAAAACTTCTGGCTGAGATAAAAGCAGAGCTTGGAAAGGAACAAAAATGATATATAAATTAAAAAATCTTATCCCTAAAATAGGGAAAAATAACTATATAGCAGACAGTGCAACTATTATTGGAAATGTAGAAACAGGAGATAATGTTTCTATATGGTTTTCAGCTGTACTGCGAGCAGATATGAGCAAAATAACTATTGGAGATAATTCCAATGTTCAGGATAATTCAACTCTTCATGGAGATACAGAATTTCCTACTACTATTGGAAATGGAGTAACTATTGGGCATAACTGTGTAGTTCATGGATGTACTGTGGGAGATAATTCTATAATAGGAATGGGAAGTCAGATACTCAATGGGAGCATTATTCCTAAAAACTGCATTGTATCAGCAGGCTCAGTAGTAAACAGCAAGTTAAAAGCAGAAGAGGGAGACCTTATAGCAGGTGTTCCAGCTAAAGTTATTAAGAAATTATCTGAAAAGAATTGGGAATATTTAACTTATGCAAAAGAGGTATATCTTACAGAGATAAAAAAATATTCAGAAGACTTGGAAGAAATAATTATAAATGAAAAAGACTAGATTTTAATAAGAAAATCAAGAAAAGAGGATTGAGTAATAAATGAGAGAAAAAATTTATCTAGGGTTAGTTCATTATCCTGTATATAATAAAAATAATGATGTGGTATGTACTTCAGTTACAAATTTTGATATTCATGATATATCAAGAAGCTGTAGAACTTATGATATAAAAGGTTATCGTCTGATAGTTCCAGTGGATGCTCAAAAAATGCTTACAGAAAGAATAATTGGATACTGGCAGGAAGGTACTGGAGGACAATATAATAAAGATAGAGAAAATGCTTTTGCTATAACAAGAGTAATGGACAGTATAGAGGAAACTATCAAAGAAATTGAAGAAAAAGAAGGACAGAAACCAGTTATAATAACTACATCTGCCAGAATATTTTCTAATACAATAGGGTATAAAGCACTTTCAGAAAAAATATTTGAAGATGACAGACCATATCTTCTATTATTTGGAACAGGATGGGGTCTTACAGATGAAATAATGGATATGTCAGATTATATTCTTGAACCTATAAGAGGAAATACTAAATATAATCATCTTTCTGTAAGAGCAGCAGTGGCTATTATTTTAGATAGATTATTAGGAGAAAATTAATAGATAAATTCTGGAGGTAAGATGAATAGAAATGAGATCAGAATAAAACCTCAGGACAGCATTTTCAGACAGATGGGAATAAACTCTGTAGATATTAAAGAGATAATTTTCAGTGAAAGAAATAAGAAAATGAAGTTTATGTGTTCCGTTCCATGCGTAAAAGACCTCTGTGAACTTGATATAATCTATGAAAATATAAAAAAGAATTTTGGAAAAGAGTTAGAAGTAGATTTTAGAGTAGAATATACAGAGAAAGAAATGATGAAGGAAGAGCTGATAGTCATAGTGGAAAGAGCCATAACTAGACTTAAAGCAAGAAATGCTATTTCTAAATCTTTTCTTTATTTTTATAGAATAAAAATAGAAGAGGCTGCTGTAGATATTGAACTTAATGAAAAAACAGCAATTGAAATTCTTATGAGTTCTGGAATAGATGATAGGCTTGAAGAGATATTGGAAAATTATGGAATATATAATTTTAAGGTTAAATTTATACTAGGAGATTTTTCTAAAGAATTAACAGAAGTAGAGAAGCAAAAACAAAAAGATATAATAACTTTATCAGCTAAAATAGATTCAGATAATTCTAAAGCAGCATCATCAAAGCCTCAGAAATCAAATGAGGTTTTTGTTAAACAAGGATTCTCAAAACAGGGATATACAAGCAACAAAACAAAAGAAATTAAAGGAAACTCTATTTCTATTGAAGAATTTGGAGAACTTTATGAAGATGAACTCTGTATAGTTGAAGGAGAAATATTCTCTCTTGAGAGCAGAGATGTCAAAAATGATAAAGTTATAATGACAATAAGAATAACTGATGAAAGAAGCTCTTTAACAACAAAAGTATTTCTGGATAAAAATAAAAAACTTGAAGTAGCTATTGGAGATTTTGTTAAAATCAGTGGAAAAAAACAAATTGATAAATTTTCTGATAATGAAGAGATAATAATGATAAATTCTATCAATAAATTAGAAAAAGTAAAAACTCAAAAAACAGACAATGCTTCAGAAAAAATGGTAGAACTTCATACACACAGCAAAATGAGTGAGATGGTGGGAGTAGAAGATATCTCAGACCTCATAAAACAGGCAATAGCATATGGACATAAGGCCATGGCTATAACAGACTATGCTGTAGTGCATTCCTTTCCATTTGCATATAAGGCTGCTAAAGGAAAAGATTTCAAAGCTATCCTTGGATGTGAAATGTATATGGTAAATGATAATGCTGAAATGGTAAGAAGCAGTAAAGATATATTGATAGAAGAAGAAAGCTTTGTAGTTTTTGACTTGGAAACTATGGGACTTAATTCACATGAGCATGAGATAATAGAAATAGGAGCTGTAAAGCTTCAGGGAACAAGAATAGTAGAAAGATATTCTCAATTAGTAAATCCTAGAAAACCTATTCCTAAAAAGATACAGGAACTTACAAATATATCTCAGGATATGGTGGATAATATGCCAACAATAGAAGAAGTACTTCCTAAGTTTATGGAATTTGTTGGAAATTCTACAATGGTAGCACATAATGCTCCCTTTGATATGGGATTTATAAGAAGAGATGTCAAAAAGTTTATGGGGTATGATTATAAGCCAGCAGTAATAGATACATTGCAGATGGCTAGAGATTTGTATCCTGAACTTAAAGCATATGGATTGAAAAATCTGAATAAGGTATTGGGATTATCACTGGATAATCACCATAGAGCTGTTGATGACTCTCAGGCAACTGCTAATATGTTTATTATATTTATTGAAAAATATATGGAGAAGGGGATAACTAATCTTAATGAAATAACAGGAGCTCTTCCAATAAATGTAAAAAAACAAGATACAGCTAATATAATAGTACTGGTAAAAAACCTTCAAGGGCTTCATAATATGTATAGACTGGTATCAGAGGCTCATGTTGACTACTATGGAAATAAGAAACCAAGAGTTTTAAAATCACATATAGAAAAATATAGGGAAGGTTTGATAATAGGAAGTTCTCTTTCTTCACATTTTATGAATGATGGAGAATTATCTAACTATTATATGAGATATGATTATGAAAAAATAGAAAAAAATATAGATTTTTATGATTATATAGAACTTCTTCCAAGAGGAGCATATTCAGAATTATATGAAGATGATGGAACTGGAACTATTTCATCTTTCACAATGATTGAAGATATGAACAAATATTTTTATAATTTAGCTAAAGAAAGAGGAAAATTAGTAACAGCAAGTTCTAATGTACACTATATAAATGAAACTGACAGTAAAATAAGAAGTATTCTTCTCTATGGAAGCGGAAGTGTCTATAGAGCTAATCAATATAAAACAGACAACAAATTCTATTTTAGAACTACAGAAGAACTTATAGATGAATTTGATTATATGGGAAAAGATATTGCAAAGGAAATAGTAGTATCAGGAACAAACGCTATAGCTGATATGACAGAAGTTATAAAGCCAGTTCCAGATGGGTTCTATCCTCCTAAAATAGATAATGCTGAAAATATAGTAAAAGAGATGACATATGAAAAAGCATATAGAATATATGGAAATCCTCTTCCAGAAATAGTTAAAGCAAGATTAGAAAGAGAACTTGGAGCTATTATAGGTAATGGCTTTTCAGTACTTTATCTTTCAGCTCAAAAACTTGTTAAAAAATCACTGGATAATGGATATCTAGTTGGGTCCAGAGGATCAGTGGGTTCTTCTCTAGTTGCTTATATGATGGATATTACAGAAGTTAACGCTCTTTATCCACATTATATATGTACAAATCCAGAATGTAAAAATTCTGAATTTATAGAAAGAGAAGGAGTAGGAATTGACCTTCCAGAAAAGATATGTCCTAAGTGTGGGCAATTATATAAAAGAGATGGATATTCAATTCCATTTGAAGTATTTATGGGATTTAATGGAGAAAAGGTACCAGATATTGACCTTAACTTCTCAGGGGAATATCAGTCTGAAATTCATAGATATTGTGAACAGCTTTTCGGAAAAGAAAATGTATTTAAAGCTGGAACTATATCTACACTGGCAGAAAAAAATGCTGAAGGTTATGTAAGAAAATATTTTGAAGAGCATGAAATAAAAGGAAACAGAGCAGAAATAATCAGGCTTGCCAAAAAATGTGAAGGAGCTAAAAAAACTACTGGACAGCATCCTGGAGGAATGGTTGTAGTCCCAAGAGATCATTCCATATATGAATTTTGTCCTGTACAAAAACCAGCAAATGATGAAAAAAATGATTCTATCACTACACACTTTGACTATCATGTAATGGACGAACAGTTAGTAAAACTGGATATACTAGGACATGACGATCCTACTACCATAAAAATGCTTCAGGAGTATACAGGGGTAGATATTTACACTATTCCTATTGCTGATCCAGAAACATTAAAAATATTTTCAGGAACTGAATCTTTAGGAATTACTCCTGAGGATATAAATTCAGTAGTTGGAACTTTTGGAGTGCCAGAGTTTGGAACACCATTTGTTAGACAAATGCTGATAGATACTATGCCAAAAACTTTTGCTGAGCTTGTAAGGATATCAGGGTTGTCGCATGGTACTGATGTCTGGTTGAATAATGCTCAGGAGTTTATAAGACAGAAAAAAGCAACACTTTCTCAAGTAATAACAGTACGGGATGACATAATGAACTATCTTATTGACCAAGGACTTGAAAAAGGAACAGCATTTAAAATAATGGAGTTTGTAAGAAAAGGTAAACCTTCAAAAGATCCAGAAGGCTGGGAAAAATTCTCGAATGAAATGAAAGAGCATGATGTTGCTGAATGGTATATAGAATCATGCAGAAGAATAAAATATATGTTCCCTAAGGGACATGCAGTTGCTTATGTTATGATGGCTATGAGAATAGCCTATTTCAAAGTACACTATCCTTTAGCTTTCTATGCAGCATATTTATCAAGAAAAGCTGAAGACTTTGACTATGAGATAATGAGTGACCCTAAAACAGCAAAAGAACATCTGGCAACATTAAGCAAAGAACCAAAACTTGATGTAAAGAAAAAAGCCGAAATGGCAATATGTGAAATTATAGTAGAAATGTATGCCAGAGGATATGAATTTCTTCCAATAGATGTATATACATCTGATGGATTTAAATTTACAATAGAAGATGGAAAGATAAGAATTCCTCTTATAGCTCTGAATGGATTAGGTGGAGCAGTAATAGAAAATCTGATAAAAGAAAGAGAAATAAGTAAATTTTTATCTTATGAAGATCTTAAAAGAAGAACAAAGATATCACAGACAATAATTGAAAAACTTAAATCTATAAATGCAGTAGATTCATTGAGTGAGACAAATCAGATATCCTTGTTTTAGGAGGAAAAATGTTAATTGAGAAAAAAGAAACCATGGGAGCAATACTTGTGTGTCTTGCAGCTACACTCTGGGGATTTGATTCTATAGTGCTGACACCAAGGCTATTCAAATTGAGTGTACCTTATGTGGTTTTTATGCTGCACCTTCTTCCTTTCATAGGAATGACTTTGATATTTGGAAAAGATGAAATAAAAAATGTAAAAAAATTAGATAAAAGAGATTTAATGTTTTTCTTTCTAGTAGCCTTATTTGGAGGAAGTTTAGGAACTCTTTCAATAGTAAAAGCTCTATTTCTAGTAAATTTTCATCACCTTACTGTAGTTACACTTTTACAAAAATTACAGCCTGTTTTTGCTATTATATTAGCAAGGATGATATTGAAAGAAAGAGAGGGAAAAGGATTCTTATTCTGGGCAGTGATGGCTCTTATAGGAGGATATCTTCTTACATTCCAATTTAATATGCCTCAGATGGTATATAATGGAAATATGCTGTTAGCATGTTTATATGCTTTATTAGCAGCGTTTTCTTTTGGTAGTGCTACTGTATTTGGAAAAAGAATTTTAAAAAATGCATCTTTTAGAACAGCTCTATATCTCAGATATGGATTAACAACTTTTATAATGTTCTTTATAGCTTCTTTTAATGGGAGTCTTGGTTATATAAGTCATACTACTCCTACTCAATGGATTATATTTATTGTAATAGGACTTACAAGCGGAAGTGGAGCAATACTTTTGTATTATAGAGGTCTTAGATATATCAAGGCCAATGTAGCAACAATGTGTGAGCTATGTTTTCCTGTATCAAGCATATTATTTGACTATATATTTAACAGAAATGTTCTGTCAATGATTCAAATATTAAGTGCAGTATTAATGCTCTATTCCATCTATAAAATAACTAAAAATAGAGTAAATGAGTAAAAAAATATAAAATGATTTGTAAATTTTTAAAAGTTATGGTATAAAGAATATAGCTAAAAAATTAAGGAGGAATTATAATGACTAAAAAAGAGTTTATTGATTTATATTTTGAAAAAGGGGAATTCGCAACTAAAATTGATGCTGAGAAAAAAGCTGCAGCTTTTTTAGCAGTTATTGAAGAAGGTTTAGTAAATGGAGAAGATGTTACTTTCCTAGGATTCGGAAAATTTGAAGTTAACGAAAGAGCTGCTAGAACTTGCAGAAATCCACAAACTGGAGAAGAAATGGAAGTTGAAGCTAAAAAAGTAGTAAAATTCAAGGCTGGAAAAGGGTTATCTGAAAAAGTAAATCAATAATTCCTAAATTAATTTAAATGTAAAAGTGGAGAAGCTGTTTATCAGTATCTTCACTTTTTTATTTTCATATACAGTAAAAAAATATGATATTTTCACATTAAAAATGTTGAAAATTCGAAAGAAAAGTTCTATAATATAGACATAAAGAGTTGATTGATTATCAATTTAAAAGTAAAAATAAAATTTTATTGCAAAAAAAATTAAAAGAAATTATCAAAATTAAACTCATAATATAAGGGGGAATAATCATGGCAGTAACATTAGAAACCATCAAGAAAGCAAAACAAACTATTGAGCATTCAATTAAAAGAACACCATTAATAGAATGTCCTACTTTAGAAAAAGCACTTGGTGGTAAAGTATTGTTCAAGCTTGAAAATCTTCAAAAGACAGGATCATTTAAAGTGAGAGGGGCTCTAAACAGAATAGCTAACCTTACAGAAGAAGAAAAGAAAAAAGGTGTTATTGCATCATCAGCAGGAAATCACGCACAGGGAATAGCTCTGGGAGCAACAGCACAAGGAATAAAATCAACAATAGTAATGCCTGAAACTGCACCAATAGCAAAAGTGGCAGCAACAAAAGGCTATGGAGCGGAAGTAGTATTATGTGGGACTGTATATGATGACGCTTTTGCGAAAGCATGTGAAATTCAAAAAGAAACAGGAGCAATATTCCTACATCCATTTGATGATGACTATGTAATTTCAGGACAAGGAACTATAGGATTAGAAATATTAGAAGATGCAATTGATATAGATACAGTACTAGTACCAATTGGAGGGGGAGGAATTCTTGCAGGAATAGCAACAGCAATAAAATCAATCAATCCATCAGTAAGAATCATAGGAGTAGAATCAGCAAATGCCGCATCAATGACAGAAGCTTTGGCAAAGGGAGAATGTTGTGAAGTATGCGCAACACCAACAATAGCAGATGGAATAGCAGTAAAAAAAGTAGGATGCAAAACTCTTGAACTTGTAAAACAATATGTAGATGAAGTAGTAACAGTAACAGAAGATGAAATAGCAAGAGCAATATTATTCTTAATGGAAAAAAGCAAAGTAGTGGCTGAAGGAGCAGGGGCAACACCTTTAGCAGCAATTTTGGCAGGAAAAGTTGACTGTAAAGGTAAAAAGACTTGTGCAGTAGTGTCTGGAGGAAATATAGATGTAAATCTTATAGAAAGAGTATTGAACAGAGCTTTAATCAATGCAGGAAGAAGATATGAATTCAAAGTAAAAGTACATGACAGATTTGGAGAAACAGAAAAATTATTAAGTTTGATTACAGAAAACAGAGCCAATATTCTATTTATAACACAAAGTATGTATAATGTCGAATTAGGAATAACAATGCAGGAAGTAACATTGGTAATAGAATGCAGTGATATGACACATAGAGATGCAGTAAGAGCTAAAATAATAGAGGCTGGATATGAAATTTATTAGTATTCAAAAATAGTTAGTATTGAAAAAAAATGATAATTGAAGTAGAATATCTATTATGAAGTTGTTTGGAGGAGAAAGATGAAAAAGATAATAGTAACCTTAATGATTCTTGTATTTTCTATTTCTTATGGAAAATATGAGTATCCTTTTCAAAATCCATATATGGCAACTATACTAGGAAGTTCTACTTTAATGATAAATGGAGTGAGTGAATCTGTTCCAACTAAAGTATATAAAACTAAACTTCCTGGTAGTATAGAAGTGCCAGAGAATTTATGGTATAATGATAAATTTGAATTTTCTTTAGTTCCACAGAAAGGAAAAGCACCATTGATATTTCTTTTAGCAGGAACAGGATCAGATTATCATGCAGCAAGAATGGTATTTTTTCAAAGAATATTTTATGATGCTGGGTATAGTGTAATATCAATTACCTCCCCAATGCATTCCAATTTTATTATCAATGCATCTAGTAACAGAATGCCTGGAATGATAATGGATGATGGAAAAGATATTTATAATGTTATGAAAGAAACATATAAAATTGTAAAGGATAAAATAAATGTTTCTGATTTCTATGTTGTAGGTTATAGTTTAGGTGCTACTGAAGCAGCAGTAGTTTCTTATATTGATGAAACAGAAAAAGCATTTAACTTTAAGAGAGTATTTATGATCAATCCTGCAGTGGATATCTATGAATCAGCAGTAAAACTTGATAAAACTTTGGATGTACCTACAGAAGGAAAAGTTGAGAATTTAGAGAAACTTATTAATAAGGTATTTAATAAACTTTCAGATTCTTTAAAAAATGGTTATACAGAGATAACAGAAGAGCTTATCTATAGCATGTTTGCAAAAGATCAGATGTCTGATGAAGAAATGGGAGAACTGATAGGGCTTGTGTTTAGACTAACAGCTATTGATATTAATTATGTAACTGATTTAATAAATAACAGAAAAGTTTATGTAGACAAACCAGTTGGAAAGTTCACAAATATGTTTCCATATTTTGAAAAAATAGATTTTGCAGGATTTGAAGACTATATGTATAGACTTGCCTATCCTTATTTTAATGAAAAAATGGGTGGTGGGGTAAGCCTTGAGGAGCTTTTACAACACACAAAACTCCATCAAATAAAAGATTATTTAAAAAATACTGATAAAATAGCAGTAGTGACAAATAGAGATGAGATTATATTAGGAGAAAGGGATTTTGAATTCCTAGAGGATACTTTCAATAAAAGATTAATAATATATCCTTATGGAGGTCATTGTGGAAATATGTATTACAAAACTAATGTAGATGTAATGCTTAAGTTTCTAAAGGAGGGAGTACTTGACTATGAGAACTAAGAAAAAATTTATTATACTCCTTATGATGATTTCAGTTTTTACATTTTCTTTTGCTGATATAAATGAAAAACCAAAAACTAAAAATGATAATGGTGAAATAGCAGAATATTTTGGTGTATATGACCCATGGGAGCCTTTAAACAGAAGAATATATTATTTTAATTATACTTTTGATAAGTATGTATTTTTACCAGTAGTAGATGCTTACAATCTTGTAACACCTACTTTTGCACAAAAAGGAATAAAGAATTTTTTTAGGAATACACAAAATATAACAATAACTGGAAATTCCCTACTGCAATTTAAGATAAAAAAAGCTATGAGGGCAATAGGAAGATTTTCAATAAATACTGCATTAGGAGCAGGAGGATTATTTGATACAGCTTCTTCTTTGGGAATGCCTAAACCATATGAAGACTTTGGACTTACTCTAGCTCATTATGGTGTAGGAGAGGGACCATATTTGATTCTTCCTTTCTTAGGGCCAAGCAATTTGAGAGATGCAGTAGGAACAGGAGTAAATGCAGTAGCTTTAGGAGCTTTAGATCCTTATGAAGCAGCTGATCTATTTGATATAGACAGTCCAGAAGTATTTGCACTTAATTCAGTGGACAAAAGAAAAAATACAAAATTTAGATATTATGCAAGTGGGTCACCATTTGAATATGAATATCTAAGATTCTTCTACAAAAAATATAGAAAGTTGCAATCAGAAACAGGAGTACAAGTTTTTTAAAAAAAGAAAAATGGAGGATATTAAATGGATTTACAAAAAAAAGTGTTGGACTATAAGGAAGAAGTTATAAAAGGGATACAAGGTGCTGTACAGATAAAAAGTGTTCAGGAACCTGCAAAAGAAGGGAAACCTTTTGGTGATGGTCCAGCAGAAGCTTTACAATATTTCTTAGACCTGGGAAAAGAGTTAGGATTTAAAGTTGAAAATTTTGACAACTATGCTGGTACTATAGAATTTGGTGAAGGTGAAGAAACAGTAGGGATACTAGGACATGTGGATGTGGTACCTGAAGGTGAAGGATGGACTTATCCTCCATACAGTGCAACTATAGCTGATGGGAAAATTTTTGGAAGAGGAACATTAGATGATAAAGGACCTTCTATGGTTTGCCTTTATGCTATGAAAGCAATAAAAGATTCTGGAGTTAAATTAAATAGAAAAATAAGAATGATAATAGGAGCTAATGAGGAAACTGGAAGTCTTTGCATGGAGCATTATTTTAATACATTGAAAATGCCTCAGCCTACATTGGCATTTACACCTGATTCAAGTTTTCCAGTAACATTTGCTGAAAAAGGAATAGTTCGTGTAAAACTTTCAAATTCTTATAAAACTTTAAATGATGTAGCTATAAAGGGTGGAAATGCATATAATTCAGTTCCTGATAGAGCAGAGGCAGTTCTTCCTGTAGAGTTTATTGATGGGCTTGCAGAAAAAGTTGTTCCTTTCAATGAAGGAAAAGAATATAAAGTAGAAGTTGAAGTAAAAGATGGAAGATATAATGTAACTTCTTTGGGAAAATCTTCACATGCAGCTAGACCTGCAGAAGGATATAATTCTATCAGTGCATTATTTACATTTTTAGGAACAGTAGATATTAAAAATGAAGAGTTAAAAGAATTGGTAGAATTCTTTAAAGAATACATAAAAATGGAAAATAATGGGGCTTCTTTTGGAATAGATTTTAAAGATGAAGAGAGTGGAAGTCTTACTCTTAATCTAGGAAAAATGTCACTTGAAAATGGAAAATTAGAATTATGTATAGACATGAGATGCCCAGTTCTTGTACCTAATACAAATGTTATTGATACATTGAAAGAAAAAACTGCTGGGAAAATGGAACTTGAAGTAACTGGAAATTCAGCTCCTCTATATGTAGCTAAGGACAGCTTCCTTGTATCTACTCTTATGGATATTTACAAAGAAATAACTGGAGATGTAGATGCTCAGCCAGTAGCTATTGGTGGAGGAACTTATGCAAGAGAAGTAACTAATGGAGTAGCATTTGGAGCTCTTCTGTCATCACAAGAAAATAATATGCACCAAAAAAATGAATATCTTGAAATTGATAAAATAGATACATGGTTAAAAATATATGTGGAAGCTATTTATAGACTTGCAAAATAAAAAAAGGAAAAAGACTGGTAAAAAAGTATAATTTCTAGTATGATATTATGGTAATGAAATATAATATAGACTAAGGAGATATACAAATTATGGACTGGAAAAAGTTAACTATTGAAGATAAAGAAACAATAGATGAATTTACTAAGGGAAAATTTTCAACTTGTGATTATAACTTTACAAATCTTTTTTTATGGAGTCAGGGGGAGAATCTTCATTACAAAATAGAAAACAATGTATTAGTTATACATGGAACATTTGTAAATGATGAATACTGTTTCATGCCTGTTCCTAAAGATGATAGTGCAATAGGAGCAATGAAAGATATAGTAAGAGACTTACTTCAAAACAATAAAAAAATAGTACTTGTTCCTGAGGAATGGAAAGAAAAACTTGAAGATACCTTTATACTTGAAGAGAGAAGAGATAGTTATGATTATGTTTATTCTATAGAGAGCCTGGCTTATTTAAAAGGAAGAAAATATGCTAAAAAGAAAAATAGAGTACATAATTTTACAAAAAGTTATGATTATAAATATGAGTCAATAAATTCTGAAAATATAGATGAAGTTATATATTTCCAAAGTAACTGGTGCCATGACAAAGAATGTGAAGATATTCCAGTATTAAAAAATGAAAATATGGGAATACTGAATCTGCTTCATAATTTTAATATACTTGGAATAAAAGGCGGAATGCTGAAAGTAGATGGAAATATAGTAGCTTATACACTAGGTGAAGCTATAAATGATGAATATGTAGTGATACATATTGAAAAAGGTTTAAATAACTATACTGGAAGCTACCAGATGATAAATATGACTTTCTTGGAAAAAGAGTTTACAGATTATAAATATGTAAACAG
>ERZ791682.804-NODE-804-length-12764-cov-2.30632_pt1 | contig 12764 bp, 13 predicted proteins | sample MGYA00509958_ERZ791682 | MGnify/ENA primary metagenome ERZ791682 (study PRJEB30046, sample SAMN00715194) | human gut metagenome | study: EMG produced TPA metagenomics assembly of the A metagenome-wide association study of gut microbiota in type 2...
TAGATGAAATATGTGCTCTATCCAGAATGATATCAGTTGGATTATGATTGTCAATTCCTCTATTATTCATGATTTTTATTGTTCTTTCTTTTTCTATTATTTCAAAAGAATTTTCATAGTTTTCACAGATATATTCTATAATTTCTTCTATCATTTGATTTGAGATACATTTAGAAAAAATTATATTTTTTTCTTTATCAAGAATTACAGCTCCATTATTACATATATAATAATCGGGCTTTAAAGAAAAATTTTCCATCTGCTCAATTATAGACTTCTTATGTCTTCCAGTAGTGATAATAAAAAGGTTTCCTTTAACCTGCCATTTGTTCACAGCATCAAGATTTTCCTTTGTGATATTTCTGTCCACATAAAGTGTCCTGTCAAAATCACTAAAAAGTAGTTTCATATTTCCCCCTTATACAAAACGCTTGCTCTCCCATTTTCGACTTTTCCATCTAAGGAGCATTGCTATAGCCCGACACCACTCATCAGCAGCATTGGCTATCCATATTCCAACAAGTCCCCATCCTAATTTTATTCCCAATATATATGAGAAAAGAACAGCAACAATAAAAATAAATATTATTCCCATGAACATAGGGAACTTTATATCCCCAGCAGCATGGAGTGAGTTGATTATAACAATATTGAATACTCTCCCTACTTCTAATATTATCATCAAAGGAAATACTTTTAAAGATATTTCCAGTATTGCAGGGTCAGTTGTAAAAATACCCATTATATTTCTTTTAAAAATTACAACTATTGAGGTAACAACAAAAGCTAAGACTATTGACAGTTTTAAACTTTTGAAGCATTTTTTATAAGCTTCTTCAGGTTCATGAGCTCCTACCAGCTGACCTACCTGTATTGCAGTTCCCTGTCCCAGTGAGATAGAGAAAGTCATTACAAAGGTAGCAACTAGCATAAGATAAGTACGAGAAGCTATATAGCTTGTACCTAGAGCATTTACCATTGAAAGAATCATAAGCTGTCCTATATTCCATGCAAGGTTTTCACCAGCTGTTGGTATACCAATAGAAAGAAGATTTTTTATAACATTAAAAGGAAATGGAGATATATATTTTTTCTTGAATCCAAATTTGCAGTATCTCATCATAACTATAAGCCCAACAACACAACCCAATCCTCTTGAAACAACAGTAGATATACCAACTCCTGTAGCCCCTAGTATAGGCATTCCAAACCATCCAAAGATAAACATACCATTTCCGAGAATATTTAATAGATTGACTCCTATATTTACATAAAGCATAGGTTTTGGATTTCCATGACTTTTCATAATAGCTCCACAAGTAAGTGTTATAGCTTGAAATACGCAAAGACCTCCAACCAGTTTAAAATAAGTTTTTCCTATACCAATAAGCTCTGCAGGGAGTTTTATTTTTATTAAAATGCTGTTCCAGAATATGAAATAGATAAGGCCCATAACTATGCCTAAAGCAATATTAAAAAGAACAGACACACTGATAACTTCTTTAATTTTTTTTCTGTTTCTAGCACCAATATATTGGGCTATAAGAATACTTGTAGCAAGAGAGATAAAACCAAATATTACATTTTGAATATTTAATACCTGGCTGATACCTCCAACAGCTCCAACAGCTTTATCACTATATTTTCCAAGCATGATAGTATCAATATTTCCTACAACATTTACCAGAAGAAGCTCTAAAAAAATTGGTATAGTCAAGGACATAAGTGATTTGATTTTAATTTTTTCCATTTAAAAATCTCCCCATTGTTTTTATTCATAATATTATTATGACAGTATTTTATAGCATTTCTGAAAAATAAGCTATAAAATTTTTAATTTCCCTTTAAATACCAGTGAAAGCTCTAAAATTTTGACTTTTTGTATCTGAAAGGGATATAATAGTTTTTATTTCTATTTTTTAATAGATATGCTATAATATTCATTAATATAAAGATAAAGTGAGGAAAAGAAAATGGAAATAATAAGTAAGGATAAACCAAAAGGGCTGGCTTACTCAAAACATAAAAAATTAAAAAAAGCAAAAAGACTTGAAGAAGAGAAAAAATTCAAAAGACTGACTGAAAATAAAAGAAAAAATGCTGAAAGCAGAAAAGAGAGAGCTATAGAAAAAGAATCTGTAGATAAGATAGCAGAAGTAGCTATATTAGGGTACAATAAAGGAATGCTTCTTATTAATATAGAGGGAAAAGAGGAAAAAAGAGCTCTTTTATTTGATAAAAAAACAGTGACCAAAAGCAATCTTGAAAGAGAAATAAGAAACTTTGAAGTGAAGCTTTATGGAGATAATTGGAAAATATCAATTTTGAAAGGTTTTCAGGAAATGAAGGACGAACTTATTTGGAAGTTGTCTGAGGAAATTTAAAGTTAAGTCCATGCTGTTTTAGTATGGATTTTATACTATTATTGGAGGAATAACTATGAAAGAATACATACTGAAAAATGGAAAAAAACTTGTAGTAAGACTGGCTGAAGAAAAAGATGCAGAAGGTCTTTTAGTGCATATAAATCAAGCTGGAAGAGAAACTGATTTTCTTGGCTTTGGAAAAGAAGGGTATGATAAGAATATTGAACAGGAAAAGGCAGTTATAAAATCATTTACTTCAAAGAATTTTATGCTTGTAGCTGTAATAGATGACGAAATAATAGCAAGCTGCAGTATTGGAGCAAGGGAAGAGAGAATAAGATTAAAACATATGGGAAATCTAGGAATATGTGTTCAAAAGAAGGCTTGGGGACTTGGTGTAGGAAATTATTTGATGGAGTATGCTCTGGAAAAAGCTAAAGAAGGAGGTCTTACAAAAGTAAATCTTGATGTAAGAGTAGATAATGAAAAAGCTATCCAGCTATATGAAAAATTCGGATTTGAAAAAGAGGGGACTATAAAAAAATGTCTTCTCATAGATGGAGTATACTATGACAATTATATAATGGGAAGGGAGGTTTAAGATGATTTTTGGAGTAGATAAGAAATGCTATGGAGAGCTTATAGAAGTATGGGAAAAATCTGTGAGAGCTACTCATGATTTTCTTAGTGAAAAAGATATAGAAGATATAAAAAGAGAAATTCCTATGTATTTTGATGCAGTGGAAATGCACTGTACTAAAAATACTGAAGGAAGGATAACTGGATTTATAGGAACAGCAGACAGAAAAATAGAAATGCTTTTTGTAGACCCAGAATATTTTGGAAAGTCTTTAGGGAAAACTCTTATAAAATATGCTATGGAAAATGGGGATATAGATGAAGTAGATGTCAATGAACAGAATGATAAAGCTTTTAAATTTTATCTGCATATGGGATTTGAAGTGATATCAAGAGATGAACTTGACAGTATGGGTAATCCTTTTCCAATACTGCATATGAAAGCAAAAAAGATGGTGTAAAAACCATCTTTTTTTATTAAAAAGTATGAAATATTTTGTAAATAATAACTTTCTATTTAGATTTTTTTAGTGTAAATTTTAATTAAGAAGAAAAAAGGATATCTCCATAATTGATTGAATTAATATAAGAACAACTATATATAAATATTAACTAAAGATAATAGATTAGACTAAATTTTGGAGGCACTAATTATGAATATTTTAAATGTATTAAAAACACGTTACTCAACAAAGATATTTGATAAAACTAAAAAACTAACTGAAGAACAAATTTCTCAACTTGAAGACTTACTTCAGTTTTCTCCATCTTCAACAAATATTCAACCTTGGTATTTTATTCTCACTACAACTGATGAAGGTAAAAAAAGAATTACTAATAGTACACAAGGTTCTTATTTTTTCAATGAGAAGAAAATTCTAGATGCAAGTGCAGTTATTATTTTTGCTTCACAGGTTGATTTAACAGATGAACTTCTTAATAAAGTACTTGAAAAAGAAGATGCTGATGGAAGATTTTTACAAAAGGAATTTAAAGAACAAAATCATAATGGAAGAAGGTTTTTTGCTAATATGCATAAATTTGATTATAAAGATTTTCAGCACTGGACAGATAAACAAGTGTATCTTAACTTAGGAAACTTTTTATTAGGTGTGGCTGCTCTTGGGTTAGATGCAGTTCCAATGGAAGGGTTTGATTCTAAAGTTATTGATGAAGAATTTGGACTTCGTAAAAAAGGTTATACTTCAACAATTATTGTATCAGTTGGTTATCATAGTGAAGACGATTTTAACAAAAAATTGCCTAAATCAAGACTTTCTAAAAAAGATATTATAGAAAGAGTTTAATTTGAAATTATTTCTAAGTTTCTGTTACTGTTTTTTAATTTTCTAAAGCTATATTTTTCCATATTAAAACAGCTTCCTATGATATATTTATTTGTCATAGAAAGCTGTTATTAATTTTAATTTGTAGAAATTATTTCACAGAATTATTTTGAAGCTGGAAGAGTTACTTCTACACGATTGTCATAAGCATTTTTGATAGCTCCAAGAATATCTCCATGAGCATCTCTTATACTCATAGTAGCTCCAGCTACTAAGTCAACAAGTTCTTTTTTCTCTGAATCTGATAATTTGCTGAATTTTTCTTTATCTTTTTCATTTTTGCTTTTTTCTCTTAAAGGTCTTCCATTTACATCAGAAGCTGATTTAGCAAACCAAGCTTCTATTTCAGCTACAGTTTTACCTTTAAAGAATTCTTGATAGAAATCCATTTGTTTATCCCATTCATTTCTAGGATTCATTCCATAGTCTTTTCCACGTTCACGTTTAGTTTTCCAACCATTTACTTCAGCAGTTATATTTTCTACTGTATTTTCAGATACTCCAGTAACATTTCCAGACTCGTGATCAGTTACATTGTATCCAGCTGTTCCAGGCCATCCAGAAAAATGCGGCATTGATGATCCATCATAGTTTGGAGTACTTAATTCAAGAGCATCTACTACAATATTGATTATTCTTCCATTTTCATCAAATAGTCCAGAAGCAGTAACATAGTTAAGACTGTATACTTCTACTCCTTTACTGTCTTTACCAGGACCTACACGAAAATTAGCTGCTTTTCCAAGACCTTGATAAACTTTTGCTTCAGCAGAAAGATTAAAACTCATTCCTAAAAATAGACTTCCAGCTAAAAGGGTATAAATTGATTTTTTTAACATATATCCTCCTTGATTGAAATTAGAATAAAATATACTTAAATTATATAGAAAAAACTATAGTAAATCAATGAAAGTTATATAAAATACAAAATTTATATAATTATTAAAATCCTATTAGAAAGATTAAACTATAAAAATAGCTTTAAAAATTAGAAATATAAATACTTTTAAGGTGATAGAGTGTATGTACAAGTATAAATAAAATATATATATATTGTAATAAGTATAAAATTATATCCATTATTGAAAAAATAAATATTTTCAAATGGAAAATTTTGGTATAATTAAGAAAAAGAATAATAGGAGAAATATATGATATTAAATAGAGAGTTTTATATAAGAGATGCTGTGACTGTGGCAAAGGAACTTTTAGGTAAGGTATTGGTTAAGAAGAGGGGAAGAAAACTCTTTAAGGGGAGAATAACAGAGGTAGAAGCATACATGGGAGCAGAGGATAAAGCAAGTCATTCATATAATAACAGAAGAACAAGCAGAACAGAAGTTATGTACAAAGAGGGAGGATATTCCTATGTGTTTTTAATCTATGGTATGTATGATTGCTTTAATGTAACTGCTTCTGTAAAAGATAATCCTCAAGCTGTTCTTATCAGAGGAGTAGAGCCTATTGAAAATAAAGAACTGATGATGGCTGAAAGAAAAGTAAAAAAAGAAAAGGATATATCTAATGGACCAGGGAAATTAACAAAGGCATTAGGAATAACAAAAGAAGATAATGGAATTGATTTAACAGGTAAAAAAACTCTTTGGATAGAAGATGATGGATATGTTCCAGAGAAAATAACTGAAACTACCAGAATAGGAATAGATTACGCTGAAGAAGATGCTCTGAAACCTTGGAGATTCTATATAACAAACAGCATTTATGTATCTAAAAAAATAGAAGTAAAGAAAAAAGAAGTCAAAATATAATGGCTTCTTTTTTTAGCAGAAGGAGTTTCTGCTATACCTATTATTCAAATGGTAAGAAATAAATTTGTGATTTTCCTCTTCTTTTTGCTTCATAGAGAGCTACATCACTTTGTTTGATAAGCTTGTCTAAGTCAATAACTTTGTTATAAGCTGTAGTTATACCTATACTTGAACTCAAATGAATGAAGTTAGTTTTATTTATGTAAGCTTCTTTCAAGTCTTTGATTACAAGAGAAGCTTTATCCATTATTTTTTCTATATCCCATTCTCCCAATGAAACTATGAGAAATTCATCTCCTCCAATACGAGCTATTAAATCTTCTGGAAAAATTTTTTTAAGAATAGATGAGGTAAGTACTAATATTTCATCTCCCACTTGATGTCCATATATATCATTTATAGATTTAAAATTATCAAGGTCCATATATAAAATAGTGATTTGATTGACTTTTTTAAAGTGCTTCATATATTCATATAAGTAACGACGATTGTATAATCCAGTGAGATAATCAGTATTAGAAGTATGAATGAGCTTGCTTTCTAATTCTCTTTCTTTAGTTATATCACGGAAAATACACAATTTTCCTATTTCTTTCTGGAATGTATCTAAAATTATTTTTTCATGACAATTTAATATCTGAAGCTTTGAATTTTTTTGATTATTACATTCAAAACATCCATTTTTATCTGTTGTAGTAACTAAAGTTAAACTTTCTTTTAACCAATTTCTGTAGTTATGTTTAACAATAACATCTTTTTCAATATTAAAATATTCAACAAACTTATTATTAACATTGATTATTTCACCATTATTATTGCAAATCAATATTGCAAACTGCATAGTATTGATAATAAGCTGCAGCTCTATATCAATATTTTCTAAATCAGTGATGTCATGGGCTATTCCTACAGTTCCCATCATCTCTCCATCTTCATCATATAAAGGAGATTTATATGTATTCAGACGACGGAATCCATTTCTATTTTTTACTTTTTCATATAATAAAATAGTCTTTCCAGCTTTACGAACATCTTCCTCACTTTCCATACAGATATATCCACCTTTTTCATACTCAGGCCTTGGAATATCCCAGATAGTGAAGTGATCCTGTCCCTCTATTTTTTCCCTTGATTTTCCTATGATATTACAAAAAGCGTCATTAACTTTTAGATGAATACCTCTGTTATCTTTAAACCATACCATATCAGGAATACTATTTATTAGTGTGTTAAGATAATTTTCAGCTAGATTTTTATCTTTTTTCAGCTTTACTCCATCAACTATTTTTTCCATTCTAAATAGTATTTCATTTTCAGATAGTGAAGAAAACCAGATATCATCTGCAAAATTAAAAAGAGCATCATTAGAAGTGAGAATACTATGCTCTAGGATATAGATTAATATTGTATTAGTTTTCATAAGTTTTTTTAATTTTTCTGCTTCATAGCCATCAGAATGAAGAACTAAAAGAATACCAGCTTTTTCAATATCTTCATCTTTTAAATCATGATATTTGATTAAATCATAACTAAAATTTTCTCTCGTTTTTAAGTTATTCATTGCTGTATCAATATGAGAGTTGTCAGGGTACAAAATTTTTAAAGCTGCATTGTACATAACTGCTCCTTGTATTTTTAAGTTAAATTTTATTCTATTATTGGAATTAAAGTTTTTATACTTAACTGTTTATATATTAATATAAGTATATCCCCAAAATCAGATATTGTCAAACTGAAAAATACGATTTGAAGAGTTTATTTTAAAAAAGAAAGACTGCTCTTCAAGAACAGTCTTGTAAATTTATATTTAGTTGTTATTATAAAGTATGTACTTTATCATAATATACTTTTCCATTTTGATCAGTGATTACCAATTTTGCCTTTTTTCCTTTTAAATTAGGACCTAACTGCGTTGATAAACTTATATCTTTTTTACCTTCTCTAGCTGAAATTCCAAACAATCCAGATATTTCAGTATCAGAACCCTGCACTTTTAAATTATATGAAAATTTTAAAGAGGTATTTCCTTCTGAAAATGAAGAAGCTGAAATAATTGCAGAGTTCCCATTATAATCTAAATTTAGATTTGATAAAGTTCCTTTGTGTATAAGATTTCCTTTATATCCATAAACACTAATACTAATTTTCGTAATAAAATTTAGGTTTGAAGAAACATTATTTTTATTGTTAGAGGAAACAGTTTTTATTTCTCCAGGAATTTCAGTAAAAGTAAGTAAACTTGTATATTCCCCATCTTGAATAGATGAATCAGGTTTTACTCTAAATCTTACTGTTTGCTTCCCAGCAGGTTTTAAAGATATTGTTTTAGGAAAAATAGTAAGAGTAGAATTAAGATTGTATTTCTCTCCAAAATCAGAATCAGTTTGAAAAACTGCATCTAATCTTAGTGGTTCAGTTGTATTGTTTAAAATAGTAATTTCTTGAGTAGAAGGTTTATTTAATTCTACTGAAAATCCTGTGGGAGCTACAGAGAAATTAAGCGAATATGATAAAATAGAAAGATTTAATAATAATACAATAAAAAGTAATTTTTTCATAAAAATCCTCCATTAATTTAAGTTGAAAAACAGCAGCATATTGCTACTGTTTTTATAATTTATATTTTATTTTTGTGGTTCAAGTGAACCATCAAAGTTATATCTAACATTAACTGTGATTGTTCCATTATAAGTACCAGGAGCTGCCTTTTCAGGAACAGTTTTAATAATTCCTGTAACAACTAATGAATTATTCTCTTCTATAGCAAAGTTATCTTTAAAAACAGTTCCAATAGCTATTCTTGCTTCACCATTTCTATATTTATCTATTGAATAAAGAATTGCATTTAAAGTAGAATCTTTATTATTTGTATTAACTAATGTCACACCACTATTATGTCCTAAAACATTTGGTGCTACAAGGTTTTCCAATTCAATAGAAACTACTTTTCCTTTTTCGCCTTCAATCCTTATTTCACCTGCTTTTTCTTCAGTGGCATTTTCTTGTCCTTGAGTTAATATGCCAAAATCTACAGGTGCAGTAGTAACTTTTAATGGTTTAATAATTTGAGCTTTAACATTTAAATCAGCACTATCAGACATTCCAGCACTAAAAGTAACTCCTGATATTGCTAATATACCAGCTAACAATAATAATTTTTTCATTTCTATCCCTCCCAGAATATAAAATATTTTATAATAACAATAACTTATATAATAAAAAAAGCAACTATTATTAAAGTGCAAAAAATAACACTTTTAAAAATAATTGCAACTGGCTGCCATTTAACAGGCCCTATAGCTTTGCGTCATAACATTTCTGTTATTTTGCTAAATTATAATATATACTTCTTTAATATATTATACTCCAGCAAATAATGTATGTCAATATAAAAAAAGCTTAAATTTACGATTCAAAGACATAATTTGAATTTAAATAAAAAAAGAGTTCTACTTTATAGAACTCCTCATAAAATATGGATTTATAAATTTTTAATTGTAATTATAAATTATGAACTTTATCATAATATACTTTTCCATCTAAGTCAGTTACAGTAAATTTTATTTTTTTTCCCTTTAGATCCATTGTAGGGTCTATTGAAACTTTGATATCTTTTTTTCCTTCTCTGGCAGACATTCCAAGCATTCCTTCTAATTCAACATCAGAATTTAGAACTTTTAAATTATAGTAGAATTTTATAGAAGCATTTCCTTCAGATGAAGTTACAGCAGTAGCAGTTATTGAGTTTCCAACATAATTTAGTTTTAAATTATTTAAAGTTCCTTTTGATATTTGCTTTCCTCTTTGGCCAAATACACTTATACTAATTTCAGTAATCATTTGCAAATTAGTTGACATTGCAGTTTTATTACTACCATCTTCACTAAGAATAGTTTTTATTTCTTGAGGAATTTCTTTGAAAGTAAGATAACTCTTATATTCACCATCTTTCATATTAGCATCAGGCTTTGTTCTAAATCTTATAGTTTGTTTAGCACCAGGTTTCATAGCAATTATTTTGGGAAATATTACAGAATTAGAATTAAGGTTAAAATTTTCTCCAAAATTAGGATCACCTTGAAAATATGCTTCTAATCTAAGTGGTGCAGAAGTATTATTAGTAATGTAGACTTCTTGGGTAGAAACCTTATCTAAATCTACTACAAAACCAGTAGGCATAACAGAAAAATTAAGAGAATAAGAAATGACAGAAAGTATTACCAAAAGAGTAAAAAAAGAAAGTTTTTTCATAGCTGTTCCTCCAAAGAATTTAGTTAAAAAACAGCAGCAAATAAATGCTGCTGTTCCAGTAAAAATTTATTATTGATTTATAGAACTAGTTATCTAGCAGGAGTGGCAGCAGGCCAAGAATCATATTTAGCAGTTACTTTTATAGCACCTTTATAATTGCCAGTATTTTGTCCAGCTTTAGTTTCAATATCTCCTCCAACTTTAAATTCTTTTGATTGTGCTAAATGTAATTGGCTTTTAGAAGCTATATTAAAAGTTGTATTAGATATTTTAGTACCATTGTCATATACATATATTTTTGGAGTTAATATATCGTTACCAGTAGTGCTGCCTCCACCATCTCTTACTAATTTAGCTACAACTTCTCCATTATTAAATGTACTTTTTGTATCTCCAGTATCTGCTATTGTTAAAGTAATATTTGTATTTGTTGCTCCTGTAACAGTAAATTTACCAACACCTTGATCAGTTGATTCTACAGACTTTTTATCATTTATTCCAAGAACACCAAAATTTAAAGGTTCAGAATCAATTTGTAAATCAGTAAGAACCTGAGCATAAATATCAACATTTCCACTTGCTTCTGTTTTAATATCAGCTGCAAAAGCTGAACCAGCTGCAACCAATAATCCTGCTAATAATAATAATTTTTTCATATCTATCCCTCCTAAAATATCTTATATTTTATTTATCCCCTGTATACTAAAAATGCAATTATTATATAAAAACACGACTATTTGTTTTATAATAATTGCAACTGGCTGCCATTTAACAGGCCCTATAGCTTTGCGTCATAATGTTTCCATTACTTTGCCAAGAGATTAAAATATACTTGTTTTATGTAATATAATTATACATTAATAATTAATGTATGTCAACAAAATATTTTTAATAAAATCCTTATAAAAATACGAATAAAAGAAGTTTTATGATAACAGGACTGGAAAGTGAATTAAAAAAGTCAGAGATATAAAACTGAACATAAAAATAAAAAGAAGGAGATTAATTTCTCCTTCCATCTATGTTTAATCTTATAAAGAATTTGTTCCTGTGTAAATAATTTTATTATCTTGATTTTTTAATATAAGCTTTATTTTTTTTGCTTTTAATTCAGGAATTTCTATATTAGTGAAAAGTTTTTTTTCACCAGATCTTGCACTTGTTCCAAATCTTCCTTCAGAAATAATATTACCATTTTCATTTTCTAATATATAGTTTATTCTCATAGCAGTATTACCTTTTGAAATAGTATTACATTGAAGGGAAAGAACTTTTCCAGCATAAGTTGCTTTTACATCTTGTACTGTACCATCAATTACAGGTTTTCCCTTAATACCTGACACGCCTATTGCTACTTCTGTAATAAAAGTAAGTTCTGTAGATAATCCCTTATTATTTTGATTATCAGTGATTACAGTTTTTATTTCTTTGGGAACTTCTTTAAATATTAATAAACTTCTGTATTCACCATTTTTCATTTCTGGGTTGGGTTTTATTCTGAATCTTATAGTTTGTTTAGCACCAGGTTTGATAGATATCATTTTAGGAAAAACAGTGATATCATTATTTAAATTAAAATTTTCAAAAGAATCAGCAGCTTCCAAATGTGTTTCTATTCTTAAAGGAGCAGGAGTATTATTGATTATATACACTTCCTGAGTTACAGGTTTTTTAAGTTCAACTTTAAAACTTGTAGGAGCTACAGAAAAATTAAGGGCATATAAATTGATTCCAATGATAAAAGTCATAAAAAATACAAATATTTTTTTCACGAAGTCACCTCTACATTAAAGTTCTGATAATAATTTATCATATTTTTCAAATTTTAGATTTCTGTTGAATTTTTTAAATCTTTCTACAATTCCATCTTTAAATGGTTGGTTTTTTTCAATTACATTTCCCTTATCATCAATTTCATCTCCATTTTTAAATAAAGATACAAGGACTATTCCTCCCCCTTTATCATAAATGATGACTTTTCCATCTTTTAATCCATTTTTATATGTAACAGTAGTTTTTATATCCCCTGTTTTATAGAAAAATTTCCAAGTATTCTCTCTTTTATTATTTTTATAAGCTCCCTCTATAAGTGGGACATTATCTGTAGAAAACATTTTTAGAGGACCATTGAGTTTTCCATATGAAAAAATAGCTGTGGTATCTAGTACACTTGGACTATGGAAGAAGACAGCTTCTCCATCCAATAGTCCACTTTTGTATGTTACTTGTGTTTTTACATTTCCTTTTGGATCATAACTTACTACTTTTCCAGAAAGAATGCCATCTTCAAAATTTTCATAACTTTCTATTTTATTAGTTTCATAGAAATATGCCCATTGACCATGTTTTATTCCCTCCACATATCTACCTTCATAGATGAAGCTTTTGCCTTCATCTGAAATAACGCCTTTGAAAAATCCATCTCTTATCCCTGATTTATACTCTTCATTGAA
>ERZ791682.806-NODE-806-length-12737-cov-4.2927_pt1 | contig 12737 bp, 11 predicted proteins | sample MGYA00509958_ERZ791682 | MGnify/ENA primary metagenome ERZ791682 (study PRJEB30046, sample SAMN00715194) | human gut metagenome | study: EMG produced TPA metagenomics assembly of the A metagenome-wide association study of gut microbiota in type 2...
AAGTATGTCGAGATCGGCAGCGAGAACTATGGCGGGGAGTATTTCAGGCGCTTTGAGCTTTTCCGCAAGGCGATCAAGGAGGCCTATCCGGAGATTACCGTTATCAGCAGTTCGCCCCTCACGAAGCGAGGCCGTAGCGAGTGGGTGGATTCCCATTATTACGCCGGGGAGAATTTCTTCCTATCGAACTCCGGCCGGTTTAATAGCGACCGGTATTCCCGACGTTCGCCGGCGGTGTTTATCGGGGAGTTCGGGACGACGGAGCGACCCTTGGCCGGTACGCTCCGGGCGGCGGTGGCCGAGGCCTGTTTCTTGGTCGGGGGTCGGGGCGGAGGAGAACCCGGATATGGTACGCCGCTTGGCGTATGCCCCGGTATTGGGCAACGCCGGGTTCGAGAACCAGCGCCATCCGTTGATCTCTTTCAACACCCATCAGGCGGTGGTCTCTCCTTCCTACCATTTATTAAAGATGTTTACCCGCCATCGGGGGGATGAGGTGCTGAAGACGATCGTGGATACCTACGAGAAGCCACAGGTACGTACGGGCCGGGCGGGCGTAGAGATGTTTGATAATAGCTATGAGTTCAAGGACGTGCGGATCGACGGCGTGCCCGTATCGGATATATCCGTGATGAGCGGGGGATGGAGGGTCCCGGAGGCTGGTATGTTGGTGCCGGAGGCCAACCGGTGGAACCAGGTATTGTTCGGCGACTCTACGAGCTACGCCTATGAATATACGGCTACCGTCCGGCGTACGAAAGGTAGCGGGCAGATACAGCTTCGCCTCCGCGACAACGGGCGGACGGGCGAGCAGGCGGATTATATCGCCCTGACGATCGGGGCGGGAACGAGCGAGCTGTACCATCAGGTAGGTGGCGTGAAGGATAGCTTGGTCTCTCCTGTGCGCTTCCCTTTTGAGAGTAACCGGTGGTATACGGTTCGCATGACGTGCGAGTACGAGCGTGTCCGTTGTTATGTGGACGGCGTATTGCTGCATGAGGTGGATATGCGTGCGATCCCGTCGTTGGTATCCGTCGCTACCCTCGACAAGGAGAACCGGGTGATTTACTTGAAGGTCGTGAATACGACCCGCCACGAGGAGAAGACCTCTTTGCGTATCGAGGGAGTGAATATCCGTAACGAGGCGGAGCTGATCCAATTGAGAGGGGAGCCGGAGGCTCGTAATACGTTTGAGAACCCGGGGGCCGTAACGCCTGTCACCGAGCCTATCGTATTCCCGATGAGCGGCCCGTTTATCTATAATTTCCCGCCTAATTCAGTGACGATCTTGAAATTATACATGGAGTAGGTCAGATAGGGCAGGAGGGCCGGTACACTTTATCTGTATTTATCCTAACTTCGCGGCGACTTTAACAAAAAAATGTGTTATGGAACCAATGCATAAGATAAACAAGGTAGAGCTCCGAAGTTTGCAGCTTGAGGACTATACGCAGTTGTCGCAATCTTTCAAGAGGGTGTACGCCGACAAGGATGTTTTCTGGACCCGCAAGCAGATCGAGACGTTGATACGGATATTTCCCGAGGGACAGGTCGTGACGCTGGTGGATGACCGGATCGTAGGATGCGCCCTCTCCATCATCGTGGATTATGACATGGTGAAAGGGGATCATACCTACGCCAAGGTAACGGGCAACGAGACGTTCAGCACGCATAATCCGAACGGGAATATATTATATGGTATAGAGGTGTTCATCCATCCGGACTACCGGGGCCTCCGGCTGGCCCGCCGTATGTACGAGTACCGGAAGGAGCTGTGCGAGAAGTTGAACCTGAAGGCGATCATGTTCGGCGGACGTATCCCGAACTATTATAAATACGTCGATCATATGCGTCCGAAGGAATACATCGAGAAGGTGCGCTCACGCCAGATCTACGACCCGGTGCTCACCTTCCAGCTCTCCAACGATTTCCACGTGCGGAAAGTGATGATGAACTACTTGCCGAACGACGAGGAGTCGAAGCATTGCGCTACCCTGCTGCAATGGGATAATATCTATTACCAGCCGCCTACGACGGATTACGTGGATAAGAAGACAACCGTGCGTGTCGGTCTGGTACAATGGCAGATGCGGCCTTATAAGACACTGGACGACGTGTTCGAGCAGGTGGAGTTCTTCGTCGACGCCGTGTCCGATTACAAGAGCGACTTCGTCCTTTTCCCCGAGTATTTCAACGCTCCGCTGATGGCCAAGTTCAACCATCTGGGCGAGGCGCAGAGCATCCGTGGGCTGGCACAGTACACCGAGGAGATCCGTGAGCGATTCGTGAACCTCGCCATCAGTTACAATATCAATATCATCACCGGTAGCATGCCTTTGCTGAAGGAGGACGGGGCGCTATATAACGTGGGATACCTGATCCGTCGTGACGGCTCCTACGAGATGTACGAGAAGGTACATGTCACCCCAGACGAGCAGAAGAGCTGGGGACTCTCGGGCGGGAAGATGGTGAAGACGTTTGATACGGATTGCGCCCGGATCGGCGTGCTGATCTGTTATGACGTGGAATTCCCGGAGCTTTCCCGTATCATGGCCGACCAAGGGATGCAGATCCTCTTCGTGCCTTTCCTTACGGATACGCAGAACGGTTACTCTCGGGTTCGTGTATGTGCCCAAGCCCGGGCGATCGAGAACGAGTGCTTCGTGGTGATAGCGGGCAGCGTGGGCAACCTGCCTCGTGTGCATAATATGGATATACAGTACGCCCAGTCGGGTGTGTTCACGCCTTGCGATTTCGCTTTCCCTACCGATGGCAAGCGTGCGGAGGCAACCCCGAATACGGAGATGATCCTTGTATCGGACGTGGACCTTGATTTGCTCAACGAGTTGCATACGTATGGTAGCGTGCGTAACCTTCGGGACCGTCGCCACGACTTGTATGAGTTGAGGGTAAAAAAACAGTAGTGTTTGCGGTTGAACACAATAGTATTCATGGTTGAACCCAGTAGTGTTCGCTATTAAACACAATTATATTTGCCGGAAGAATGCAGTAGGGGCGGGATCTGTCCGCCCTCCCGTGCCGTGTATGCGTGGGAGGGCGGACGAATCCCGCCCCTGCGGTTTATATCGGGGGGAGGATCGCTCGGGATCGCTCGCTTCCCCCCTTCGGAAATGATCTTAATGACTTAGCATCTCAGCCGTGATCGGCGTGAATTTCTCGGCATCCGATTTACGGAGTTGTACGCTGCCGTCGTTCCAGTTGGAAGGCCAACCTCCGATGATGTGTCCAAGGAATACCAGCTTGATCTCGTGCAAGCCTTTTGCCAAGGCCGCGGAGGTGTCATGACGGGAGAAGCGTTTTACCTCGCCACCGTTATTGACCATCAACTTGCCGTCGATCCATACCTCCTCTAAATCCGAAGAGATGTAATAAACGCCATCCTCCGGGATATTCACGTAGCCGGTAGCGATAGCGGCGTATTGCTTCACGCCTCGCATGGATTCGGGGGCGGGCACTTGGTTGGTCAGCTCACGGGTCGTCTTGATGACCTGTTTCTTACCGGTCTTCTGAGCGGCCTCCAGATTATTTACGCTTAGGTACATGCCATCGAATACCTCCATGTCGAGGCCCGGGGTCGTCTTGGCTACCTCCTTGGCGGGAGCCAGCGTTTGTTTCTCCACGAGGATCGTGCGGGGCTTACCCATCTTGCCGGAAGGCAACACGGAAGCGATCTTCACGGTCGTAGTCTCTGTGATGTCGAAAGGAGCCGTATATACGGTAGATTCCGGGGTAGGCTCGGTGCCATCCAGCGTGTAGACCATCTTCATCGGACGGTTCGTGGTGAATGTCGCATGGTAGCCTTGTCCGTGAAAGCCACGAAGTTGCAAGAACCGTTCGGTTGCTCGGGCTGCGGGATGTAGTAGTTGATACCGTGTCCGTCTAGGCGAACCTGAGCGTTGTCCAGACGGCGTTCGAAGTCCTTGTAATCCTTCCGGTCCAGCGGGCTCCAAGCGATCTCGGAGAGGGCTAGGATACGAGGATAGATACGGTACTCCATGATGTCCGTGTTATAAAGGTACTCACTCCATACGTTGCATTGCACGCCCTTGATGAAATGCCCTTTACCGGCCGCTGCCAGCGTGTCGGGGACGGGGTTGTATTTATAGACCCGCTCCGCCGTGGTGAATCCTCCGATAGATACCGGGTTGATCTTGTAGTCGCCTTGGAACTGGTCGATATACATGCCCTCGCTTCCCGGGGTCATGATCACGTCGTGGTTCATGCTAGCGGCGGCGATACCGCCTTCCTCACCTCGCCAAGACATTACCGTGGCCGATGGAGCCAGACCTCCCTCAAGGATCTCGTCCCATCCGATCATCTTCTTGCCGTGCTTGTTTACGACCTTCTCCATGCGTTGTACGAAATAGCTCTGCAATTTCTCCTCGGCGGAATGTTCCTTGTCGCCTTTCAAGCCTTCCTTACGGATACGGGCCTGACAAAGCGGGCATTTCTCCCAGCTCGTCTTCGGGCACTCATCGCCTCCGATATGGAAATACTCGCCCGGGAATAGGGGAGCTACCTCGGCGATCACGTCCTCGAAGAACTGGAAGGGTTCTTCCTTCCCGGCGCATAATACGATGTCTTCCACGCCCCAGATGATACGGGGAGTACCCAGCTTACCCTCGCAAGACAGCTCCGGATAGGCGGCGATAGCGGCCATCTCGTGTCCCGGAAGCTCTATCTCGGGAACGATCGTGATGAAACGATCCGCCGCGTATTTAACGATATCCTTCACCTCCTCTTGGGTATAGAAGCCTCCGTACTCGGTACCCTCGCCATCGATGCGCTTAGAGCCGATCTCGGTCAGTTTCGGATACTTCTTGATCTCGATACGCCATCCTTGGTCGTCGGTCAGGTGCCAATGCATGCGGTTGATCTTGAACAAGGCCAATACATCCAGCTGCTTCTTGATATTCTCTACCGGGATGAAATGGCGGCAGGGGTCTAGCATGATACCACGGTAGCCGAAACGAGGCTCGTCCTTGATAGATACGGCCGGAGCGGTCCATGCGATACCTTTCACGGCGGAAGGACTCTCGATCTCGGCGGGCAGCAATTGCAAGAACGATTGCATACCGTAGAAAAGACCTTGAGGGGTCTTGGCCTTGATACGGACGCCGCTGTCGGCTACGTCGAGCGTGTATCCCTCGTCGTTTACGTCCAGAGAGCCGTCGATAACCAATGAGATACCGTCGGAGGTCTCTTTGTCGGCGGTAGCTATCTGGTAGCCTGTCGCCGTGTTCATTTTAGCCGCGAAGAACTCGGCTACTGTTTTCGCCTCCGGGGTGGAAGCGTAGATCTTCGTGTTTTTGTTTAGCTTGAAGTTTCCCTCGTTCTGCGTAAGGCTGACCGGTGTCGGGATGATGTTGATACCTTGGTTGTAAGCTTTCGCTTTACCGGGAGCATCATCACACGAGGCCATCAGGCCCAAGACAGCGCCGGCGCAGATTGTAGCAAGGAGCTTTTTCATAGAATTAAAAATTGAAAGTTGAAAATTGAATATTGTTTAGATGTTTTTGAGAGTTTAAAAAGAGAATTGAGAGTTGAAGATAAGATGCCGTTTGGCATCCTTTTCAATTCTCAATTCTCAATTTCCTATTTACCACGCGAAGATAGGATATTCCTTCATGATACCGTTCACCTTCTCACGAACGGCGCCGATGGTCTTATCGCATTCGGGAGCGGCCAATACGGTGTCGATCAGTTCCACGATCTCGCCCATAAGCGGCTCTTTAGCGCCACGGGTCGTGATAGCGGGCGTACCCACACGGATACCGGAGGTCTGGAAGGCCGAGCGGCTGTCGAACGGAACCATGTTCTTGTTCACCGTGATGTCGGCGGCTACCAAGGCTTTCTCGGCCACCTTACCGGTCAGGTCGGGGAACTTCGTGCGCAGGTCGATCAGCATGCTGTGGTTGTCCGTACCGCCGGAGATGATCTTGTACCCTTTGTCCGTGAAGGCCTTGGCCATAGCGGCGGCGTTCGCTTTCACCTGTGCTTGGTACGTCTTGTATTCCGGCTCCAAAGCCTCTCCGAAGGCTACGGCCTTGGCCGCGATCACATGCTCCAGCGGACCGCCTTGGATACCCGGGAATACGGCGGAGTCCAACAACTGAGACATCTTCTTGATCTCGCCTTTCGGTGTTTTCTTACCCCAAGGATTCTCGAAATCCTTACCCAGCAGGATGATACCGCCACGAGGACCCCGCAGGGTCTTATGCGTCGTAGACGTTACGATGTGAGCGTACTCCAGCGGGTTGTTCAGCAAACCGGCGGCGATCAGGCCTGCCGGGTGAGCCATATCGATCATCAATAAGGCGCCTACCTTGTCGGCTATCTCACGCATACGTTTGTAATCCCAGTCACGGGAATAAGCGGAACCACCGCCAACGATCAATTTCGGTTTCTCACGAAGGGCTACTTCCTCCATTTGGTCGTAGTCCACCCGTCCGGTATCTTCCTTTACATTATATTCGGTAGCGTGATAGAGAACGCCGGAGCTATTTACTGGTGAACCGTGGGACAGGTGTCCGCCATGCGACAGGTTCAACCCGAGGAACGTGTCGCCCGGATTCAATACGGCGAAAAATACGGCTGCGTTGGCCTGCGCCCCGGAGTGAGGCTGCACGTTGGCCCATTCGGCGTTGAATAGCTTTTTCAACCGTTCGATAGCGATCGTCTCACTTTGGTCTACTACCTCGCAACCCCCATAATAACGCTTGCCGGGATATCCCTCGGCGTATTTGTTGGTCAGACAGCTTCCCATGGCCTGCATGACCTGGTCGCTGACAAAGTTCTCGGAAGCGATCAACTCAATGCCTTTCAATTGGCGTTGGTGCTCCTTCTCGATAATGTCAAAAATGATGTTGTCTCTTTTCATTACCTCTTAAATTGGTTATTGCAATGATATGTTCCTCATTGAAAAGGAATCCTCGCGAATGTACTATATTATTTTAATACTATTTAAAAGATTCCGTTTAATTATTACAGATGCGCCGGAAACGGCTCCGCTTACCACTTGGTGAGGGTTACGTTTCTGAACTCAACCTCCTTACCCTCGCTCTGTAGCCCGATATGGCCTTCCTTCACCTTGTTGGTTCCGGTGTTCTGGTATACGCCGTTGATGTAAACGGTGATGACGCCGTCTTTCACGAAGATGTTCGCCTCGTTCCACTCTCCGGCGGGCTTCTCGCTGGACGGGTTCACGTTCTTTACGACAGGGAAGAAGGGACGTTCCTCTCCCGGGCGTTGCTGGTACTCGACAAGGTCGGAGCCTCCCAGCAGTACGAACAATCCGGCCCTCCCGGCTTGCAGGTTGCATTCGATACTGTTCGGGAAGGGATTCTGGAAATCTACGATGTGTAAGAAGATACCGCTATTGGCGTTGGAATCCCCATTCGGCCAACGCCATTCCACGTGCAATTTATAGTCGCTGTATTTCTCCTTGGTGTACATATAGCCGAAAGGCTGGCCGGTGATGAAGATCTTACCGTCGCGTACGGAATAGACCTGATCGGCGGGGGGGGGGGTTTTTTTGCCCGGAGTTTTTGTCGACTACGAAATTCCAGTTAGACAGGTCTTTCCCGTTGAACAGTTTCTCGGTCTTCTGTGCGTTCGCCCCATCGGAGAAACAGAAGAGGGAAGCGGCTAATACAGCCAAAGATAGCATTCTTTTTTTCATGGCATTAAACTCTATTTATAGTATGATTAATCAACGATTAGTTTGCGATAGCGTACCCGTTTCGGCTCGGCGTCGCCCAAGGTCTTACGTTTGTATTCCTCGTACTCGGAATAGGTCCCTTCGTAGAAGACCACGTTGGAATCGCCCTCGAACGACAGGATATGGGTACAGATACGGTCCAAGAACCAACGGTCGTGAGAGACGACGACGGCGCAACCGGCGAAGTTCTCCAGCCCCTCCTCCAAGGCACGTAGCGTGTTCACGTCGATATCGTTGGTCGGCTCGTCGAGCAGCAATACGTTCGCGTCCGCTTTCAGCGTCAGCGCCAGATGCAGACGGTTACGCTCTCCTCCGGAGAGTACGCCGCATAGCTTCTCTTGATCCGCTCCTGCGAAATTGAATTTAGACAGGTAAGCGCGTGCGTTCACCTCCTTGCCGCCCATACGGATGAATTCTTGTCCGCCGGATACGACTTGGTAAACGGTCTTTTTCGGGTCTATATCCTTATGGGTCTGGTCGGCGTAACCTACTTGTACGGTCTCGCCCACCTCGAAGGTTCCCTTGTCGATGCTTTCCATGCCCATGATCATCTTAAATAAGGTAGTCTTACCGGCACCGTTTGGCCCGATGACTCCCACGATACCGTTCGGGGGAAGCATGAAGTTCAAATCATCGAACAGCAGCTTATCGCCGAACGCCTTTGCCACATGCTGTGCCTCGATCACCTTATTGCCCAAGCGAGGGCCGTTCGGGATGAAGATCTCCAGCTTAGCCTCACGCTCCTTCTGGTCCTCGTTCAAGAGGGCCTCGTACGAGTTCAGGCGTGCCTTACCCTTGGCGTGACGGGCCTTCGGCGCCATATTGATCCATTCCAGCTCACGCTCCAAGGTCTTACGGCGCTTGCTGACTTGCTTCTCTTCTTGAGCCATACGCTTCGTCTTCTGGTCTAGCCAAGAGGAGTAATTACCCTTCCAAGGGATACCCTCGCCACGATCCAGCTCAAGGATCCATCCGGCCACGTGGTCTAGGAAGTAACGGTCGTGCGTGATGCAGATAACGGTACCGGCATATTGTTGCAGATGTTGCTCCAGCCAGTCGATCGACTCGGCGTCCAAGTGGTTGGTCGGCTCATCCAACAGCAATACGTCCGGCTGCTGGAGCAGCAATCGGCAAAGGGCCACCCGGCGACGCTCGCCTCCGGACAACGTATCCACCACCTGATCCTCCGGCGGACAACGCAAAGCGTCCATGGCACGTTCCAGACGGCTGTCGAGGTTCCATGCGTCCGTAGCGTCGATCTTGTCCTGCAACTCCGCCTGACGGTTGATCAAGGCATCCATCTTATCCGGATCTTCCAGCACCTCCGGATCGCCGAATCGCTCGTTCACCTCCTCATATTCTTTCAAGGTGTCCACGATCTCCTGCACGCCTTCCTGCACGATCTCCTTCACGGTCTTGCCCGGCTCCAACTTAGGGTCCTGCTCCAGATACCCTACGGAATACCCGGGGGAGAAGACCACCTCTCCTTGATAATCCTTATCGATACCGGCGATAATCTTCAGCAACGTAGATTTACCGGAACCATTCAATCCGATGATTCCGATCTTCGCCCCATAGAAAAAGGACAGATATATATTCTTTAAAACCTGTTTTTGAGGCGGAAAGATCTTGTTCACGCCTACCATCGAGAAAATAATCTTCTTATCGTCTGCCATATAATTTTTTGTGTGTTAATTGGTTCCTTAACTTAAAATAATGGTGTACAAATCTACGTAAATATCTTTTATTTTACAAATGAACAAAGATCATAGGTATCAGATATCTACCGATTGCCAAGTTTGGCGTGTGGAGATTACTCGGTTCAATTCTCTTGTGCAAGAAGCCGGTAGATATGCTATTCCTCGGAAGTTGAGCTTTAGCGTTATCATAAATGAGGGTAGGAGAGGTTGTGCGGCGTTGTGGTTAGGACTGTGCGATCATGTGGCTTTAGGTTGTGTGATCCTAACGATTTAGGATTGTGGTTCGTCTTCGTCTCGTGAAGATATGTAACTGGTTTATGCATGATGTAATACATGATGTAAAGTGCTTATATCTTGTTTCTTGCGTTTGCTCCCCATGAAAAAACTAAAATTTATCCCTCTTGAAATTTGTATAATAAAATAAAACCCCCTATCTTTGCACTCGCATTACAAAAGTAACGCACAGGATGATTCGCTAGCTCAGCTGGTAGAGCACAACACTTTTAATGTTGGGGTCCTGGGTTCGAGCCCCAGGCGGATCACTGAAAATAAAAGAAGAATCAAGCAAATCCCTGATAATCAAGTATTATCAGGGATTTCTTTTTTCTGGCAGGTAGCAGAAAATAGCCGTTTCAAGCATATTATCGGTGGATAAATCGTGGGACTAAAATTTAGTTCAAAAAAGTCCCACGAATTTGCATCTTTCTCACTGATTCATAGTTTTTTGCATGGTTGTACTTTGGAAGAGAATACATAGTTTTGTAACTCTAAAAACGATGTAAAAATGGCTAGAAAAACCTTCAATGTGCTATTCTTTATCAAGAAAGCCAGATTATTAAAGAATGGAGAAGCACCCGTGTGCATGAGAATTACTGTAAACGGCTGTATGGTAGATGTTTTAGTAAAAAGAAGCTGTCCTGTAAATCTATGGAATCAGACAAAAGAAAACTCCAAAGGAAAAGATCGTATGTCGGTGGAACTGAACCACTACTTGGAAATCACACGCTCTCGCATACACCAAATTTATAGAGAACTGGAATCCACAGGTAAGACTATTACAGTCGATCTTATGAGAAAGCTATATTATGGGGTGGATGAAGATAGTAAAACGCTATTGCAAGTATTCAGAGAGCATAACGAACAAAGCCGTAAGCTAATCGGTAAGGACTTCGTTAGTAAGACCGTTCAACGGTATGAAACCACTACCCGATATTTAGAGGAATTCATAAAGAAAGAATATCAATTATCTGATATTGCCCTAAACAACTTGGAAGCCAACTTTATTTCTAAGTTCGATGCTTTTTTGAAAATTGAAAAAGGTTGTGCGCAGAATTCAGCTATCACCCGATTGAAGAACTTGAAGAAGATTATCCGTATTGCTTTGGAAAACGACTGGATAAAGAAAGATCCGTTTGCTTACTATCGCTTCAAACTGGAAGAAACCGATCCTGAGTTCCTGACGATGGACGAGATTAAAATTATTCTTGCAAAAGAATTCACGATTAAGCGAGTAGAACAGGTACGTGACGTTTTTATCTTTTGCATTTTTACTGGATTGGCGTTCAGCGATGTGAAAGATTTATCACCCGAACACTTGGTAAAAGACAACAAAGGGGAGCTTTGGATAAGAAAGAACCGCCAAAAGACAAAAATGTAGCAGCTTCTATACTTGATAAATATAAGGATGTGGCAGAGTGTACCGGAAAACTTTTACCTGTATTGTGTAATCAACGCATGAACAGTTATTTGAAAGAAATTGCCGATGTGTGCGGAATTCATAAAAATCTTAGCACTCATACGGCCAGACATAGCTATGCCACTTCCGTGTGCCTTGCAAATGGCGTAAGTATGGAAAATGTAGCCAAGATGTTAGGTCATGCAGATACCAGCGTGACGAAACACTACGCACGGGTACTGGATCAGAATATTCTAAAGGATATGCAGAAAGTGAATAGCTGCTTGTCGGAATTGGCTATATAAATAAGGCAGTAGCCAATATAGAAAAAAGGATTGGGAATAATGAACTTCATTTTCTCAACCCTTTTCTTTTAAAGTAAGTTTTCCAGAACCCAATATGAAGCATTGACAAAGGTAATTTCCGTATTTAGCCTGTTCAAGTCCAAGCCTTCGGTTTAGATAAAAATCTTCCTCTCATTGCATTTCGAGCGTATTTTTATCTAAAGACTTGCACAGACTAAATACTTCACTGGAAAAGTCAATGATTCAAATTAAATTCCGAAAAACAATGTTTTTGTGAGTGGCAGATTATTCTTTCCAACTTTCAAAATAATGCTTTTGGAGCAGTTTATCAATATCACTTTGCCGATAGATGATTTTACCTTTTATCTGGATAAAGGGGATTAAGCCTGTATCTCGCCATTCTTGCAGGGTTCGCAGGCTGACATTCAGTTTTTTAGAAACCTCATGATTGGAAAGAAAACGTTCTCCGTTCAGGTGGGGCTTATAGTGCTTGACAATTGATTCAATACCGCTTAGCATTGAGTCGAGCGAAGAAATAAATTCTTTGACTTGTGGTGTATCTTTATTTATTAATTCCATGATTGAAAGATTGTTTTATTGAAATATTGATTTTAAGATGGCTAGATAGCGAATCAGTTAGAGATTAACTGGTCGATTGATTAGTTACGCAGATAGTCACCCAATGACGAAAGGTTTAGCACATCTTTCGCTGGATCATAATCTATGTAAATCCGTTTAGGAGCAGGAGCAATAAAATACTGGCTACCGTCTTTCTGTATTTCATAAGTAGAGGGTGAAGCCTGTTTGGTGGTTTCCGATACATATATAATAGAAAGAAGATACTCTTTGTCGTTCCGATAGATGATAACCGTAGGATTCAGATTAACACTTTCCCATGTGCCGACAATGGAAAACAAGTTGAAGGACGGATAATATTCTTTAGTTCTTTTCATAAGGCTTGATTTGTTTGGGTGACTGATTTTGTGTTTCACTGTCCGCAATAATTCTTTCAATATCGGAAGACTTATAATAAATCTTGCTCCCTATTTGAGAATAAGCCAGTCGCCCACTACTTCGGTAATATTGCAGCGTTCGCTTGCTCAAGCCTAACAACAGGCACACTTCCTGACTATCCAGCCAGTTTTCTACTTTTTGAGAATGACTGCTGCACAAACTCTCTATCCGTGAAGCTCTCGCAGACATACGAAAATGTTCTTTTTTCGATGGTTACTACTTCCATACATTTAATTTTTAATGGTTAATAAAACGTGTTGATTCTATTTTCATCGGCAAATGAAAGAAGAATCAAGAGCCGT
>ERZ791682.808-NODE-808-length-12701-cov-3.20702_pt1 | contig 12701 bp, 14 predicted proteins | sample MGYA00509958_ERZ791682 | MGnify/ENA primary metagenome ERZ791682 (study PRJEB30046, sample SAMN00715194) | human gut metagenome | study: EMG produced TPA metagenomics assembly of the A metagenome-wide association study of gut microbiota in type 2...
TCTAATAGCTGTTTAGTGGAGTATCAATGCGCATCAATTTATGGTCAGTCGAAATCATGACTTTCCAGTTTGGATGATGTTGTACAACTTCATGACCAAGATGTTCGACGAAAGCTGTCCGGCTAACCGCTTTTCCCGTTAACCGATTGAATAATGATTTCAAAATGAGTTCCCTCTCTTATTAATCCTTGCTAAATGGTTAGTTAACCTTCACCAGCGTGCGACCCTGGATCTGGTTATTAATGATGGCCTCGGCAAACTTCGGTGCATCTGCCAGAGATATCTCTTTTGCCGCCTGGGTATAGAATGATTCCGGTAAATCGGCGACCAGTCGCTGCCAGGCTTGTGCGCGGCGTGCTGGTGGCGTCATCACTGAATCTACCCCCTGTAAACGGACATTACGCAGAATAAATTACGCAGAATAAATGGCATGACCGTGGTTGGCAGAGTAAAACCACCCGCCAGACCACAGGCCGCCACGCAGCCGCCGTAATTCATTTGCGCCAGCACTTTTGCCAGCACTTTGTCGCCAACGGTGTCAATTGCCCCAGCCCAGACTTGTTTTTCCAGAGGACGGGATTCGGCAAACTCATCGCGAGGGAGAATACGGCTGGCACCTAAACTTTTCAGATATTCATGGGTACTTTCGCGACCGGAAACGGCAACGACCTGATAACCCAACTTATGCAGCAGCGCCACGGCGGTACTGCCGACGCCACCACTGGCACCCGTCACGACAATCTCCCCATCCTGCGGGCGAACACCGGCATCTTCCAGCGCCATCACACACAGCATGGCGGTAAAACCGGCAGTACCGATAATCATTGCTTTACGCGCGTCCAGCCCTTGTGGCATGGCAACCAGCCAGTCACCTTTCACTCGCGCCTGTTCCGCCAGCCCACCCCAGTGGTTTTCACCAACGCCCCAGCCAGTGAGTAACACCTCCTGACCGGCATGAAAACGCGGATCTTCGCTGGTGCGTACAGTTCCGGCAAAATCGATCCCAGGAATCATCGGAAAATTACGGATGATTTTTCCCTTACCGGTAATTGCCAGCGCATCTTTGTAGTTCAGGCTCGACCAGTGAACATCAACCGTGACATCGCCCTCCGGCAGGCGACTTTCGTCCAGTGTCTGTACCGATACGAGAGTTTTGCCGTCCTGCTGTTCTAAAAGTAACGCCTGCATAAGTGGTCCTCATGTGCATGATGGATTGGAAAATAATTTCTGAAGACTATACTCGCTAATGGAAAAGCAAAGCCGATGAAGCGCAATAAATTGCGAGATAAATCTGATTTGCTAGTATGCCCGCTTCCTCACTATCGGAGTTAACACAAGGATGAGATTAACGACGAAATTTTCGGCCTTTGTTACGCTGCTCACCGGGTTAACAATTTTTGTGACTTTGTTGGGCTGTTCGCTAAGTTTCTACAACGCCATTCAGTATAAGTTTAGTCATCGTGTTCAGGCGGTGGCGACGGCGATTGATACCCATCTTGTGTCGAATGACTTCAGCGCATTAAGGCCACAAATTACCGAATTAATGATGTCAGCAGATATCGTTCGTGTAGACCTGCTGCATGGTGATAAACAGGTTTATACCCTGGCCAGAAATGGTAGTTATCGTCCGGTTGGCACCAACGATCTATTTCGTGAACTGAGCGTTCCGTTGATAAAGCATCCGGGGATGTCGCTGCGTCTGGTTTATCAGGATCCGATGGGCAACTATTTCCATTCTTTAATGACTACCGCGCCGCTCACGGGGGCGATTGGCTTTATCATTCTTATGCTCTTCCTGGCGGTACGCTGGTTACAACGGCAACTTGCCGGGCAAGAATTGCTGGAAACCCGGGCTACTCGTATCTTAAACGGTGAGCGTGGCTCTAATGTGTTGGGAACCATCTATGAATGGCCGCCCAGAACCAGCAGTGCGCTGGATACGCTGCTTTGTGAAATTCAGAACGCACGCGAACAACACAGCCGTCTTGATACGCTGATCCGCTCTTATGCCGCCCAGGACATGAAAACCGGCCTCAATAACCGACTCTTTTTCGATAATCAGTTAGCAACGTTACTGGAAGATCAAGAGAAAGTAGGTACCCACGGGATCGTGATGATGATTCGTCTGCCGGATTTCAATATGTTGAGTGATACCTGGGGGCACAGCCAGGTTGAAGAACAGTTCTTCTCTCTGACGAATCTGCTATCGACATTTATGATGCGCTACCCTGGCGCACTGCTGGCGCGTTACCACCGCAGTGATTTTGCTGCGCTGTTACCGCACCGAACGTTAAAAGAGGCAGAGAGCATCGCCAGTCAGTTAATCAAAGCCGTCGATACCTTGCCGAACAATAAAATGCTCGATCGCGACGATATGATCCACATTGGTATCTGTGCCTGGCGTAGTGGTCAGGATACCGAGCAGGTAATGGAACATGCAGAGTCTGCCACGCGTAATGCGGGATTGCAGGGCGGCAATAGCTGGGCTATTTACGATGACTCGTTGCCTGAAAAAGGACGCGGTAATGTTCGCTGGCGTACGCTTATCGAGCAAATGCTGAGTCGCGGCGGCCCGCGCCTTTATCAAAAACCGGCGGTTACTCGCGAAGGCCGGGTTCATGTAATGAAGAGGTTAGCTCGGCAGAGTATATGCCGATGGTCTTGCAGTTTGGTTTATCGGAAGAGTATGACCGCCTGCTAATCAGCCGTCTTATTCCACTATTGCGTTACTGGCCAGAGGAAAATCTGGCGATTCAGGTTACCGTTGAGTCGCTGATTCGCCCGCGTTTTCAGCGTTGGCTGCGCGATACGTTAATGCAATGTGAAAAATCGCAACGAAGACGCATAATTATTGAACTTGCAGAGGCCGATGTTGGTCAACATATCAGTCGCTTACAACCTGTTATTCGTTTAGTGAATGCTTTAGGGGTACGGGTAGCCGTCAACCAGGCTGGTTTGACGCTGGTAAGCACCAGTTGGATCAAAGAACTTAATGTTGAGTTACTCAAGCTCCATCCGGGGCTGGTCAGAAACATTGAGAAGCGAACGGAGAACCAGCTGCTGGTTCAAAGCCTGGTGGAAGCCTGCTCCGGGACCAGCACCCAGGTTTACGCCACCGGCGTGCGTTCGCGAAGCGAGTGGCAGACCCTGATTCAGCGCGGTGTTACAGGTGGGCAAGGGGATTTTTTCGCGTCCTCACAGCCACTTGATACTAACGTGAAAAAATATTCACAAAGATACTCGGTTTAACCTGCCGTTTAATCCGTTTTCACGTAGAATAACGCGCGCTGCGTCTCATGGGAGTGTGCTTGTCTGCTCGCCAGATTGTTGCAGCACATATGCAGATGAATGACCTTACGCGGTTGCAAACAGGCGAGGAATGCTGCTGATGCATTAAGCCTTTCTGGACTCAGGCAGAGATTTGTAACAAAGGAAACGAACTGCACTAATTTTCACCGTAGCAGATGATTTTTGCGCCTTGTCGCTGCTGCGTGTGGTTGGTAAAGTAAGCGGATTTTCTTTTCCGCCCCAGCTTTCAGGATTATCCCTTAGTATGTTGAAAAAATTTCGTGGCATGTTTTCCAATGACTTGTCCATTGACCTGGGTACTGCGAATACCCTCATTTATGTAAAAGGACAAGGCATCGTATTGAATGAGCCTTCCGTGGTGGCCATTCGTCAGGATCGTGCCGGTTCACCGAAAAGCGTAGCTGCAGTAGGTCATGACGCGAAGCAGATGCTGGGCCGTACGCCGGGCAATATTGCTGCCATTCGCCCAATGAAAGACGGCGTTATCGCCGACTTCTTCGTGACTGAAAAAATGCTCCAGCACTTCATCAAACAAGTGCACAGCAACAGCTTTATGCGTCCAAGCCCGCGCGTTCTGGTTTGTGTGCCGGTTGGCGCGACCCAGGTTGAACGCCGCGCAATTCGTGAATCCGCGCAGGGCGCTGGTGCCCGTGAAGTCTTCCTGATTGAAGAACCGATGGCTGCCGCAATTGGTGCTGGCCTGCCGGTTTCTGAAGCGACCGGTTCTATGGTGGTTGATATCGGTGGTGGTACCACTGAAGTTGCTGTTATCTCCTTGAACGGCGTGGTTTACTCCTCTTCCGTGCGCATTGGTGGTGACCGTTTCGACGAAGCTATCATCAACTATGTGCGTCGTAATTACGGTTCTCTGATCGGTGAAGCCACCGCAGAACGTATCAAGCACGAAATCGGTTCGGCTTACCCGGGCGATGAAGTCCGTGAAATCGAAGTTCGTGGCCGTAACCTGGCAGAAGGTGTTCCACGCGGTTTTACCCTGAACTCCAACGAAATCCTCGAAGCACTGCAGGAACCGCTGACCGGTATTGTGAGCGCGGTAATGGTTGCACTGGAACAGTGCCCGCCGGAACTGGCTTCCGACATCTCCGAGCGCGGCATGGTGCTCACCGGTGGTGGCGCACTGCTGCGTAACCTTGACCGTTTGTTAATGGAAGAAACCGGCATTCCAGTCGTTGTTGCTGAAGACCCGCTGACCTGTGTGGCGCGCGGTGGCGGCAAAGCGCTGGAAATGATCGACATGCACGGCGGCGACCTGTTCAGCGAAGAGTAATCGGATGCAGGCAGGGGAAGTGTCTGTTTACCCTGCCTGGTCTGATACGAGAATACGCATAACTTATGAAGCCAATTTTTAGCCGTGGCCCGTCGCTACAGATTCGCCTTATTCTGGCGGTGCTGGTGGCGCTCGGCATTATTATTGCCGACAGCCGCCTGGGGACGTTCAGTCAAATCCGTACTTATATGGATACCGCCGTCAGTCCTTTCTACTTTGTTTCCAATGCTCCTCGTGAATTGCTGGATGGCGTATCGCAGACGCTGGCCTCGCGTGACCAACTAGAACTTGAAAACCGGGCGTTACGTCAGGAACTGTTGCTGAAAAACAGTGAACTGCTGATGCTTGGACAATACAAACAGGAGAACGCGCGTCTGCGCGAACTGCTGGGTTCCCCGCTGCGTCAGGATGAGCAGAAAATGGTGACTCAGGTTATCTCCACGGTTAACGATCCTTATAGCGATCAAGTTGTTATCGATAAAGGTAGCGTTAATGGCGTTTATGAAGGCCAGCCGGTCATCAGCGACAAAGGTGTTGTTGGTCAGGTGGTGGCCGTCGCTAAACTGACCAGTCGCGTGCTGCTGATTTGTGATGCGACCCACGCGCTGCCAATTCAGGTGCTGCGCAACGATATCCGCGTGATTGCAGCCGGTAACGGTTGTACGGATGATTTGCAGCTTGAGCATCTGCCAGCGAATACGGATATTCGTGTTGGTGATGTGCTGGTGACTTCCGGTCTGGGCGGTCGTTTCCCGGAAGGCTATCCGGTCGCGGTTGTCTCTTCCGTAAAACTCGATACCCAGCGCGCTTATACTGTGATTCAGGCGCGTCCGACTGCAGGGCTGCAACGTTTGCGTTATCTGCTGCTGCTGTGGGGCGCGGATCGTAACGGCGCTAACCCGATGACGCCGGAAGAGGTGCATCGTGTTGCTAATGAACGTCTGATGCAGATGATGCCGCAGGTATTGCCTTCACCAGACGCGATGGGGCCAAAGTTACCCGAACCGGCAACGGGGATCGCTCAGCCGACTCCGCAGCAACCGGCGACAGGAAATGCAGCTACTGCGCCTGCTGCGCCGACACAGCCCGCTGCTAATCGCTCTCCACAAAGGGCTACGCCGCCGCAAAGTGGTGCTCAACCGCCTGCGCGTGCGCCGGGAGGGCAATAGTGGCGAGCTATCGTAGCCAGGGACGCTGGGTAATCTGGCTCTCTTTCCTTATTGCGCTTTTGCTGCAAATCATGCCCTGGCCGGACAACCTGATAGTTTTCCGGCCAAACTGGGTGTTACTCATCTTGTTGTATTGGATCCTGGCCTTGCCTCATCGCGTAAATGTGGGCACAGGTTTTGTGATGGGTGCCATACTGGATCTGATCAGCGGCTCGACACTTGGCGTACGCGTATTGGCGATGAGCATCATTGCTTACCTGGTGGCGCTGAAATACCAGCTTTTCCGCAACCTCGCATTATGGCAGCAGGCGCTGGTCGTCATGTTGCTTTCGCTGGTGGTGGATATTATTGTTTTCTGGGCAGAGTTTTTAGTGATTAACGTCTCTTTCAGACCGGAAGTGTTCTGGAGTAGTGTAGTCAATGGAGTGCTCTGGCCGTGGATTTTCTTGCTGATGCGTAAAGTCCGTCAGCAGTTTGCAGTGCAATAAAGGTTTCTATGACTTCTCTGTATTTAGCTTCCGGTTCTCCGCGTCGTCAGGAGTTACTTGCGCAACTTGGCGTAACCTTTGAACGTATTGTTACGGGCATTGAGGAGCAGCGTCAGCCGCAGGAGAGCGCGCAGCAGTATGTTGTGCGTCTATGTTGTGCGTCTGGCGCGCGAGAAAGCACAGGCGGGTGTCGCGCAAACGGCGCAGGATCTCCCGGTGCTGGGTGCGGATACTATCGTTATCCTGAATGGAGAAGTGCTGGAGAAACCGCGCGACGCAGAGCATGCGGTGCAGATGTTGCGCAAATTATCGGGTCAGACCCATCAGGTAATGACGGCAGTGGCGTTGGCCGACAGCCAGCACATTCTCGATTGCCTGGTGGTCACCGATGTGACTTTCAGAACGTTAACAGACGAAGACATCGCGGGCTATGTCGCCAGCGGTGAACCGTTAGATAAAGCAGGTGCATACGGTATTCAGGGGCTGGGTGGCTGTTTTGTCAGGAAGATAAATGGCAGCTATCACGCCGTAGTCGGCTTACCGCTGGTTGAAACGTATGAATTATTAAGTAATTTTAACGCACTGCGTGAGAAAAGGGATAAACATGACGGCTGAATTGTTAGTAAACGTAACGCCTTCGGAAACGCGAGTGGCGTATATTGATGGCGGTATTCTGCAGGAAATTCATATTGAACGTGAGGCGCGACGCGGAATAGTAGGCAATATCTACAAGGGTCGTGTAAGTCGTGTACTTCCGGGTATGCAGGCGGCTTTTGTAGATATTGGGCTGGATAAAGCCGCGTTTCTTCATGCATCCGACATCATGCCGCACACCGAATGTGTGGCGGGTGAAGAACAAAAGCAATTCACGGTGCGCGACATCTCGGAGCTGGTCCGTCAGGGGCAAGATCTGATGGTGCAGGTGGTGAAAGATCCGCTTGGCACTAAGGGTGCGCGCCTGACCACCGATATCACGCTGCCTTCTCGCTATCTGGTGTTTATGCCAGGGGCTTCTCGGCTTCTCACGTTGGGGTTTCCCAACGTATTGAAAGCGAATCAGAACGTGAACGCCTGAAAAAAGTGGTCGCAGAGTATTGCGACGAGCAGGGCGGGTTTATCATCCGTACCGCAGCGGAAGGGGTTGGCGAGGCTGAACTGGCCTCCGATGCCGCTTATCTGAAACGCGTCTGGACCAAAGTTATGGAGCGTAAAAAGCGCCCACAGACCCGTTATCAGCTGTACGGCGAACTGGCGCTGGCGCAGCGTGCCTTCTGCGTGATTTCGCCGACGCCGAACTCGACCGCATTCGCGTTGACTCACGCCTGACTTACGAAGCATTGCTGGAGTTTACCTCGGAGTACATTCCCGAGATGACCAGCAAGCTGGAGCATTACACCGGACGCCAGCCGATTTTCGATCTCTTTGATGTCGAAAACGAAATCCAGCGGGCGCTGGAACGCAAAGTAGAACTGAAATCCGGTGGCTATCTGATTATCGACCAGACCGAAGCGATGACCACCGTGGACATCAATACCGGGGCGTTTGTCGGTCATCGCAATCTGGACGACACCATTTTCAATACCAATATTGAAGCGACGCAGGCTATCGCTCGCCAGTTACGGTTGCGTAATCTGGGCGGGATTATCATTATTGATTTCATCGATATGAATAATGAAGATCACCGCCGCCGCGTGCTGCACTCGCTGGAGCAGGCGTTGAGCAAAGATCGGGTGAAAACCAGCGTTAATGGTTTTTCGGCGCTGGGGCTGGTGGAGATGACGCGTAAACGCACCCGCGAAAGCATTGAGCACGTACTGTGTAACGAATGCCCAACCTGCCACGGTCGCGGAACGGTGAAAACCGTGGAAACGGTATGCTATGAAATCATGCGCGAGATTGTTCGTGTCCACCATGCTTACGACTCCGACCGTTTCCTGGTCTATGCTTCTCCGGCAGTAGCTGAAGCCTTGAAAGGCGAAGAGTCACACTCGCTGGCGGAAGTGGAAATTTTCGTTGGCAAACAGGTTAAAGTACAAATTGAACCGCTCTATAACCAGGAGCAGTTTGACGTCGTAATGATGTAAACAGATGCTGGGCCGCCATCCGGCAAAGGGTTTTTGAGTCACATTTTTAGCAGACAAGGAGTGACGGGTGAGGCGATTGCCGGGGATTTTACTGCTTACTGGAGCTGCGCTCGTTGTGATCGCTGCCCTGCTGGTTAGCGGCCTGCGTATTGCTTTACCGCATCTTGACGCCTGGCGTCCGGAAATCCTCAACAAAATAGAATCCGCGACTGGCATGCCGGTAGAAGCCAGTCAGCTCTCAGCCAGCTGGCAGAATTTTGGTCCGACGCTTGAAGCGCACGACATCCGTGCAGAACTAAAAGATGGCGGCGAATTTTCGGTTAAACGCGTTACTCTGGCGCTGGATGTCTGGCAGAGCCTGTTACATATGCGCTGGCAGTTTCGCGACCTCACTTTCTGGCAGCTGCGCTTTCGCACCAACACTCCTATCACCAGCGGCGGTGGTAATGATAGCCTGGAAGCCAGTCACATCAGCGATCTGTTTCTTCGTCAATTTGACCATTTCGATCTCCGCGACAGTGAAGTCAGTTTCCTGACGCCATCCGGTCAGCGCGCCGAGCTGGCGATCCCACAGCTCACCTGGCTGAACGATCCACGTCGACACCGTGCGGAAGGCCTGGTAAGCCTCTCCAGCCTTACCGGACAGCACGGCGTGATGCAGGTGCGTATGGATTTGCGCGATGATGAGGGGTTGTTAAGCAATGGTCGCGTCTGGCTCCAGGCGGATGACATCGACCTGAAGCCGTGGCTCGGTAAATGGATGCAGGACAATATTGCGCTGGAAACGGCACAGTTCTCCCTTGAAGGCTGGATGACGATCGACAAAGGCGATGTAACCGGCGGTGACGTCTGGCTGAAACAGGGCGGTGCCAGCTGGTTGGGCGAGAAGGAAACACATACGCTGTCGGTGGATAATCTGACTGCGCATATTACGCGTGAAAATCCGGGATGGCAGTTCTCTATTCCCGATACACGGATCACGATGGACGGCAAACCCTGGCCGAGCGGAGCATTGACGCTAGCCTGGATACCGGAACAGGACGTTGGCGGCAAAGACAATAAACGCAGTGACGAACTCCGGATTCGCGCCAGTAATCTGGAGCTGGCAGGCCTGGAGGGCGTACGCCCGCTGGTCGCGAAACTTTCACCTGCACTGGGTGATGTTTGGCGCTCCACACAACCGAGCGGCAAGATTAACACTCTGGCGCTGGATATCCCGCTTCAGGCGGCAGACAAGACCCGTTTTCAGGCATCGTGGAGCGATCTGGCCTGGAAGCAATGGAAATTATTACCGGGTGCGGAACACTTCTCCGGGACGCTTTCCGGCAGCGTAGAAAATGGTTTGCTTACCGCGTCGATGAAGCAGGCAAAGATGCCTTACGAAACGGTATTCCGTGCACCACTGGAAATCGCCGACGGCCAGGCAACGATAAGCTGGCTGAACAATGACAAAGGTTTCCAGCTGGATGGACGTAATATTGACGTTAAAGCCAAAGCCGTCCATGCGCGCGGCGATTTTCGTTACCTGCAACCTGCTAACGATGAACCCTGGCTGGGGATTCTGGCTGGCATCAGTACCGATGATGGTTCACAAGCCTGGCGCTATTTCCCGCTATTTCCCGGAAAACTTGATGGGTAAAGACCTGGTTGATTACTTAAGTGGCGCGATTCAGGGCGGTGAAGCGGATAACGCGACGCTGGTTTATGGTGGCAATCCGCAACTCTTCCCCTATAAACACAATGAAGGTCAGTTTGAAGTGCTGGTGCCGCTGCGCAACGCGAAGTTTGCCTTCCAGCCGGACTGGCCTGCATTAACTAACCTTGATATTGAACTGGACTTTATTAACGACGGTTTATGGATGAAAACCGATGGCGTTAATCTGGGCGGCGTGCGTGCGAGTAATCTCACCGCAGTGATCCCTGACTACTCAAAAGAAAAACTGCTGATTGACGCTGACATTAAAGGCCCGGGTAAAGCCGTCGGCCCTTACTTTGATGAGACACCGCTGAAAGATTCTCTGTAGGGGGCGACCCTGCAAGAACTCCAGCTCGACGGCGATGTGAATGCTCGCTTACATCTCGATATTCCGCTGAACGGCGAACTGGTAACCGCGAAAGGTGAAGTGACGCTGCGTAATAACAGTCTGTTTATCAAACCACTCGACAGCACCCTGAAAAATTTGAGCGGGAAATTCAGCTTTATTAATGGCGATCTGCAAAGTGAACCACTGACAGCAAGCTGGTTTAATCAGCCGTTGAACGTGGATTTTTCCACCAAAGAAGGGGCAAAAGCCTACCAGGTCGCGGTGAATCTCAACGGTAACTGGCAACCAGCGAAAACCGGCGTTCTGCCTGAAGCGGTGAACGAAGCATTAAGTGGCAGCGTGGCGTGGGATGGTAAAGTGGGCATTGATCTGCCTTATCATGCTGGTGCGACCTACAAATTAACCGGACAGGCTGGTGCGGATAACCATTTCAATAGCCGCTGGTTGCTCGGTCAAAAGCTGACGCTCGACCGTGCTATTTGGGCGGCAGACAGTAAAACGCTCCCGCCGTTGCCGGAACAAAGTGGCGTTGAACTCAATATGCCGCCGATGAATGGTGCCGAGTGGCTGGCCCTGTTCCAGAAAGGCGCGGCGGAGAGTGTCGGTGGTGCAGCGAGTTTCCCACAACACATAACGTTACGTACGCCTATGTTGTCGCTGGGAAATCAGCAATGGAATAACCTGAGTATTGTTTCGCAACCGACGGCAAATGGCACCCAGGTTGAGGCGCAAGGGCGTGAAATCAACGCCACGCTGGCGATGCGTAATAACGCACCGTGGCTGGCGAATATCAAATATCTTTATTACAACCCAAGCGTGGCGAAAACTCTTGGTGATTCAACGCCGTCATCACCTTTCCCGACAACGGAACGCATTAACTTCCGTGGCTGGCCAGACGCACAAATACGATGCGCAGAGTGCTGGTTCTGGGGGCAAAAATTCGGTCGCATTGACAGTGATATCACCATTTCTGGCGATACGTTAACGCTGACTAATGGACTGATTGATACTGGTTTTTCGCGGCTCACTGCCGATGGTGAATGGGTTAACAATCCGGGGAATGAACGTACCTCGCTGAAAGGAAAACTGCGCGGGCAGAAAATTGATGCCGCCGCAGAATTTTTTGGTGTCACGACGCCCATACGCCAGTCGTCATTTAATGTGGATTACGATTTACACTGGCGCAAAGCACCCTGGCAGCCAGATGAGGCGACGTTGAATGGCATCATTCATACTCAACTGGGTAAAGGCGAAATTACCGAAATCAATACCGGACATGCCGGGCAATTGCTGCGCTTATTGAGCGTAGATGCCCTGATGCGTAAGCTGCGTTTTGATTTCAGAGACACTTTTGGCGAAGGGTTCTATTTTGACTCCATTCGCAGCACCGCGTGGATTAAAGACGGCGTTATGCACACCGACGACACGCTGGTGGATGGCCTGGAAGCGGACATCGCTATGAAAGGGTCGGTAAATCTGGTACGTCGCGACCTGAATATGGAAGCGGTTGTCGCACCAGAGATTTCTGCGACGGTGGGCGTGGCCGGCGCGGCTTTTGCGGTTAACCCCATTGTTGGCGCGGCAGTGTTTGCCGCCAGTAAAGTGCTGGGACCGCTGTGGAGCAAAGTCTCCATTTTGCGCTATCACATTTCGGGTCCGCTGGACGATCCGCAAATCAACGAAGTGTTGCGACAACCGCGTAAAGAAAAAGCGCAATGATTTGACGAGGGCGCGTAATTGCCCCAATCTCATAGGATAATCGTTGCCAAAGGCCAACGAGCCAGAACATAACCGTAGGCCGGACAGGGCGTTCACGCCGCATCCGGCAGCCGTAAAAAAACGTAACTAACGAGTAGCAAAAACGATGAGTCTGAACCTGGTAAGTGAACAATTGCTAGCGGCGAACGGCCTGAAACATCAGGACTTGTTCGCGATCCTCGGTCAACTGGCCGAACGTCGCCTTGATTATGGCGATCTCTATTTTCAGTCGAGCTATCACGAATCCTGGGTTTTAGAAGACCGTATTATTAAAGATGGTTCTTACAACATCGATCAGGGCGTTGGCGTGCGTGCAATCAGTGGTGAAAAAACCGGATTTGCTTACGCTGACCAAATCAGCCTGCTGGCGCTGGAACAGAGTGCACAAGCGGCGCGCACCATCGTCCGTGATAGTGGTGATGGCAAAGTACAGACGCTGGGCGCGGTAGAGCATAGCCCGTTATATACCTCGGTAGATCCGCTGCAAAGCATGAGCCGTGAAGAGAAGCTGGATATCCTGCGTCGCGTCGATAAGGTTGCCCGCGAAGCGGACAAGCGTG
>ERZ791682.815-NODE-815-length-12570-cov-3.00056_pt1 | contig 12570 bp, 17 predicted proteins | sample MGYA00509958_ERZ791682 | MGnify/ENA primary metagenome ERZ791682 (study PRJEB30046, sample SAMN00715194) | human gut metagenome | study: EMG produced TPA metagenomics assembly of the A metagenome-wide association study of gut microbiota in type 2...
GTGTTGAAATGATCCGGATGAGCATGTATCTTTATGGTTATGTTATAACATAACAGGTAAAAATGATGAAGCCCAATATCCATCCTGAGTATCGTACTGTGGTGTTCCACGACACCAGTGTTGATGAGTACTTTAAAATCGGCTCGACTATCAAAACAGACCGTGAGATTGAGCTGGATGGCGTAACGTATCCGTACGTGACAATTGATGTCTCTTCTAAATCGCACCCGTTCTATACAGGGAAGCTGAGAACAGTGGCATCAGAAGGAAATGTTGCACGATTCACCCAACGTTTTGGTCGTTTTGTTAGCACGAAAAAGGGGGCATGATGAAAGTCCTTAACTCTCTGCGTACCGCAAAAGAACGCCATCCAGACTGTCAGATTGTGAAGCGAAAAGGACGGCTGTATGTGATTTGTAAATCTAATCCACGTTTTAAGGCCGTTCAGGGTCGTAAGAAAAAACGTTGATTTAAAATTCGACGAATTAACGATATTTGTCTGATTAATAATCAGACCGGATTAATGTTGGTGTATTTATTACACCAGCATTAATTTTCCTGGGGATGTATCTTCCTGTTCATTTAAGGTCAACTGCCTGACGTTTCTCTCCGAATATTCCATTATATTAATGTTGACTTGTTGACCAGCTTCGCCCTGTATGCTGGCATCAACTCTATTTTAGACTGAACACGTCACTCAGTTTCCTCCCTTTGCGACGCAGCCTGCATTTACACTCAAACTGTTAAGATGATAAATGTGGTAAATCTGTTGGTACTGACATAAAAACGTTTACGCCACAGGAACGGCCAGATCCATCGGTAACCCCATCGCCGACGTTCGAGTGCCAGTTAGAGTAACGCGCACAGATGACTGAATGCAGTGCCCTGGCAAAGAGGCCATCGTTCCTGTGACAACTGGCAGTCTTCGTTTAACTTCACTTAATTTGGCTCTTAGGGGGCTTACCGGACAGATGAAGTACTTACACCTGTTTAATTTTCCATCACTTATTGGAATGAACACCCATAACCATTTTGTGCGGCATGTTAATCCATTAAAACACGTTTACTGATTGGCAAATCATCTTTAATTATGACTTATGATAGTTTTATATTCCATTTCTTATCATTTAAACTTGTTTTTTTACTAGTCCATTACACAACACATTAAGACTATTCCTAACACCTCAGGGCAAAGTTCCTGGCTAATATAAAATGCAAGTAAGAATTGAACGTTATATTGCCAATAACCTTATGAAACTGAATGTCTTTTTCTTCTTATCAAAAAAGCAATATTTTCATTTTTTGTAAATATTGACTTAACCATGGAATTCATTTTCTGTTCACATATTGACACTCATCAGGAAAAAAACATAAATTTAAACCTAATCGAAATAATTAAAACTTAATCTCGTTTAACCTATATTGATATGTGCTACGTATCTTATTTACTTCCGATTTACTAAAGAAACTGAATGTACCTGTAAAAATTACAGGTTTGGAAAGTAGTGACATGGCAAAATGATTACAGCAGGGACTATGAGGTTAAAAACCATATGGAATGTCAAAACCGTTCTGATAAATACATCTGGTCTCCCCATGACGCCTACTTCTATAAAGGACTATCTGAACTGATTGTGGATATCGACAGATTAATTTATCTATCGCTGGAGAAAATCAGAAAAGATTTCGTGTTTATCAATCTCAATACGGATTCTTTAACTGAGTTTATAAACCGTGATAATGAGTGGTTATCCGCGGTAAAGGGGAAACAGGTCGTATTGATTGCGGCCAGAAAGTCAGAAGCCTTAGCAAATTATTGGTATTACAACAGCAATATTAGGGGCGTGGTATACGCTGGACTGAGTCGTGATATTAGAAAAGAACTGGCCTATGTGATTAATGGCAGGTTCCTGAGAAAAGATATTAAGAAAGATAAAATCACTGACCGGGAAATGGAAATTATCCGCATGACGGCTCAGGGAATGCTGCCTAAATCGATTGCCAGAATTGAAAATTGTAGTGTAAAGACAGTGTATACCCATCGGCGTAATGCAGAGGCCAAGCTGTACTCAAAATTATATAAGTTGGTTCAGTAAACTCCAGGCAAGTTAGTTTTAAAAAATGACTCACCGGGACTTCATGTCCTCAATTCAACTCGGGAAGAAAAGCAATAAAAAAAAAGGTTCTGGCAATAGCTCTGGTAACGGTGTTTACCGGTACAGGTGTGGCGCAGGCTGCTGACGTAACAGCTCAGGCTGTAGCGACCTGGTCAGCAACAGCCAAAAAAGACACCACCAGTAAGCTGGTTGTGACGCCACTCGGTAGCCTGGCGTTCCAGTATGCCGAAGGCATTAAAGGTTTTAACTCACAGAAAGGTCTATTTGACGTGGCTATCGAGGGTGACTCAACGGCTACCGCCTTTAAACTGACCTCACGTCTTATCACCAACACCTTAACCCAGTTGGATACCTCAGGTTCCACACTGAATGTGGGCGTGGATTATAACGGCGCGGCAGTCGAAAAAACTGGCGATACCGTGATGATCGATACCGCCAACGGCGTACTGGGCGGCAACCTTAGCCCGCTGGCTAACGGTTACAATGCCAGCAATCGTACCACCGCACAGGATGGTTTCACTTTCTCCATCATCAGCGGCACCACCAATGGTACCACCGCAGTAACCGATTACAGCACTCTACCGGAAGGCATCTGGAGCGGCGACGTTAGCGTACAGTTCGACGCGACCTGGACCAGTTAATCTCTCTGATGTACCAGCAGGGGTAGCCCCCCTGCTTTATTCCTGGACGGAATTGTTATGAAAAAGCACCTTCTGCCTCTCGCTTTGCTGTTATCCGGAATATCTCCGGCCCAGGCGCTGGATGTCGGCGATATATCATCGTTTATGAACAGTGACAGCAGCACGCTGAGCAAAACGATCAAAAACAGTACCGACAGTGGTCGCCTCATCAATATCCGTCTCGAACGGCTCTCTTCACCGCTTGACGACGGGCAGGTTATCTCAATGGACAAGCCGGATGAGTTGCTACTCACTCCCGCCAGCTTGCTGCTACCCGCCCAAGCCAGCGAAGTGATCCGCTTCTTCTATAAGGGACCAGCAGATGAAAAAGAGCGCTACTACCGCATTGTCTGGTTTGATCAGGCCCTCAGTGATGCGCAGCGCGATAATGCCAACCGCAGCGCTGTGGCCACTGCTTCCGCCCGCATCGGCACCATTCTGGTCGTCGCACCCCGCCAGGCAAACTACCACTTTCAGTACGCCAACGGCTCCCTGACAAATACAGGAAATGCGACGCTGCGGATCCTCGCCTACGGCCCCTGCCTGAAAGCCGCCAATGGTAAAGAGTGTAAAGAGAATTACTACCTGATGCCGGGCAAGTCGCGTCGTTTTACCCGCGTGGACACGGCGGATAACAAAGGACGGGTTGCACTTTGGCAGGGTGATAAGTTCATTCCCGTGTCATTCCCGTGAAATAGATAGCTGTGCAGATGGATAACGACAATGCCTTTACGACGGTTCTCCCCAGGACTGAAAGCCCAGTTTGCCTTCGGCATGGTCTTTTTGTTCGTTCAGCCCGATGCCAGCGCTGCTGACATAAGTGCGCAGCAAATAGGTGGGGTGATTATTCCGCAGGCCTTCAGTCAGGCGCTTCAGGACGGCATGAGCGTCCCGCTCTATATTCATCTCGCCGGTAGCCAGGGTCGCCAGGACGATCAGCGAATCGGCAGCGCTTTTATCTGGTTGGATGATGGACAGCTACGCATCCGGAAAATACAGCTGGAAGAGAGTGAAGATAACGCCAGTGTCAGCGAACAAACTCGACAGCAGCTGATGGCTCTGGCGAACGCCCCGTTCAATGAGGCCCTTACCATCCCCCTGACTGACAACGCGCAGTTGGATCTCAGCTTGCGCCAACTGCTGCTGCCGCTCGCTGGTGGTCAAGCGCGAAGCGCTGGGCACTGTACTACGCTCACGTAGCGAAGACATCGGGCAGTCCAGTGTTAACACCCTCAGCAGTAATCTGAGCTATAACTTCGGCATCTATAACAACCAGTTGCGTAACGGCGGGAGCAACACATCCAGCTATCTGTCGCTGAATAACGTTACTGCACTGCGCGAACATCATGTGGTGCTCGACGGCTCGCTGTACGGGATCGGTAGCGGTCAACAGGATCGGAAGAGCGTATTATATAAAGCGATGTATGAACGCGATTTTGCCGGTCACCGATTTGCCGGTGGAATGCTCGACACCTGGAACTTGCAGTCCTTAGGGCCGATGACCGCCATTTCAGCAGGGAAGATTTACGGCCTTTCCTGGGGAAACCAGGCCAGCTCCACCATCTTCGACAGCAGCCAGTCAGCCACGCCAGTGATCGCCTTTTTACCGGCGGCGGGCGAAGTACATCTCACCCGTGATGGGCGGTTACTAAGCGTTCAGAACTTCACCATGGGCAATCATGAAGTGGATACCCGGGGTCTACCGTACGGTATTTACGATGTGGAAGTTGAGGTAATCGTTAACGGTCGCGTGATCAGCCAATCGTTAACGGTCGCGTGATTAGCAAACGCACTCAACGGGTCAATAAGCTGTTTAGCCGGGGGCGCGGCGTCGGTGCACCACTGGCGTGGCAGATATGGGGCGGTAGCTTTCATATGGATCGCTGGTCGGAAAACGGGAAAAAGACGCGACCAGCTAAAGAGAGTTGGCTGGCAGGTGCCTCGACCTCCGGCTCACTGAGTACGCTTAGCTGGGCGGCAACGGGATATGGATACGATAATCAGGCGGTGGGTGAAACCCGTCTGACGCTGCCGCTTGGGGGGGCGATCAACGTTAACCTGCAAAACATGCTGGCCAGTGACAGCTCATGGAGCAACATCGCCAGCATCAGCGCCACTCTACCTGGAGGCTTCAGTTCGCTGTGGGTTAACCAGGAAAAAACCCGCATTGGCAATCAATTGCGACGTAGCGATGCCGACAACCGTGCAATCGGCGGCACACTCAACCTGAACTCACTGTGGTCGAAGCTGGGTACGTTCAGCATCAGCTACAATGATGACCGCCGCTACAACAGCCATTATTACACGGCAGATTACTATCAAAGTGTCTACAGCGGTACCTTTGGTTCGCTTGGCCTGCGGGCCGGTATTCAGCGCTATAACAACGGCGACAGCAGCGCCAATACAGGGAAATATATCGCTCTCGATCTCTCGCTACCACTGGGCAACTGGTTTAGCGCAGGGATGACCCATCAAAACGGCTACACCATGGCAAACCTGTCAGCACGCAAACAGTTTGATGAAGGAACCATTCGCACTGTTGGTGCCAATCTGTCACGAGCCATCTCCGGCGATACCGGTGATGACAAAACCCTCAGCGGTGGGGCGTATGCACAGTTCGACGCTCGTTACGCCAGCGGAACGCTGAACGTCAATAGCGCGGCGGACGGCTACATCAATACCAATTTGACCGCCAACGGCAGCGTCGGCTGGGGGGGGGAAAACATCAAGGGCGGACCGATGGCAACGCTGGGGTGATATTCGACACTGGCCTGGAGAACGATGGTCAGATCAGCGCCAAAATCAACGGGCGGATTTTCCCGCTTAACGGCAAGCGTAACTATCTCCCGCTCTCTCCCTATGGAAGATATGAGGTGGAGTTGCAGAACAGCAAAAACTCACTCGACAGTTACGATATCGTCAGCGGTCGCAAAAGTCATCTGACTCTCTATCCAGGCAATGTCGCTGTCATTGAGCCAGAGGTGAAGCAGATGGTTACCGTCTCCGGTCGTATCCGTGCGGAAGACGGCACACTGCTGGCTAACGCACGGATTAACAACCATATCGGCCGAACCCGAACCGATGAAAACGGCGAGTTTGTCATGGACGTGGATAAGAAATACCCCACTATCGATTTTCGCTACAGTGGCAATAAAACCTGCGAAGTGGCTCTGGAACTCAACCAGGCGCGCGGTTCTGGAACTCAACCAGGCGCGCGGTGCCGTCTGGGTCGGTGATGTGGTCTGCAGCGGCCTCTCATCGTGGGCGGCGGTGACGCAGACAGGAGAAGAGAATGAGAGTTAACCTACTGATAGCGATGATAATCTTTGCGCTAATCTGGCCTGCAACCGCGCTCAGAGCGGCAGTGAGCAAAACAACCTGGGCGGATGCTCCGGCACGCGAGTTTGTGTTTGTCGAAAACAACTCAGACGACAACTTTTTCGTCACTCCTGGCGGGGCGCTGGAGTCTCGCCTCCCCCCTCCGCGCCTGACCGGTGCCAACCGCTGGACCGGTTTAAAATACAATGGTTCAGGAACCATCTATCAGCAAAGCCTCGGCTACATTGATAACGGTTACAACACCGGCCTTTATACCAACTGGAAGTTTGATATGTGGCTGGAAAATTCACCAGTTTCATCTCCTTTAACTGGCTTGCGCTGCATCAACTGGTACGCAGGGTGTAATATGACCACCAGTCTTATCCTGCCGCAAACCACCGACGCCAGTGGATTTTATGGCGCGACGGTGACCAGCGGCGGCGCGAAATGGATGCACGGCATGTTGTCAGACGCGTTTTACCAGTATCTGCAACAAATGCCCGTCGGCAGCAGCTTTACAATGACCATCAATGCCTGCCAGACCTCTGTGAACTATGACGCCAGCAGCGGCGCACGCTGTAAGGATCAGGCCTCCGGCAACTGGTATGTTCGCAACGTCACCCATACGAAAGCAGCAAATCTACGGTTGATAAATACCCACTCGCTGGCGGAAGTATTTATCAACAGCGACGGAGTACCGAATCTGGGCGAAGGGAACGCCGACTGCCGGACGCAAACCATCGGCAGCCGTTCAGGATTAAGTTGTAAGATGGTTAACTATACCCTGCAAACAAACGGACTCAGCAACACCTCAATCCATATATTCCCGGCGATCGCCAACTCGTCGTTAGCCTCGGCCGTCGGGGCGTACGATATGCAGTTCAGTCTGAATAGATCGGAAGAGCATATCAATACCAAAGATCTGTTCAACTTTCGCTTTCAGAACACCACATCACCGGAGTCTGGCTGGTATGAATTTTCTACCTCCAACACGCTGATTATCAAACCCCGTGATTTCAGCATCAGTATTATCTCCGATGAATATACTCAGACACCGTCGCGGGAGGGATATGTCGGCAGCGGCGAGTCGGCACTCGATTTCGGCTATATCGTAACCACCAGCGGTAAAACAGCTGCCGACGAAGTGCTGATCAAGGTGACCGGACCCGCGCAGGTGATTGGCGGGCGCTCCTATTGTGTCTTCAGCTCCGATGACGGTAAGGCGAAAGTACCGTTCCCGGCGACACTTTCCTTTATTACCCGCAACGGAGCTACAAAAACCTACGATGCCGGGTGCGATGATAGCTGGCGGGATATGACCGATGCGCTGTGGTTGACCACACCGTGGACTGATATCTCTGGCGAAGTGGGGCAGATGGATAAGACCACAGTCAAATTTTCGATTCCAATGGATAACGCCATTTCGCTGCGTACGGTAGATGATAACGGCTACGTTTGGCGAAGTCAGCGCTTCAGGAGAAATTCATGTTCAGGCGACGTGGCGTAACATTAACTAAGGCCCTGCTGACAGTGGTCTGTATGCTGGCGGCACCTTTGACACAGGCGATTTCGGTCGGCAATCTGACATTTTCGCTGCCGTCCGAGACTGACTTTGTCAGCAAACGTGTAGTGAATAACAACAAAAGCGCGCGGATATACCGTATTGCCATCAGTGCTATCGATAGCCCGGGCAGCAGTGAATTGCGCACCCGACCGGTGGATGGTGAACTGCTTTTCGCCCCCCGCCAGCTGGCGTTGCAGGCTGGTGAGAGCGAGTATTTTAAATTTTACTATCATGGTCCACAGGATAACCGCGAGCGCTACTACCGGGTCTCATTTCGCGAGGTCCCCACTCGCAACCAGACAAGACGTAGCCCAACCGGCGGCGAGGTCAGCACAGAGCATACGACCACGTCAGGTTCAGTTTAAATGGTCCTTCGATCAGGTGACCGGAACGGTAAGTAACACCGGCAACACGTGGTTTAAGCTACTGATTAAACCAGGATGTGATTCGACCGAAGAGGAAGGCGATGCCTGGTATCTACGTCCGGGAGACGTGGTTCATCAGCCTGAGTTACGTCAGCCGGGGAATCACTATCTGGTCTATAACGACAAATTCATTAAGATTAGCGATTCCTGTCCGGCTAAGCCCCCTTCGGCGGACTAAGACTTATCCATCAGACGAGGGAAGAATTCCACCTCAGAGACTCAAAAATCGTTTAAATGATGTGGAAGCGATCGTCAATGTCACCTGTAACGATGAGCTTTCTCATATGTACACCATAGTGTTCAGGAGACACGGAAAGGTACCAGGCGGCCTGCTAACGAGTGGTTTCTTCACTAATTAGGACGTAAAATCGGTAACGGCTGGAAATCATTCAATACTCACACTATCGAAAGTACACCAGCCAACCGCGATACGTCCCTGCATACGACGTACCGCAGTTCTCTTTACGATTTATAGCTGTACTGGTGAATTATGAGCAATCTGAATCCATGCATGACGTGTGGTGCCTGTTGTGCATTTTTCCGCGTCTCTTTTTACTGGGCCGAAGCCGACGATGCTGGCGGTACCATTCCCGCCAGGCTCACTGAACAAATATCCCCTTTTCACCGATGCATGAGCGGTACCAATCAGAAAAACCCCCGATGTATTGCCCTTGCAGGAACACCGGGCAAAAATGCCTGCTGCACGATATATAAAAATCGATCTTCCACGTGCAGAGAATTCGCCATGTCTGGTGAGAACGGAGTCGTCAATGAGGCTTGCAATCGTGCAAGAGCTAAATACGGGCTGACACCGTTATAAATATGCAATAATTAATTGCACTGCCCCGCCAGCTATAATCGCGGGGCTTCGTTTTTCAGGGATAACAAAACCCGAAACTTCTTCCATCTGCCAGCAACAATGCCTCTTCCTCTATAGTGTTCTCCGGATCTACAGCATCCTGAAGTAGCGCGATGTACTCACTGGCTATCTGCCATCAGAAAGTTAAAAACAATGTTTTTAACCTATAAAAATGGCGCTGTATTTGCGCCATTTTTATCATTCAATGCATTATCTGTTTGAGCCTAAAGGGATCTCAGGGTCTGGCTCATGAGTAATTCTGTTTCGTAAATCTCTGCGAATAATTTCAATGGACCAGAACCAGACTAAATGTCCAAAAATTTCAGAAACATTCTCATACCACGGGAGATCAAACAGAGGTGGCGTCAGTCCCATGAGAGGGAATGAAATCATATGAACAAAAAGTTGGGCTAAAGCACCTGCCAGTAAGCCCTGCCAGAGTTTAATTTTTGGAAATACTTCAGCGACCACACAATAACCGACAGCAAACACTATCGAAAAGATAATGTGCGTAACACCAACCCAGTTAAAGACATGCCCGGCAAAGGTATAAACAGCCGCATTGGGATCTGTCAGCCCCAGCCAGTCTCGAAGAAAAATATACGGAGGATTGAGAAAATTACGGGAGCAATCAATTTGCCCAGCAGCCCTGATTAATGATTCCGGACCACACGCTGCATTAAACATATCCACCGGGCTACGTGGCGGCAATGGAACTTCAGCCCCCCACTTCACAAATGCGGAAACAACGCCAGCAATCAGCCCAATGAATGCAGCAAGACCATAACGTCTGCGGTTCGGTGGAGTTTGTTCAAATATATTCATATCTACCCTGCTTGTACCATTATGTTATACACCTCTTTAGGAGTATTCATAAAACAAGGCAAATGTAAAGAACTGTATTGTTTTGTATAACCACATGGTTACCTAATCGCCAATTAATATAAGCTCCATTATTTCTCCATATTTTTATGTTAGAAGTGACAAGGAGAAATGTAATGTTTCTCTCAGAGAATATAAATCATTCCTTTTGCCCACCTTAATGGTGGGCTTTTTTATGCAAAACCTGAACACCCTGCGGTATTCCCCTGGCATTATGACTTTCGCGTTTAACCAACAGCCAAACCAGCAAACACGCCACCACAGGCACAGCAAAATCCATCAGGCTTGCCACACCCCATGCGTGCGGCTCAAAGCTGCCCCGCCATGGCATATTAATCCGCTTGCCATTTTCGAACAGCTGATTGGTTTAGTCCGGTGTTTTCCTGCTTGCACTTAAAAATGAGCAGATGGGAAACTCTCGAAATGGTTCGTCGATATGCTCACCTTTCAGTCAGGCATTTCACCGCGCACGCGAGCAAAATCAAAGGCACAAGAGGAGAACGTAGTTTACTTAAATGTGAGATAACTTATTGATTTAAATGGTGCCGATAATAGGAGTCGAACCTACGACCTTCGCATTACGAATGCGCTGCTCTACCAACTGAGCTATATCGGCCCTGAAAGGACATGTTCACGAACGTGAATCACGGTGGACAAGGTTAAAACTAACCGGGCGATGCGTCAATGGCCTTGTGAATCAAATGGCTACTTTTGCATCACCCGGTTTTATTTACGCACGAATGGTGTAATCACCAATGCCGATCCACTTGTAAGTGGTCAGTGCTTCCAGCCCCATTGGGCCACGCGCGTGGAGTTTTTGTGTGCTTACCGCCACTTCCGCGCCCAGTCCAAACTGGCCGCCGTCCAGGTAAAACGCGTAGAGGCGTTAACGTAAACAGCGGATGAATCTACTTCATTAACAAAACGCTGGGCGTTGCGCATATCGCGGGTCAGGATCGCATCGGAGTGTTGCGTGCCGTGTTCACGAATATGGGCGATAGCATCGTCAAGATCGCTGACAATTTTGACGTTCAAGTCTAATGACAGGAACTCATCGTCATACTCTTCGGCTTTAACAGCCACCACCTTCGCGGGGCCTGCCTGCAACTGCGCCAGCGCAGGCAACTGCGCCAGCGCAGCAGCATCTGCGTGTAACGTCACGCCACTTTCCGCCATTTGCTTGCTTAATGCGGGCAGGAAGCTATCTGCGATGTTTTTATTTACCAGCAACGTTTCTACCGTATTACATGTGCTCGGTCGCTGAGTTTTCGCGTTGACGATCACTTTTAATGCTTCAGCGATCTCTGCGCTTTCATCAACGTAAATATGGCATACGCCTATACCACCAGTGATCACCGGAATTGTCGACTGTTCGCGGCACAGTTTATGCAAACCAGCCCCGCCGCGCGGGATCAGCATGTCGATGTATTTATCCATACGCAGCATTTCACTGACCAGCGCACGGTCAGGATTATCAATCGCCTGCACGGCACCCGCCGGTAAGCCACAGGATTTCAGGGCGTCCTGAATAAGCGACATCAACCGTCACGTTCGGGCGCGCTTCATAAATCACGCCAATAACCCCCAGCGGTACGCGACGACGCTCAAGACGCAGGCCGCTGTCCAGTACGCCGCCATCGATTACCTGCCCCACCGGATCGGCGAGGTTACACACCTGGCGTACATCGTCGGCAATGCCTTTCAGCCGTGCGGGCGTCAGTGCCAGACGGTCAAGCATCGCTTCGCTAAGGCCATTGGTTCATCGGCGATTTTTTCCAGCACGCGATTTTTTTCGCGGCTGGAGAGTTGCGCTAATTTATAAGAGGCTTGCTTCGCGGCAATGCCCATTTGTTCCAGCATCAGCCTGCTCCTTAACGGGTAATCATGTCATCACGGTGAACGGCAACCGGGCCGTATTCATATCCCAGTATTGCATCAATTTCTTGCGAGTGGTGTCCGGCAATACGGCGTAATGCATCGCTGTTGTAACGACTGACGCCGTGAGCGATATCGCGACCTTCGAGGTTGCAAATGCGGATGACTTCACCACGCGAGAAGTTGCCAGTCACGCTTTTAATGCCTTTCGGCAACAGGGAGCTGCCGCGTTCGAGAATGGCGGCGGGGGGCGCCCCGAGAAAATCCAGCGTTTACGGTTTTCAAGCGGAGTCGCCTGGGCATGGAACAGCGTACCGACGGAAATGCCTTCCATCACATCACCAATAACGCCCGGCTTGCTGCCCGCGGCAATAATGGTGTCGATACCCGCACGGCAAGCCACGTCAGCGGCCTGCAATTTGGTACTCATGCCGCCAGTTCCGAGGCCTGAAACGCTGTCACCGGCAATCGCGCGCAGTGCGTCATCAATGCCGTAAACATCTTTAATCAGTTCTGCCTGCGGATTGCTGCGCGGGTCAGCGGTATACAAACCTTTTTGATCGGTCAGCAGCAACAGTTTATCGGCACCCGCCAGAATCGCCGCCAGCGCAGAAAGGTTATCGTTATCGCCGACCTTAATCTCTGCAGTCGCGACAGCATCGTTCTCATTGATTACCGGAACGATATTGTTATCGAGCAACGCACGCATGGTGTCGCGGGCGTTCAGGAAGCGTTCACGGTCTTCCATATCAGCACGGGTCAGCAACATCTGCCCGACATGAATGCCGTAAATTGAAAACAGCTGTTCCCACAGTTGAATCAGTCGACTCTGCCCTACCGCCGCCAGCAG
>ERZ791682.826-NODE-826-length-12375-cov-1.96291_pt1 | contig 12375 bp, 8 predicted proteins | sample MGYA00509958_ERZ791682 | MGnify/ENA primary metagenome ERZ791682 (study PRJEB30046, sample SAMN00715194) | human gut metagenome | study: EMG produced TPA metagenomics assembly of the A metagenome-wide association study of gut microbiota in type 2...
GACGGTGGCAAACGGCTTGCTGTAGAGGGCTGATGTGGCTGTTGGCTCAGAGCCGTCGGTGGTGTAGCGGATTTCAGCCGTAGGGTATTGACTGTTCATCACAACTTTTCCTTTCACCACTTTGATGCCCGGCTGCGCCACGTGGAAACAGAATCCTGCACTCTGCAGCGACGGCAGCTCAAAGTCTGACAGGATGCGGTTGTATGCAGCCTTGGTCTGTCCGGGAAGCGGTTCTGTGTTCCAGCCTCGTTCAACAAGTCCGAAGATCTTAGGCAGCAGATAGTATTCCACCATATCGAAATTCCGGATGGTTTCCGAGAACAGTTGTCCCTGGACACCGATAATGTTGGCTTTTGCCTCAGGTAGAAGCGGCAGTTTGCCGGCTTGCTTCTCCATGTCGAGCGGAAGTCCGTCGATGGTCTTTGTCGACGACATATAGATGTTGTACGGGCGAGCGTCCCAAGAGCGGAACTCGTCGACATATCCTCCCCAATACAGTCCCGGCTCTCCTGGATGGGCGTTGTAGCACAGGTCGAAATAGAAATTGCTCACGTTGCAGAGCACCACGGGATAGCCGTTGTTGGCAACGGAGTAGGGGATGGTGTCGCCGTTCCATTCAGCCACGGTGTTCCAGCAGTTGACGGCAGCGAAGTGTGGGCGCAGCTGCTTGTCGACGTTGTCGCTATGGCGCATTGCCGCTTCCTGCCATCCTCCGATTTTGTAGCCTTTCGCTGCAATCATATCGGCTATGCGGGTGATGAAGTATTCTTCAACTTCGTGAGTGGTTGTGAATCCTTTCTCGGTCATCAAGCGTTGCACTGCGGGCGATTTCGCCCATGGGTTTTTAGGCACTTCGTCGCCGCCCATGTGGATGTATGGCAGCGGGACGCCTGCTTCACGATACATCAGGATAATCTCGTCAACAACTTTTTCCATCAGTCTGTAGGTGCCTTCCATCGCTGGGTTGAGCACGTTGTCGTTGTATCCTTGTGCCGACATGTATTCAGACGTGATCCCACACTTGGAAATATCTGGCAGCCTCTGGATCAGTGTTTTCCAGATTGCGGCGGCGTGCCTTCATCGCCACGATTGCTGCGCGGGCGTGTCCCGGAGATTCGATTTCTGGTATCACTTCCACTCCGCGTGCATAGGCATAGCGTAGAAATTCCACAAAATCGGCTTTGGGAATATATCCGTTTGATGTGGTCGACAAGTCGTCGGGGTTTCCGTTGCCGGCATACGACTGGAAGAGGAAGCCGGATTCTTTTTCGGTCATTCCGCGGCGGCTGCCCACATCGGTGAGCTCCGGCAGTCCCGGTATCTCGATGCGCCAACCCTCGTCGTCGGTAAGATGGAATTGCAGACGGCAACGGTTGATTTTGTAGATTGCCAAGCGGTCGATGAGGCGCTTCACGTCGGAGAGTTGCGAGTAGTCGCGCACCACGTCGAGCATCAGTCCGCGGTAGTGCAGGTCGGGCCAGTCGCAGATAGTGGCGCATGCCACTTCGGGAGAGCCGGCGTTGCGTTCAGCCAGGCGGGCGAGTGTCTTGACTCCGTTGAGCACGGCGTCTTTTGACACTCCACGCACGGAGATGCCGTCGGCGGCAAGCGTAATTTCGTAATATTCATTGTTTGATCGTCCTGCTGTGTTGCGCGAGTCGGCGCCGCTCATCAGCGACAGGCGTACTCCGATGGTTTTTTTGCCAGAGCCGGTGAGCGTCTGCGACGCGTATGCAGCCTCGCGCTCAAGGCCGTCGTCGGCATAGACACACATTGTCGACGACAAGTCGACCGTGCCGTTTTCCGTAGCCACAGATTTCAATGCGGGAAGAATGCTGAACGGTCCCGACTGGCTTTGAGTGGCTGGGTTTACCTCCTCATTGGCGGCATAGCGCAGTTCGCCGGTAGGGAAGCCGGGAATATGTCGGAAACTGTTCCATTCCAATGGTTTCACGTTGATGCGGAGCGGACGTGCCATGGAGTCGCCGGAGAAGGCGAAGTGCGCTCCGTCGGGCGCATAACTGACGCCGCGCACCTCACCGCGGGCGCGGAAGTCGAGCACTACGGAGTCGCCGGGAGCAAGGGAGAAACCCTTGTCGGGAGTCAGTTTATAGTAGCCTTGGAACACACGGCTCATTTTTATGTGACCTTGCTTGTCGAGAGGCAACGAGTTGCCCGAAAAGGCATTGTAGTAGATTGCCCAATCGTCGGCGAGGGTCGTTCCGCTTACGTTTTTGATTACAAAAGAATATGTATAGTCGCGGTTGCGGGAGTTGGTGCCGTCGAGTTGCCACGACAGCGTCACCGGACTTTCGTTGACCACTGCCGAAGCCGACAGCGAGAGCAGCAGCGCTGCGAGAGGTAAATGTCTCATAGTTGGTTTGTTTGTGATTATGTTTTATGCTAAATTTGCTTTGTCTCAATCTGGTCTGCAATGTTCTGGCAAGCATCGTCGAGCAGGTCGAGCACATTCTCGAAGCCTTCCGAGCCGCCGTAGTACGGATCGGGAATGCAGTCCCAATGGCGGTATTGTCTGAAAAATGATGCTATGCGTTTCACCTTGTCCATCTCTTCCGGAGAGTTGGCAAGCCGGCGCAGATGGTCGTAGTTGCTGTCGTCCATTGCGAGTATGAGGTCGAAGCGTTCGAAGTCGTCAGAGCAAACCTGTCGGCTGCGATGCGTCAGGTTCAGCCCCCGGCGTGTGGCGTGCACGCGCATGCGCTGGTCGGGCAGGTCGCCGGAGTGGTATGACGATATTCCGGCGGAGTCGATGAATATGCGGTCGTTCAGTCCGCGCTCGTCTACGATACGCTCCATCACACCCTGTCCGGCAGGCGATCGGCAGATGTTGCCCAAACACACGAAAAGAATCTTGTATTTCTTATTATCTTCCATAATTGTCATTGCTTTTAATGAGTGTCAATCCACCATGAGGTGGCGGTTTTTGCCGATGCAAAACTGTGTGTGCTGGGGTCGCTTACAGAAACTCCGCAGCAGCGGTCAAGCTTGATTCTGCCGGCTGAGTTTGTGTAGTAGTACGGAGTATGCACTTCGTAAACCACCGTTTTCGACAGCTGTTTCTTGAATTCGTCGAGCAATACAGCGTCGTTGCCGATAAGGCGTTCGGCATAGTCGCCGAGATCCACAAACACTGCCGGTCTGAAATAGTCGAGCCTCTGAATCGATGAAACCTCAGAATCGTCGATGGTGTGGGTGATGTTTATGCGCTTCATCAGAGCTGCGAGATTGTCCATCTCGTGGCAGTCAACCACAGACAGTGTGCCGTAAGGCATACGATAAGAGGAGTAGAAATCATAGAATCCATCGCATAAGGCCTTTAGGTCGGGAGTGCCGAGCAGGTGCTGCCCGATGTTGGCATACGGTAGTCCGGCAGCCATCATCTCGCAAGGCGACGCAACGACATAGTCGGTTAGGTGGCGCAAGTCGTAGATAGCCTCGATTGACGCCATGTAGCAGTCGTCAAACAAGATATAGTCGAAATGGAGTCCCGACATTCTGATGCCCTCGGCAAAGTCGGTCATGTCAATTTGCCAGTCCGTTTGAGTGCCGCCGAAGAAACGCGTGGGAAAACCAGCGTCGTCGCCGGCGGAAACTGTCAGCAACCGTTGCTGTTTCCCTTTTGAGGCGAAAGCCGATTTGGGCAGCCATCCATATCCATGGCATCCCACGGCCAAGGCATAGTGGGACGAAGGCGACAACGACTTCACTTCGGCAAGCATTGATGCCAGTCCGGCTGGAGTGGTTATGTCCGGGCGGTTGCCTGTTGAATATTTTTTGAGAAGGCGTCGCGATGTGGAGCCTTTCGAAGGGATGATTTCAAAAAGAGTAGCCTCGCTTTCCGATGTTGCGAAATAGACAAGCACACGCTCGCTGTAAAGGCCGTTGCTGGCAATCACACTTTCCATGTCGTCGATATTTTTCGACAGATATTCTGTGAGGTCGCCAGTCCAGGGCATAAACATAAGAAGCGTTTTGTTGACGGCGGTAGGCTTTTGTTCGGGTGAATCTTCGCAAGCCTGCATCCCTGTTGCCAGAATGCAGACCAACCCAATGATTAATGTTTTTATAAATGCTCTCATATGTAATGCAAAGATAGTGCAAGGTGAGCGAAAAACATTCAAGCTCGCTTGAAAATGTTTTTCCGAACCGCCGCCTATGTTATGAAAAGATAGTGCAAGGTGAGAGTAAAACATTCAAACTTGTTTGAAAATGTTTTTCCGAACCGCAGCCTGACTTATTAGGTGGTAGATTTCGCTTGTGGCTGTCGGATTGATGCGAATATTTCGCTTTTGACAGCAGATTGCTCGGATTCGTGGCAAAAGTATAGATAATTTGGGAAAATATGGCAAAATGAAATAAAAAATTAAATTTTGCTGAAAATATTTTGGAGATAAGAATATTCTGCTTACCTTTGTGGCATCAAAAACAGCAATTGACTTGCAAAATGAGCAAATTGAACTTCACAAAGATGCATGGCGCAGGCAACGACTACATATATATTGACTGTATGAAGTCGTGTCCGGCAGACTTGCCGGCTCTGTCCAGAAGGCTGAGCGACCGCCATACGGGAGTGGGTGCCGACGGGATGGTGCTGATAATGCCGTCGGAGATAGCCGATTTCCGTATGCGCATGTTCAATGCTGATGGATCGGAAGGCTTGATGTGTGGCAATGCCGCACGCTGCGTCGGAAAATACGTCTTTGAGAAGGGGCTTACCGACAAGAAACGAATTGCGCTTGAAACGCCGTCGGGCGTGAGGACGCTATGTTTGCATTTTGATGGGACGGCAGTCGACCGTGTCACGGTCGATATGGGTTGCCCGGTTCTGGAACCCTCGCGCATCCCGGTGCATTCCTCTTGTGCGGAGGATATTGAGATTGCAACAAGTTTTGGGGCAACAGCCCTTACCGCCGTGTCGATGGGAAATCCTCACGGCGTTGTTTTTTGCAAATTGGCTGATGTCAATGTTGAGGGATTGGGAAAAGAGTTGGAGACCAACGCTGTGTTTCCCGACCGTGCCAACATCGAATTTGTTGAGGTCGCAGCCTCCGACAGCCTTCTGATGCGCGTGTGGGAACGGGGCAGCGGCGAGACGCAGGCTTGCGGGACACGATCTGTGCTGACAGGGCGCTGTGCGCGGCATTGCAGTGTCTGCCTTCCTGGAGGATGTCTCGACGTGGAATGGCGCGAGGCTGACAATAAAGTGTATCTCACCGGACCGGCACAGTTCGTGTTTGAAGGAACGGTGGATGTGTGAAAATAGGAAAACGGTAAAAAAGATAACTATTCAAAAAAATTGTTATGTCAACATTAAGATTTAAAGTGGTAGAAGAGGCCTACGGACGCAAAGCGGTGCCGGTGGCTATCCCGAGCGAACGTCCGAATGAATACTATGGCAAGTATGTATTCAACCGTGCGCAGATGTATAAATATCTTGACAAGGACACCTATGATGCTCTCGTTTATGCCATCGACAATAAGGAGCCGTTGAGCCGCCGCCTCGCCGACCGCGTGGCTGCCGGCATGAAGCAGTGGGCTATGGATAATGGCGCGCGCCATTACTCACATTGGTTCCATCCGCTGACCGACGGAACAGCCGAGAAGCATGACGGATTTATCGAGCATGACGGCAAAGGTGGTGTGGTCGAGGAATTTTCTGGCAAATTGCTCGTACAGCAGGAACCTGATGCGTCAAGTTTCCCGAACGGCGGAATCCGCAACACGTTCGAGGCTCGCGGATATTCGGCATGGGACATTTCTTCTCCTGCTTTCATCATTGACCATACATTGTGTATCCCTACGATTTTCATCTCATACACAGGAGAGTCGCTCGACTACAAAACACCGCTTCTGCGTGCGCTCAACAGCGTGGACAAGGCTGGTGCGGCGGTAGCGCGATATTTTGATGAAAACGTAAAGCATGTTATCTCTTACCTCGGCTGGGAGCAGGAATATTTCTTGGTCGACAAGGCGCTTTATGCCGCACGTCCCGACTTGGTGATGACCGGACGCACGCTGATGGGCCACGAAAGTGCTAAAAACCAGCAGCTTGAGGACCATTACTTTGGATCGATTCCATCGCGTGTGGAGGCATTCATGCTCGACCTTGAGATTGAATGCCACAAACTTGGCATCCCTGCAAAGACCCGCCACAACGAGGTGGCTCCAAACCAGTTTGAACTTGCCCCGGTTTATGAGGAGACCAATCTTGCCAACGACCACAACCTGTTGCTGATGTCATTGATGACAGAGGTGGCTCATCGTCATAACTTTGAGGTGCTGCTCCACGAGAAGCCTTTTGCGGGCGTCAACGGCTCTGGAAAGCACAACAACTGGAGCCTTGGCACCGACACTGGCGCAATGCTGTTCAGCCCTGGAAAAACGCCGAAGGACAATCTCCAGTTTATCACATTCCTTGCCAATGTAATGGCGGCAGTGCAGCGTCACAATGGCTTGCTGAAGGCTTCCATTGCCTCTGCAACCAATGAGCACCGTCTGGGTGCCAACGAGGCGCCGCCTGCAATCATCTCAATGTTTCTCGGCGCACAGATTACAGACGTTATAGACCGTCTGCTTGACACCGATGTGGACGACGACATAGCATTCTCTGCAAAAGAGGGTATGAAGCTGAAAAATGTGTCGCAGATTCCGGAACTGCTTGTCGACAATACCGACCGCAACCGTACGTCGCCATTCGCATTTACAGGCAACCGTTTTGAATTCCGCGCACTGGGCTCTTCTGCCAACTGCGCTTCGGCGATGATTGCCCTCAATGCTGCTGTGGCTGACCAGCTGACAAAATTCAAGGAGGCTGTCGACGCACGCATCGCTGCCGGCGAAATCAAGGAGCGCGCCATCCTTGAGGAGGCAAAGAAACTGTTCCGCGAGAACAAGGCAATACATTTCGACGGCAACGGCTACAGCGACGAGTGGAAAGAGGAGGCAGCGCGCCGCGGTCTTGACTGCGAGGCAAGCGTGCCGCGCATCTTCGACGCTTATCTGAAGCCGGAAAGTGTGGAGATGTTCAAGAAAACTGGTGTGTTTACCGATGTTGAACTCGAGGCACGCAACGAGGTGAAGTGGGAGATGTATACAAAGAAACTTCAGATTGAGGCTCGTGTGCTCGGCGATTTGGCAATCAACCATATAATTCCTGTGGCAACACGCTATCAGTCGCTGTTGCTCGACAATGTGATGAAAATCAAGTCGATATTCGACGGCGACGATTCAGGATTGGCTGAGCAGGAGAAGGAAACCATCAGATAGATTGCAAAACACATGTATGTAATCAAAGACGAGGTGACAAAGATGGTGAATGCGCGCAAGGATGCCAACAAGGTGGAGAACGAGCGCGAGAAGGCTATCCTCTACCATGATACGGTGAAGCCGTGCATGGACGTCATCCGCTACCATATCGACAAACTCGAACTGATGGTTGACAACGAGATGTGGCCTTTGCCAAAATATAGAGAACTTTTGTTTATTCGCTAAAAGTCTGAATGGAACAAATTAAGCATGAATGTGGTGTGGCAATGGTAAGGCTTCTGAAGCCTCTTCGCCACTACTACGAAAAATATGGTGCATACACTTACGGGCTCAACAAGCTCTATCTGTTGATGGAGAAGCAGCACAACCGTGGTCAGGAGGCCGCGGGTGTGGGCTGTGTCAAACTCAATGTGGAGCCCGGAAGTGAATACATCAATCGTGAGCGTGCCCTTGGTTCTGGTGCAATCCAGGAGATTTTCGACAAGGTGAACCGTGAGATTGATGCGGCTATGCACTGTGAGGAGTCGATTGAGAATGTCCCGTATATAGGTGAGCTATATATGGGGCATTTACGTTACAGCACGACGGGTAAGTCGGGGATGAGCTATGTGCATCCGTTCTTGCGCCGCAACAATTGGCGCTCGCGCAACTTGCTGTTGTGCGGCAACTTCAATATGACCAACGTTGACCAGATTTTCAACACGGTGGTGAGCCAGGGACAGCATCCGCGCATATATTCCGACACGTTTATAATCCTTGAGCAACTCGGCCATGCGCTCGACATGGAGCACGACAGATTGTATCGTGAATATCGCGACAAGGCTGCCGACGGAAACGGGCTTGCGCGCCTGATTGAGGACAATATCAATGTGGACAACATCCTTCGCGACCAGGCGCGTCTGTGGGACGGAGGTTTCGTGATTTGCGGCATGACGGGCTCGGGCGATATGTTTGCCTTGCGCGACAGCAAGGGCATACGTCCGGCTTTCTATTATCACGACGATGAGATTGTGGTGGTGGCTTCGGAGCGTCCGGTGATTCAGACGGTGCTGAATGTTGGGGTCGACGATGTGAAGGAACTGACGCCGGGTTCGGCTTTGATTGTGGGCAAGAACGGCGGTATTTCTGTCGACGACATTCTCGGAGAGGGTGAGAACCGGAGGTGCTCGTTTGAACGGATCTATTTCTCGCGCGGTAGCGACAAGGATATCTATAAAGAGCGCAAGGCATTGGGCGAAAACGTGGTGCCCGACCTGCTTGAGGCGGTGGGACACGACCTCGACAATACGGTATTTTCGTTTATTCCCAACACTGCCGAGGTGGCGTTCTACGGCATGATGGAGGGCTTGGAGGCTCGCCTCGCAAAGCAGAAGGCTGATGCTATAAAGGCGCTCGATGCGTCGGCTGCCGACTACGACCGGCGGGGGGCGGGATTTCTTAACAAGCGTCTGCGTCAGGAGAAGGTGGCGATAAAGGATATTAAACTGCGCACGTTTATTGCCGAGGGCGCTTCGCGCAACGACCTCGCGGCACACGTCTATGATGTGACTTACGGTGTGGTGCGCGAAACGGACAATCTGGTGGTTATCGACGACAGCATTGTGCGCGGCACTACGTTGAAGCAGTCAATTATTCGTATGCTCGACCGTCTGAACCCGAAAAAAATTGTTGTGGTGTCGTCGTCGCCGCAGGTGCGCTATCCCGACTGCTATGGCATCGACATGTCGCGTATGGGCGAGTTCATCGCTTTCAAAGCGGCAATTGAGCTGCTGAAAGACAGGGGGATGCAGAGTGTAATCGACGATACTTATGCCGAATGTCTGCGACAGCTGGAATTGCCTATGGATGAGATGGAGAATGCGGTGAAACGCATCTATGCGCCGTTTACCGACCGTGAGATTTCTCGAAAAATGGCGGAGATGCTCACCCCTGCCGGTACTCGAGCTGAGGTGGAGATTGTCTATCAGTCAATCGACGGTCTGCACCGAGCCATCATGTCGTGTCCGGGCGACTGGTATTTCTCGGGCGACTATCCTACTCCTGGTGGAAACCGCCTTGTCGACCAGGCTTTTGTAAACTATTACGAGGGTAACGCCGACAAGCGTTGATATAATAAATCTTGAATTGATGCGTTAAAGTCATTGGGAGCATACGCTCTCAATGACTTTTATTTACATAATGGATATGAATAAAATAGGACTTATATTGGGAGGCGTGGCTGTGGCTGTGAATGCTGCTGCCGAACTTCCGCAACTGACTTATCCTGTGGCTGAGCGTCAGGATGTGGTCGATGATTATTTCGGCACGAAGGTGGCCGATCCATACCGGTGGCTTGAAAACGACACATCGGCGCAGACGGCTGCCTGGGTGGCTGCCCAGCGCGAACTGACCGACAAGTATCTCGAGGCGTTGCCTTATCGCAAACAGATTGCCGGCGAGCTGCGCAATTTGCTCGATATGGAGCAGATTGGCGCTCCGACAAAGAAAAAAGGCAAGTATTATTATTTCTACAACAGCGGATTGCAGAATCAGTCGGTGCTTTATGTGGCTGACAAGCCGGGTGAGCGCGGACGAGTGTTGCTCGACCCCAACACGCTTTCTTCGGAGGGCACGGTGGCGCTGCTTGGCATCGAGTTTTCGGAAGACGGAAAGTATATGCTTTATGCCGTCTCGCGCAACGGCTCTGACTGAGAGGAGATCTTCGTGCGCGACCTTGCTACGGGTAAGGACTTGCCCGACCATATCAAATGGGTGAAAGCCTCGATTACGTCGTGGTATAAAGACGGTTTCTTCTATAGCGCATACGATGCTCCTGCCGACGGCAAGGAGTATTCTAACGCAAACGAGAATCAGAAAGTATACTATCATAAACTTGGCACGGAACAGAGTGACGACCAGCTCGTGTTCAGCGATGAGCGCTATCCGCAACGTTTCTTTATGGCTCAGCCCGACGAGGATTCCGATTTGCTGTTTCTCTATGTCGAGGCGGCTGGAAACGGACAGGGGCTTTATGTGAAAAGCCTGAAGAAGCAGGATGCTGAATTTACCTGCATCAACGACCAGTTTGATTACAGTTGCGGCGTTGTGGGCGTGGTGAAAAACAAGATATACATGATGACCAATCTTGGCGCGCCGAAGGGTCGCCTGGTGGTTGCCGATGTGAAAAATCCGGGCTCGGCAAACTGGAAAACGGTGCTTCCCGAAACTTCCGATGTGCTGTCGAGCGTGCAGATTGTCAACGGCAAGCTTGTGGCTGTCTACGACAAAGATGCGTCAAACCATGCTTATGTCTACAACCTCGACGGCAAGTTGCTCCATGAGGTGGCGTTGCCGGCGGTGGGAACGGTGTCGTTCAATGGCTCGGCAAAGAGCAAGGATGTCTATTACACATTCTCTTCGTTTGTCTATCCGCCGACGGTCTACAGCTACGATATCGACAAGAATGTCTCGACGGTCTACAGCCAGCCGAAGGTGAATTTCAAACCGGAGGACTATGTGACCGAACAGGTGTTTTTCTCAAGCAAGGACGGAACGAAGGTACCGATGACGCTCACTTACAAGAAGGGGCTGAAGCGCGACGGCAGCAATCCTTTGTGGATTTACGGCTACGGCGGCTTCAATATCACGCTGTATCCGTCTTACAAGGCGCGCCGCATGTTTATGCTTGAAAACGGGTTTGTCTATGCACAGGTCAACTTGCGTGGCGGAAACGAATATGGCGAGGATTGGCATGTGGCTGGCACGAAGATGCAGAAGCAGAACGTGTTTGACGATTTTATCGCCGCTGCCGAATGGTGTGTCGACAATGGCTACACGAGCAAGGACCGCATCGTGGCAGAGGGCGGCTCTAACGGCGGACTCCTTGTCGGTGCGTGTGTCAACCAGCGTCCCGACCTGTATCGCGTGGCGTTCCCAATGGTGGGCGTGATGGACATGTTGCGCTATCACAAGTTTACAATCGGTTGGAACTGGGCGCACGACTACGGCACAAGTGCCGACAGCAAGGAGATGTTTGAATATCTGAAGGCTTACTCGCCGTTGCACAACATCAAGAACGACGGGACGCGCTATCCGGCGATTATGGTGACTACTGCCGACCACGACGACCGTGTGGTGCCGGCTCACTCGTTTAAATATGCCGCTATGCTTCAGGCAAGCGACACGGGCGACCAGCCCAAACTGATACGGATTGAGAGCAATGCGGGGCACGGTGGCGGTATGCCTACGGAGAAGGTGATTGCCGAATATGCCGATGTCTATGCGTTTGCAATGCATATTCTTGGACTTAAACCTGTGGTTGAGGAATAAGTGATGAAGAAACAAATACTGACAATGGGACTGGCGGTTATGGCTTCTGTGGCTTCGGCTGCCAGTCCTGCATTTACGACGGCGGCGGAGCGGGTCGACTCGCTGATGCGCTGCCTTTTCCACGATGGCGAGCCGGGGGCGGCTGTCGTGGTGGCGAAAAACGATGATGTGATTGTCGACTGCGGATATGGCGTGGCTGACATTGTGACGGGCGATCGGATTGACGGCAACACGATGTTTAACATTGCGTCGATTTCAAAGCAGTTTACGGTGGCTGGCGTGTTGTCGCTTGCCGACCGCGGGTTGTTGCGTGCCGACAATGCGGTGGCTGATTTCTTGCCTTATGAAAGTGGCCAGTGGCGTAAAATCCGGCTGTCGCATCTGATGAGCCATTCGTCGGGGGTGATTGACGCGCGTCCGCGCACCGACCGCCAATGGATGCTCCATGCCACCGATAAGGAGAGCGTGGCTTATATGGACACGTTGCGGCAGTTCCGCTTTGAGCCGGGTGAGGCATACGAATACATCAACCCTACGTTTCAAGTGCTTGAGTGCGTGATTGAAAAGGTGTCGGGACTGACGTTCGACGACTATCAGCAGCGTTATGTCTTTGACCGTGCTGGTCTGCGCCACACCACTTATTTCGAGCCGCAGAAGCGGATTCCGCGGATGGCGCATGCCTATCAGACTGGGACTGGCGGCGGTGAGCAGGATTTCGCCGGCAAGGAGGTGTATCTGGGACGCACTGTCGTTGAGGGGTCGCCGTGGAAGGAGTGCGAC
>ERZ791682.829-NODE-829-length-12351-cov-2.28635_pt1 | contig 12351 bp, 14 predicted proteins | sample MGYA00509958_ERZ791682 | MGnify/ENA primary metagenome ERZ791682 (study PRJEB30046, sample SAMN00715194) | human gut metagenome | study: EMG produced TPA metagenomics assembly of the A metagenome-wide association study of gut microbiota in type 2...
TACTTTTTACAACAGCATAAGTACCAAAATCTAATGCACAAGGGAATACGAATCCACCATTATAGTCAGTATGTTCTCCAATAAGATTTACTCTTCCAGGAGAAAAAAATACTTCAACAGCTCCTGAATAATTAAATAGAGTTTTAAAATCTTGTACTAATCCTTTTATCATAATTATATTCAACCTCCGCAAATTCTTTTCTAAAAATCTAGTCTACCTTAATATAAGTATATAGTATAAATTGATTTTAACAACTAAAAATATGAAAAAACACCACAACTTTATAAACTAAGTAAAATAAGATTTTGGAGTTTTGTAAAAAATATTGTATAATATAGTATACAGAAAAAAGGGGGGAGAATATGAAATCAACAAGTGTAAAAATGAAAGCTTTAGAACTCATAAAAAATGCAGATGGAATTTCAAGAATAGAGCTAGCTAAAGAATTAGATATTACCCCAGCAGGAATTGGAAAAATTGTAAATGGATTTTTAAATAAAGGTATTATAAAAGAATACAGTGAAGGAATTTCTACTGGAGGAAGAAAACCCCTTATATTAAGAATAAATGAAGAAAATATAGGGAAGATATTAGGAATATCATTAGCACCAAGATTTATTCAAATATCAGTAGGAGATATAAATGGAAAAATATTAAAAACTAAAAGATATTCATTGAAAAAAAGACTGGCTCAAAAAGAAAATAATATATTTAAAGCTGTTGAAGTTCTTATAAAAAGAGAATTAAGAAATGAAGAGATAACTATAATATCTGTTATAATAAATGGAATGGTGGATAGTGAAGCTGGAATATCAATATTTTCTCCACATTATAATTGGAAAAACATAAAGCTCAAGGAATTGTTGGAGAAGAAATTTAATAAAAGAGTTTTTATAGAAAATGATGTAAGAGGCATGGCTCTTACTGAAAAAATATTTGGGTCTTGCAGGGAAAAACATAATTTTGTTGTGCTGAATATTGGTGATGGAGTAGGAGGAAGTATCTTTCTTAATGATTCTCTTTATCAAGGGTATGGATCTATGTCAGGAGAACTAGGACATATGGTGGTAAAAAGAAATAGCTCTGAAAAATGTTCATGTGGAAAGAGGGGATGTCTTGAAACAGAGGTATCCAATGTAGCAGTTATAAAAAAAGTAATATCTCAGATAAAATTGAACAATTATAGCAGCCTTAAAAATATTCTTAATGAAAAGGGAAGCTTGGATATAGGAGATATAATAAATGCAGTAAAAGAAAAGGATATGCTTACTTTAAATATAATGAATGAAGCAATCTATCTTACTGCTCATGCTATTGATGGAATAATTTCAGTAATTAATCCTGAAAAAATAATTCTTTTTGGTGCAGTCTTCAAAAGCAGTTTTTTATTCAAAACCCTTGTCAATGAAGTGAAAAAAGTAACTTTAGATGAACAGAATTATGAAATAAAAGTATCAGAATTTTCAGATAATATTTATGAAGTATCACCTTTTGCAGTGGTTAATTATAATATATTTAAGGAATTATAAAAATAAGGGGAAGCATAATGGGAATTAATAATGTTGGGTATTCAATAAAGAGAAAAAATAGATTAGCTGCATTTCTTTTTATAATGGGAGCAATATTAATTTTTTTATTTTGTCTAAGAAGAACTTTTTTGCCTTTGATTATTCAAGTAGACAAAGTTCCATCTTCAATTGATGGAGTAGCTATAGATATTGCAGTAAAGTGGCTGTTGATTGGTCTTTCTTTTTTCTTGGTGACAGCAGCATCTTGTTTAATAATAAAATCAGAAAAAGATAGCTATTTAGATTATTTAAAAGATTATTGTGAAAAATCTTCAAGTTATGAATATACTTGGCAGAAAATAAATGAATTATGCAGTGAAAAACCATTGATAAAAAATGTTTGGATAAATGAAAAATGGATGATTTTTAGAATTGAAAAATATTTATATATCATGGATATTGGTAATATAGTATGGATTTATTTGGAAGAAGCAAGAAGCAATTACAGCAGAAAACCTATCTATGGACTGTGTATTGCAGAAGAAACAAAAAATAAGTATTGTATTCCTGTCAATGAAAATGAAATATGGATTATAGACTATTTATTTAAAATACATAAACGATCTTTATTTGGGTATAATGAAGAATGGCAGCAGTTATTTGAAAATGATTTTGAAAAATTTAAACGATTTGCAAGAAAAACAAGCTAGAGAATAGAATAAATTGAAAAAAATATTTATAATTAAAAAATGCTGTAAAATTCTGAAGAAAAAATTTGATAAATAAAAAAACTGACAAGAAGAAAAACTTCAAGTCAGTTTTTAAGTTATTTAGATTATTTTTAATTAAAGAAGCTGATCTTATTATTTTTTCAAAGCGTCAGCTACAGCTTCTTTGAATCCTTGAGAAGTATAAGTAGCACCTGCTACATCATCAACATCAACAGATTGTTTAGCTATAATTTCAGAAGTTAATTTTTCGATAGCTGGTTCAGCTATTCTTTTAGTATCTTTCATTTCTAAAACTTTTATAGCAACGATTTTATCTCCATCTTTCTCAACAGAAACCTTAATTTCATCTTTGTAACCAAATCCTATTCCTTCTGATGCTGCTAGAGCTGCAACTGAAGACACAATTAGTAATGCAGAAATAAGTAATTTTTTCATTTTTATCCTCCCATTAAATTCAAGTAATAATTAAGATTAAAGAAGCTTGATAAAGATACAATCAAATAAAAATTATTCCTGAAAGTTGCTTTATCAAAAACAGTTTTTAAATTAAGTAGATTTTTATAGCAGTGAAAAATTCTATTCTATATATTTTTAAATTAAAAGTATAATTCATAATTTTTTAAAAGCATATTAATATTAATGGATTAATTTGTAAAAATCAATAAAAATATGTAAAATTCTAATATTATCATATATTTATTTATAAAAACAAAGAAAAAATATTAGAGGACATATAGATATATATACAATAAATTCTAAAAAAAAGCAATAAAAAAATATTTCATTTGTGTTCAGACCTTGTGAAGAAAACTTGCAAAAATGTATAAATTAAGGTAAAATATATTGATAGTAAATTTGATATATAATCGGGAGTGAAAATAAGATGTTTATAGATGAGGTAATAGTAACGGTCAAAGCCGGTAATGGAGGAGATGGATCAGCAGCTTTCAGAAGAGAGAAGTACATCCAATTCGGTGGACCAGATGGAGGAGATGGAGGAAATGGAGGGAGTGTAATATTTATTGCAGATCCCAATATAAATACTCTTATTGACTTTAAATTTAAAAAAGTATTTAAAGCTGAAAATGGAGAAAATGGGCAAAAAAAACAAATGTATGGAAAAACAGGAGAAGATCTTGTTATAAAAGTTCCAGTTGGAACTCAGGTAAGAGATATAGAAACTGGAAAACTTCTTTTAGATATGAATGTAGAGGGAGAACCTAGAACACTTTTAAAAGGTGGAAGAGGAGGAGCAGGAAATGTTCATTTTAAATCTTCTACAAGAAAAACTCCAAGAATTGCTGGAAAAGGTAGAGAGGGAGCAGAGATAAAAGTAAAACTTGAGTTGAAACTTTTAGCAGATGTGGCTCTTGTAGGATATCCATCAGTTGGAAAATCAAGTTTTATCAACAAGGTATCAGCTGCCAACTCTAAAGTAGGAAGTTATCATTTCACTACTCTTGAACCAAAACTAGGAGTAGTAAGACTTGAAGAAGGAAAATCATTTGTAATAGCAGATATACCAGGGCTTATTGAGGGAGCTCATGAAGGAGTAGGACTTGGGGATAAATTCCTTAGACATATAGAAAGATGTAAAATGATATATCATCTTGTAGATGTGGCTGAAATAGAAGGAAGAGATGCTATTGAAGATTATGAGAAAATAAATGAGGAATTAAAAAAATTCAGTGAGAAACTTTCAACTAAAAAACAGATAGTTCTTGCGAATAAAATGGATCTATTATGGGATATGGAAAAATATGAAAAATTTAAAGCTCATGTGGAAGCTCAAGGACATGAAGTTTTTCCAGTTTCTGTTATCTTAAATGAAGGAATCAAAGAGGTGCTTTATAGTTGTTACTCAATGCTTCAAGAAATAGAGAGAGAACCATTGGAAGATGAAGTTAATGTAAATGAAGTATTGAGAGAAATAAAAGGAGATATGGAAGATTTTGTAATAACTCAAGATGAAGAGGGAACATATGTAATAGAAGGAAGAATTTTAGATGAAGTTCTTGCTAAATATGTTATTACTATGGAAGAGGAATCTATCATTAATTTCCTTCATATGATGAGATCACTTGGATTGGAAGAAGCTATGAGAGAAGCTGGAATTCAAGATGGAGATAATGTAAGAATAGCAGATGTAGAGTTTGAATATGTAGAGTAATAAATATATAAAAACATGAAAGCTGAATTTACATTATTCAGCTTTTTTGTGTAAAATCATGGAAAATAGATGTTGAAGGGACTAGTCATTGCAGGGCCTACAGGGGTAGGGAAGACAGATTTATCTATTAAACTGGCCAAGTTGATGAAGGCAGATATATTTTCAGCAGATTCAGCTCAGGTATATAAGGGAATGAATATAGGAACAGCTAAAATTACTGCTGAAGAGATGCAGGGAATAAAACACTATATGCTTGATATAGTAGAACCTGTAAAAAAATATAATGTTGGAGATTATCAAAAAGATGTGGATAACATTTTAAAAGGAAAAGAAGCAGAGGGGAAAAATATTATTCTTACAGGGGGAACAGGACTGTATATAAGTTCTATAACTGAGGGATTATCCTCTTTACCAGTGGGGAATCCAATACTTCGAGAAGAGCTTTTAAAAAAAGATATAGATGAACTTTATAATGAACTTACAGCTGTAGATCCAGAAGCAGCACTTGAGATACATAAAAATAATAGAAGAAGAGTAGAACGAGCCCTTGAAGTTTTTAAACTGACAGGAGAAAAATTTTCTGTTCTGTCTAAGAAAAATATCAAAGGAAATAATTATAATTTTTTAAAAGTAGCTTTAGAAAGAAACAGAGATATTCTCTATGAGAGAATAAATATAAGAGTAGATATAATGCTGGAAAAAGGTCTTCTGGAAGAAGTAGAAGAATTATATAAAAAGTATGGAGAAAATTTAAAAAAAATAAATATTATAGGTTATACACAATTAATAGACTATTTTAACAATAACTGTACCTTTGAAGAGGCAGTTGAAAATATCAAAAGAGATTCAAGAAGATATGCAAAAAGACAGTTTACTTGGTTTAAAAATGACCCTTCATATACTTGGTATGATCTAGACAAGATGAATGAAGAGGAAATAGTAAATAAAATAACAACTGAATTAAAGTTATGATTAACTGCAATCAAGTGTAATTAAATTCTTGATAAAAACATAGTGATATGGTATTATTAATAGTAATAGGGATTAGGTGTATGTAATTATGAGAAAGATTTTTATTTGGATAATTTCAATCTTTTTTTTGACAGGATGTTCTAATTTGATAAATAAAAAAGTTGAAAATGAGTATGAAAAACAATATGTATACTTATATGAAAACTGGGAATTGGAAAATCTTAAAAAACAACTTAATGAGAACAAAATGACTCAAGGGGAAAATTCCTTGATTATTAAGTATCAAAAGTTATTAACTGAAAGAGAAAAAGATAAAATCGCTCTAGAAACATTGATAGAGAAGATAAAGATAGATTTACAAAAGGGAGATACAGGAAGTTTACAGAAAACGCTTAATTTTTCTTTGAAGAATGTTTTTTTAGGGAATGAAATAGAAAAAATAGATTTTTCCCAAATGAATATATTTGTTACTAAGCCAAAATTTTATAAGAAAAACGCTAGTAATATAACTGCATTTAATTTTGAAGATAGAACTATATACTTTGATGTAAAATTTTTATTAGAAAAAGGGGAATGGAAAATAACAGAATTTAAAGAGAGAAGGTGATAGGAGAGTGAAAAATATCATTAGGATGTCAATCCCATCTTCTTTAGAGAATTTATCTCTTATTAGAGCTTTGGTAAAAACTTATTTAGAAGTTCAACATATAAATGAGAAAGATATATTTCAGCTGTTGTCTGTGGTAGATGAACTTTCAACAAATGTGGTGGAACATGGATATAAGTATAAGCCAGGAGACATTATTCTAGAAATACAGAAATCAAATGATGTAATACAATTGATAGTGGAAGATAATGGAATCGGTTTTGATGAGGAAAAATTGAGTAAAGAAGAAGGCGGGATGGGGCTGTATATAGCAAGAGCCATAGCTGACAATTTTAAAATTGAAAAAAAATTGAATGGAACACTTTTTAAGATAGAAAAGAGAATTAAGGAGGCTGTATAAAAAATGGTAGAAAATTTTGATATAATCGAAAAAAATGTTGGGGATATAAAAGTTATAAAAGTAGTTGGAGAATTAGATGCTTTAGTAGCTCCAAAATTAAAAGAAAGAATAACAAAGCTTGTTGAGATGGACACAATAAAATTCATAATCGATTTTGAAGAATTAGTTCACATAAACAGTCTGGCTATGGGAATCCTAAGAGGAAAATTAAGAGTAGTAAAAGAAATAGGTGGGGACATCAAACTTATAAAATTAAACGAGAATATTAAGACTATATTTGAAATGATAGGATTAGACGAAATATTCGAAATATACGAAACAGAAGATGAGGCAGTAGAAAGCTTCAAATAAAAATAAAAAAATGGAGAAAGGATAAATTATGAATATAGGAATAAGTATAGGATTGGCGATAATCGGACTTAGTATCATCATTTCACTGATGTATAAAAAGTCTGTTATAGATAAAAAAATAAATGAGTTAAATGACTTAGAAGATGAGGTTACAAAATCAAAAATAAAAGCTAAAGAAATAATAGAATTAGCTGAAAAAGAAGCATTAGCAAAGGGAAAAGAGATAGAGTTAAAAGCTAAAGAGCATGTGTATCAATTAAAAGAGGAAGCTGAAAGAGAGATAAAAAACTCTAAGAATGAACTTCTTCAAAAGGAAGCAAGACTTACTAAAAAAGAGGAAACTCTTGATAATAAGATAGAAAAATTAGAAGTTAAGAGTCAGGAACTTGAAAAAACAACTGAAGAACTTGAGTTAAAAAGAGAAGAAATAGATAAAATAAGATTACAGCAGGAAAATGAACTTGAAAGAATATCAGGACTTTCAAAAGTGGAAGCAAGAGATATCCTTATAGCAAAATTGAGAGATGATCTTACTCATGAAACTGCAGTAGCTATTAAAGAGTATGAGTGTAAACTTGAAGATGAAAAAGACAGAATATCTAGAAGAATACTTTCAACTTCTATTGGTAAAGCATCAGCTGATTATGTGGTAGATGCAACTGTTTCAGTTGTAAACCTTCCTAATGATGAAATGAAAGGAAGAATAATTGGAAGAGAAGGAAGAAATATTAGAGCTATTGAAGCTTTAACAGGTGTAGATATTATAATAGATGATACTCCAGAAGCAGTAGTACTTTCTAGTTTTGATGGAGTAAAAAGAGAAATAGCAAGAATAGCTATAGAAAAACTTATTACTGATGGAAGAATTCATCCTGGTAAAATTGAAGAAGTAGTAAATAAAGCTAAAAAAGAAATAGAGAAAGAAATAGTGGATGCTGGAGAAGAAGCATTAATCGAATTAGGAATACCAGCAATGCACCCTGAAGTAATAAGAACTTTAGGAAGATTGAAATTCAGAACAAGTTATGGACAAAATGTACTTACTCATTCAATCGAGGTAGCTAAATTATCAGCTAACCTAGCAGCTGAGATAGGTGCAGATACAGAATTGGCAAAAAGAGCAGGACTTTTACACGATATAGGAAAAGTTCTTGAAAATGATATAGAAGCTTCTCATGCTATTATTGGTGGAGAATTTTTAAGAAAATTTGGAGAGAAATCAGATGTAATAAATGCTGTTATGGCTCATCATAATGAAGTAGAGTTTGAAACTGTTGAAGCTATACTTGTACAAGCAGCAGATGCTATATCAGCATCAAGACCAGGAGCAAGAAGAGAAACTCTTACTGCTTATCTAAAAAGACTGGAAAATTTAGAAGAAATACAAAATTCATTTAATGGAGTTGAATCATCTTATGCTATACAAGCTGGAAGAGAAATCAGAATAATAATTAATCCAGATTCTATAAGTGATGATGCAGCAACTAAAATGTCTAGAGATGTAGCTAAGAAAATTGAGGAAACAATGCAGTATCCTGGACAAATAAAAGTAACTATTGTTAGAGAAACTAGAGCAGTAGAATACGCTAAATAAGAAAAAAATGTAATAGAAAATAATCGCCCCACTGAAATATATGTTTAATATTTTAGTGGGGTTTTAAAATTAGAGAAAAAATGATATAATTTGTGTTGGATAAAACGTTATAGAAAGAAGGACGAAAATGAAAGTTTTAATAGTTGGAGATATAGTAGGAAATCCAGGAAGAGAAACATTAAAAACATATTTAGAAAGAAAGAAAAAAGATTATGATTTAGTTATAGTAAATGGAGAAAACTCAGCAGCAGGATTTGGAATAACAGGTAAACTGGCAGATCAATTATTTGGCTGGGGTTGTGATGTTATAACTGGAGGAAATCATATCTGGGATAAAAAAGAATTCTATGATTACCTTGATAAAACAGATAAGGTATTAAGACCAGCAAATTACCCAGATGGAGTACCAGGAGTAGGACACACTATAGTAAAGGATAGAAATGGAAATAAAGTTGGGATTATATCTCTTCAAGGAAGAGTTTTTATGCCGCCTATTGACTGTCCATTTAAAAAAGCAAAAGAACTGATAGAAGAGATAAAAAAAGAAACAAAAATTATCATAATAGATTTTCATGCTGAAGCTACATCAGAAAAAATAGCTATGGGATGGCATGTAGATGGATATGCTTCAGTAATATATGGAACACATACACATATTCAGACAGCAGATAATAAGATACTTCCAGAAGGAACAGGATACATAACTGATGTAGGTATGACTGGTTCAGATAATGGAGTTATAGGAATGTCTGTTGAGTCAATACTTCCAAAGTTTTTAAATGCACTTCCTCAGAGATTTGAAATAGCTGAAGGAAACGAAAGATTAAATGGAATAGAAGTAGAGATAGATATGGAAACAGGAGAATGTAAAAGTATAGAGAGAATAAATAAATCACTTACTGAAATAAGTTTTAGTTAATGGAGATGAGAATGAAAGTAGTAGAAATAAAAGTAATTTATGAAAGTGACAATATAGAAAAAGCTACAAAAGAAATATCAGATATATTTTATGATTTTGGAGTTACAGGATTAAAGATAGAGGAACCTCTTTCTCATAAAAATCCATTAGACTTTTATAAAAATGAAAAAGATTTTTTAATGGTGGATCATGCTATATCAGCTTATTTTCCATTGAATCCATATTCTGAAAAAAGAAAAATTGCTATATTAGAAAGATTTCAAGAGCAATTTTCAGAAAGAGATGATATAATATATACTGTTGATTTTTATGAATATGATGAGGAAGATTATCAAAACAGCTGGAAGAAATATCTTTTTCCTGAAAAAGTGAGTGAAAAGTTTGTAGTTAAACCTACTTGGAGAGAGTATGAACCAGAAAGTGATGAACTTATAATAGAACTTGATCCAGGAAGAGCCTTTGGAACAGGATCACACCCTACAACATCTCTTTGTCTTAAATTAATGGAAGAAAACATTAAAGAGGGGGACAGTGTTATAGATGTAGGAACAGGGTCAGGGATATTGATGATAGCAGCTGACAGACTTGGGGCTTCTGAGATATATGGAACAGATATTGATGAACTAGCTGTAGAATCAGCAAAAGAAAATCTTGAACTTAATAAAATAGATGAAAATAAAGCTAAAGTATTTAAAGGTGATCTCATATCTGTAGTTGAAGATAAAAAATTTGATGTAGTAGTAGCTAATATATTGGCAGATGTACTTTTAATTCTGCTGAATGATATATCTAAAGTAGTAAAAAAAGATGGATTAATAATTTTTTCTGGTATTATTGAAGATAAATGTGAAATTTTGAAAAAAGAAGTAGAGGTATTAGGATTTGAGGTATTGGAAATAAAAGCTGATAAAGAATGGAGAGCAATGCTTATAAAAGCTAATTAATAATCAGGGGGAAAAATGGAAGAATTCATAGTAACAGTAGATGGACCAGCAGGAAGCGGGAAAAGTACAATAGCTAAAATAGTTGCAGCTAAATATGGACTTACATATTTAGATACAGGAGCAATGTACAGAATGATTGCTCTTTATGCATTGGAGAACAATGTAAATCTTGAAGATGAAAAAAGTGTAGAGGCAATGCTGGAAAATACAAAACTGGATATTGTAGGAAATAAATTTTTTCTTAATGGAAAAGATGTGTCAGAAGAAATAAGAACTCCTGAAGTGAGTGGAATAGTTTCTCCAGTGGCAGCAATAAAAGCTGTAAGAGTAAAACTGGTAGAATTGCAAAGAGAAATAAGCAAAGGAAAGAAAACTATTTTAGATGGAAGAGATATTGGAACTGTGGTTTTCCCAAATGCACAAGTGAAGATATTTTTAGTTGCTTCACCAGAAGAGAGAGCAAGAAGAAGACTTAATGAATATAAAGAAAAAGGGATAGAAGCTGATTTTGAATCTGTGATAACTTCTATAAAAGAAAGAGATCGTATAGATTCTACAAGAAAAGAAAGCCCTCTTATGAAAGCAGATGATGCTGTGGAAATAGACAGCAGTGTAATGACAATAGATGAAGTAGTTCAAGCTATATCTGAATGCATAGACAAGAAGGTAAATTAAATGTTGTACAATATTTTAAGAGCTTTAATTATGCCGTTTTTATATGTGTATATGCTTGTAAATAAAGAAAAAAAAGAATTTTTTCATAAGAGAATAAATCAGAATATAGATATATTAAAAAAAGAGGAATATATTTGGGTGCATTGTTCTTCAGTAGGAGAAGTGAATCTTTCAGAAGCATTAGTAAAAAAAATACTATCTGAAAGAAAAGAAAGAATATTTCTTACAGTAATGACAGATACTGGGATGGGAACAGCAAAAGAGAAATATAAAAACAGTGAAAGAGTAGATATACTATATTTTCCTTTAGATGATAAAAAAATCATAAAAAATATACTTGAAAGAATAAAAATGAGAATACTTATTCTTATTGAAACTGAAATATGGCCAAATCTTATCAATGAATGTCATAAAAAAGGGAAAATAATAGTAGTTAATGGAAGAATATCAGATAGAAGTTTTGGAAGATATGAAAAATTAAGTTTTTATCTTAGAGGACTTTTTGAAAATGTAGATGGATTCTATATGCAGTCAAAACTTGATAGTGAAAGAATAATTAAGATAGGAGCAGCTGCAAATAAAGTAGAAACTCTTGGAAATCTGAAATTTGATATAGACCTTGAAAGGTTTGATAAAAAGGCTAAAGATGAATTGAAAAACTTTTTAGGGGTATCTGGAAGAAAAGTTTTTACTGCAGGAAGTACAAGAACTGGAGAGAATGAAGTCATTCTTGAAGTGTTCAAGAAACTTACAAACACAATACTTATACTAGTGCCAAGACATATTGAAAGAGTCCCTGTAATAGAAGAATTGATAAAAAAAGAGGGATTGACATACAAGAAATATAGCAAAATAGATAGTGACAATTTTGAAAAAACTGATATAATACTTGTGGATAAAATTGGAGTATTGAGAAAGTTATACTCAATTGCTGATATAGCATTTGTTGGAGGAACGCTTGTAGATATAGGAGGACATAGTCTTTTAGAGCCGCTTTTCTATGAAAAGACACCAATATTTGGACCATACCTGCAAAATGTAAAGGATATTTCAAAAGAAATATTAAAGAAAAACATAGGTTATAAAGTGGAAAATATAGATGAGTTTTTGGAAGCTATAAATAAAATAGAAAAAAATACTGATATGTATAAAAAAAATATAGAGGCTTTTTTTAAAGAAAACAGCAGAACAGCTGATAAAATTTTAAAAAAAATAGATAAACTTTTAGAAGTGGAGGATTAATGGTAAACGATAGCATAAAAGATGATTTATGGAAACATTTTTTCAAAAATCCAAGAAAAAATTATAATCCATATATATTAAGACTTCTTGACTATCCAGAGTATATTATTTTTGATAAAGAAATCATGGATTCATACAAGGGAAGATGGAAAGAGTTTTTTAAAAATGATAATCCTGTTTATCTTGAGATAGGTTCTGGAAGTGGAAACTTTGCTCAAGGTATGGCAATGAGATAAA
>ERZ791682.831-NODE-831-length-12338-cov-2.30335_pt1 | contig 12338 bp, 14 predicted proteins | sample MGYA00509958_ERZ791682 | MGnify/ENA primary metagenome ERZ791682 (study PRJEB30046, sample SAMN00715194) | human gut metagenome | study: EMG produced TPA metagenomics assembly of the A metagenome-wide association study of gut microbiota in type 2...
CCCTTCTTTCATCGGCTTGTCCGTCAGCCACACATCCAGTGACTGGCCGCCGACCATGCCGTAAATGCCTGCCTTGTATGCAATCACCTTTGCCGCCTTTACACATCCGATTAAATCGTCTGGTTCCGTCACTTCTGAAATGCCGTTAAACAACAGTTCATACGCGTAATTAAGCAATCCGTCTCCCGCCAGCACACCAAAGTCTTCCCCGAATTTTTTATGGGTTGTTAATTTGCCGCGGCGGTAATCGTCATTGTCCATTGCCGGGAAATCATCATGCACCAGTGAATACGTATGAATACATTCCAGCGCCGCCATAAACGGTTCTGTAATTTTTTCATCCGTTCCGCCAAGCAGTCTGTACACCTCCAAAAGAAGCATCGGGCGCAGTCTTTTTCCGCCCGCATTGACACTGTAATTCATCGCCTCCGCCACGCGCTGCTGCATCCCTTCTTCTGCCGGGAGCTTTGCCGCAAGCAGGGCATTAATCTGCTCTACACGCTGCTTTAATTCCTCATTAAAATTCATCTTCGTCACCCTCTTTTTGATTGAGTACCACAATCTTTTTTTCCACCTTGTCCAGCTGCTGATTGCAGTTCTGAATCAATTTCATGCCTTCATTATATAATTTGAAAGAATCCTCTAACGAAACATCCCCGTTTTCAAGATTTCCTATAATCTGTTCGAGCTTTTCAAATGACTGTTCAAGCGTCTGTGCCTTTGCCATGCGTAACCTCCAATGCCTGTGCCTTTACATATCCGTCTTTTAAATAAATTTTCATCAGGGACTTTTCCGCCACATCCGCGGTGCTTCTGATTCTCGTTCCGTCCTCTGCGGATACATACGCATATCCCTGTCCCAGCTTTGCAAGCGGGGAAACACCGTTTAAGCGTGCTGCAAGCAGTTCCATCTGATGCCGCTTTGCCGCAAGCACCTGATACAGTGCCTTCTCCAGCCGTTCTTCTGCCTGCATGGTATACTGCCGTCCATCCTCAATCCTGCTCACCGGGTTAAAAACAGCCAGCCGGAGCCTGTAGTTTTCCAGTACATTTTTACTGTCTGAAATCTTACGCACTGCCGCCGTATACAATGCCTTTTCATATGCTGCAATCTGCGCTTCTATTGCAGAAATATCACAGACTGCCAGCTCTGCTGCCGCAGATGGCGTCGGTGCGCGTAAGTCCGCCACAAAATCGGTAATGGTAAAATCAGTTTCATGTCCAACCGCGGAAATCACCGGTGTCTTTGCCGCAAAAACTGCTTCAATCACCGGCTCTTCGTTAAATGCCCACAAGTCTTCCATGGAACCGCCGCCTCTGCCGACAATCAATACATCCAGATTCTTTTCATCGAGTGTACGGATACCTTCCGCAATGCTTTCTGCCGCCTGCTCTCCCTGCACCAGTGCCGGGTACAGATACAGCGCCACATACGGATTTCTGCGGTATGAAATATTCATAATATCATGCACCGCCGCCCCCGTTGCCGCCGTTACAATACCGATTCTTCGTGAAAATGAAGGAATAGGACGTTTATATTCCGGGCTGAAATATCCCATTTCTTCATAGCTTTTCTTTAACGCTTCAAATTGTTTATATAAATCGCCCTGTCCGTCCACTTCAATGGCATTGGCATACAGCTGGTATTTTCCGTCCCGCTCGTAAACGTCAATTCTGCCGCTTACAATCACCTGCATGCCGTTCTCTAACCGGAACTCTAAGTTTTTGGCACTGCCCGCAAACATAATTGCAGACATCACGCCCTGCCCGTCCTTTAAGGAAAAGTAAATATGCCCGGAAGTGTGATACTTACAGTTTGAAACCTCACCTTTCACAGAAATCCTGCTCAGCACAAAATCCTGCCGGAACATATTCTTAATGTAAGAATTCATCTGTGTTACCGTATACACGCCCGGCATATTTTTCTCCTTTCCGCAGACGCAGCCTTTTTTCTATTTTGCAAGCTTTGCAAGCACACCGTTTACAAAAGACGGTGCTTTATCCCCGCCGTAATTTTTTGCCAGTTCCACGGCTTCGTTAATCGCCACATTTACCGGAATATCCTCATCATACAGCATTTCATAAACGGCAAGACGCATAATGGCAAGTTCTGCCTTACCCAGTCTGTTTACCGGCCAGCCTTCCGATACACTGTTAATTTTTTCATCTATTTCAGGAAGCAGTGCTGCAATCGTCTGTGTTTTCTCTGTAATATATTTGCAGTCAGCCTCGCTGATTGTTCCAAGTTCGTTCATATACAGACGAATCTGTCCGTCCAGTTCGTGTGCATCATGAAATTCCACACGAAACAGCAGCTTAAAAATATGTTCCCTGATTACCGATCTTGTCATTGTTGTCCTTTCTGCTGTAAAACAGCTTTACAAAAAAATATCTTGAAACCAAACAAGAATTGATTCCAAGTAAACACTTTTCCATTGCCCTGTCTGCGGACAATCGCCTAAAATCTGTCTGAAATCCGCACATAAAAATGGAAAACCCGTCCGATATGTCAAAAAAATATCTTACGGATTCTTCCACTTTCATGCTGCGCCGGCACCTGTTTACTGTGCCTCAACATCTACGCCTGCAATCTTAATATTGACGACACTGACTTCAAGCCCTGTCATGGTTTCAATTGCAGATTTTACCTTTTCCTGTACCTTTTTGGATACAACCGGAATCTCATAACCGTATCTGATATTGAGTGCTAAATCAACAGAAACGTTTTCCTCACTGACATTGACCTTTACACCCTTGGAAAGGTTCTTCATACCCAGCTTGCTTACCAGTTCATTTGTAATATTGCCTGCCATAGATTTCACGCCTTCAATCTCTGTTGCAGCAAGTCCTGCGATAATTGCCACAACCTCATCCGCAACTCTTACTTCACCGATATTGCTTACGTTCTCGCGGATTGTATAAGTGTTTCCTCTATCTTCAAACTCTTTCGTCATAGATAAACCTCCTAATTATCGAAATGTACTTATTAGATATTATAATCAATTTTTCTGATTATTGCAAACATTTATTGTAATCTTGTCTGCAGCCACTCCTGTTTTTCTTTTTACGATATCTTCAATCTGTGCTTTCTGCGTATCGGTCAGCTGTGTCTGATTGATGACAACATCCACGTTTCCGTCTAAAATGGACACTGCCGCATCGGAAAAGCCTTTGGCTTCAAGCAGCAGCTCCGCCGCAATTTCTTTTTCCGAATTATCCGTAATTGCTGAAAGCTGCGCCACCGCCTCTGCCTTTGCACTCTCGGTCAGTGCGGCATTATTAATAACTTCCAGTAAGGTTTCTTTATTTTTTGCACGGATCTGTTCGCGGTTTAACTTTGCTTCCGAAACCACACTTGAAGACACACCGTTACCCGAAGTGAGTACCACACTACCCGGTTCCTGAAGACTCTGCTCATCCGGTTCGGCATCGTTGCTTAAAATGTCGCCGGATACCTCATCGACCGGATTGGACGTCGGGTTCTGTGTGCTTACCGTGTCATTTACCGTGATAATATCCGATAAATTGCCAGTGTAATTTATGTAGCCTGCCGCAGCTATCATAATTGCCAGTGCCGTAATAATCAGCTGATTCTTTTTAATCTTTTTCAAAACAACCTCCAGATTTTTAATTCATTTTCAAAACTTTAATTTTATGTGCGGGTACTCCAAGCAGTGCTTCTGCCGCGGCTGTAATATCAGCGCATACATTTCCGTCACCACCTCCCTTTGCAACAATGACAATGCCCTCCACCTCCGGCATATTTTCTTTGGTGACATACGGCTCACTGCCCTCCTGCGTATCGTAATAAATATTGCTTGTGCTTCCGCTTTGCTGTGTAGTACTGCGCATGCCCCCGGCACTGTCGCTTTCCTGGATCACGCTTTCACTGTAATCCGAATCCGCCGCAATAATTTTTTCTGATGTATTTTTTAATGTGATGACTACACTGACTTCTCCGACCCCCTCTACTTTTTTTAATGCTTTTTCCAGTTTTTCTTCCAACACCGTTTCGTAGCTTTTTGCGCTTTCTGACAATCCGGTCTGCCGGGTCTGTGTATTTTCATTCGTTTCTGTCTGTTCGGACTTTGAACCGGTCGGAAGTGAAATTACAAGCAGTAAAATCCCTGTAAGTACTACTATTGTTATTTTCTCTTTGCCGGATTTATTCTGAATTTTTTCAAAAATTCTGTTCCATTTTATCGGTGCCATGAAATCTTTTCACCTCCTGTTTTCACCGGGACTTCTGTTTTACCTCCACACATGAAATTGTAATATGTAAAAGCTGTGCCAGTTCATTTCGCAGTGTACTGTAATCCTGCGATATTTCCTGTTTTTTTTCTTCTGTGCTTTCCCCGATAACAATCTGTTCAACTGAAATCTGCTGTTCTTTTTTCTCCGATAAAACCACTGATACAGCGCATATCTTTCCATAATCTTTGCTGTCTTTGTCTTTCTCCACCGTAACGGTTGTTTTTGCAGGGTAATAACCGTTTTCCAGTACATATTCTTCCACGGTTTTTACCGTTTCTTTTTCATAGGCTTCCATGACAGACTGTGCAGAATCCCCTTCCCGGTACGTCAGTTCCTGCTTTAGCCGGTTACTCTGATTATAGGTCATGACAGACTCATAAATTTTATCCGGTGAAATGCCTCCGTGAAAAACTGCCGCAAGCGGCTGTATACACACCATGACAATCAGCAGTCCGCAGATATACGATGCGTACTTCGTATATTTTGCTGACGGCATCAAATGTGTGACAACCGTTGATAAAATACTCAAAATAAAAATTTGTTTTACCCACGATAGTACAGCTTCCATTGTCCACTTCCCTTCTTACTGTAATCCCGTCATCATCACAATCATTGCCAGCATCAGTAAAAATAAACTGACTGCTGCCAGTACCGTCATCAGAAGCATTCCGACTGCCGTTCCCAGTGCATTGACTGCCTTTACCACCCTTTTATCCGCCACCGGTTCAATTACTGCCGCTGTCACTTTAAACAGCACTGCCATCAGTACCAGCTTTAAAACAGGAACTGCACAGACAATCAACACAGCAATGACCGCCGCCATACCGATACCATTTTTAATAATTTTAGCCGCCCCCCAGACAGTCTGCGTAACCGTTTCTATTGAACTGCCCACACCGGGAAGTGTCTGCACGGCACGGTAAAGCATTTTCTTTTTATAGGTTTCCGATACCGGTACGAGCATTCCCTTTAAGCCTCCAAGCCCTGTAAAAACAACCAATGCCGTCCTGCCCGACCATTTCATGACCTGCACACAGAGTTCCGCCGCTTTCGTAAAACGTTCTTCTTTTGCAACGGCATCTGCCATGGAAATCAGCATATAAATCTGGTCCACCTTGATTAACACACTTTTAAACAGCAGATTCACGGTGGTAATGAGCATTAATACAATTTCATAATAAACTGCCGCCGTCACATTGCCGGATGCAAAGGCAACCGCTGAAAAGAATACCGGAACAACCGCTTTATATACGCTGATACAGCCCTCCAGCGTATCGGTGCTGATGGTGACAGGCGCAAGCAGCACCGCCGTCAGCGATATGGACAGAATCATCTGTGCCGTGTCGGATATCTGCTCTTTGCATGCAGACGGACCGAAACAGCGGATTGCTGCCGAAAACAGTGCCAGTATGATAATCTGTACGACTGCGGTTTTACTGCCTGTTATGACCTGTAAAAATGTTTTATTCAGTACCGGAAAAATTCCCTGTCCGGTGACACCGTCCTCTCCCGTTATCTGATTGATAATTTCCTGAAAAGAAATGCTGTAACCGCTGTTTTGCCGGACTGCCCTGTCAATGGCAGAATAATCGTAATCGCCGTAACCGGCTTCCTGCACCGTGTCTGCCGCCGCTTCCAATACTATCTGCGTACCGGTCGCGGCAGATACCGGTTCTGCCCTCATGCCTGCCGCCGCAAGGCTGACACACACCGCTGCCATCACCCCCAATACCCTGATCCCAAAAAAACGTTTTTCCCCCGCCGCATTTCTTTTCCGATACGATACTTTTATTACCCAATACATTTTGTCACAACCTCAAATAATGTAAGCACCACCGGCATACCCAGTGCGGCAATCGTGATCTTGCAAAACACCTCCAGTTGCCCCGCCACTGCGGTCTGGCCGTTGTCCCGGCAGATGTCTGCGGCAAGCTGTGTCATATAGGAAATTCCAATCATTTTAACAAGGATTCCGATATATTTTCCGCTGATTCCGATGTACCCCTGTAACATTTTCAACTGTTCTACGATTACCGAAAGTCCCGACAAAATATAAAACAGGATAAATACCGATACTCCGGCGGCGACAAGCATCGTCATTTCACTTTTTACGCTTTTTAAAACCGCTGCCAGAAACACACCTGCTAACGCCGCCATAATCACTTTGATTCCTTATATGCCCTTCTCCGCCTATAATTCAAACATTTTTTTCATGGATTCAAATAAATCGCTGATATACGGCACAATCCAGTACAACACCAGCAGAAGCCCCGCAAGACTTGTCAAGAACGCCTGTTCTTCCCTCCCACTGTGCTTTAAAATCTGACTGATGACAGAAACCAAAATTCCGACCGCCGCAATTTTAAAGATCAGGCCGACCTCCAAATAACCACCCCCTTATCCGTCTGATGCTTTAAATCAAAATTAATACAATCACAAGTCCTGCTATAACTCCGGCACTCTGATAAATGCGGCACCGGGCGTGGATATCTTTTTGTGTTTCTTCAATCAGATTGTCCAGTTCCGAAATATTTTCTTCCAAAAACGCAAGCTGCATCTGAATGTCCAGATGGAGCGGAATACTTCCGATATTTTTTAAAATTTCACTGTCACTTTCTGTCAGATAAATATCGCGGACATAGATGTCAATACCGGCTGCCCACGTTTCCCAGAATCCGCTATATGTATGCTGTTCCAGATTTTCCGATACAAAGATGTAAAACTGTGAAAGGTAATCATAACGGCTTTTCTGCCCGATTTGTGCCAGTGCCTGCGGCATGGCTATTCTTGCCACACGCAGCTGTCCGCTAAGGCAAAGCAGGGATTCCTTAAACTGCTTTAACCGCCACAGTCTGCTTTTTTTCTGAAACGCATAAAACAGTCCATAACAGGTTGTACCGGCTACAATGCACACTGCACCGCATAACTTTATCATCGCTCACTCCTCCTTTATAATTCCACACATTCCTGTACTGTTCCCGCACCATTTTTGCCGGATAATACAATCAATCTGCCAAATACCCCGCGTTTTAGCAGCACACCCAGTTCCGGTTTCTGATACAGTTCTTTAACGTCTGCCCCATGCACCGTACCAATCACGATACAGCCGCAGTGTATTACTGACTCAATGGCTTCTATGTCTTTTTTTCCGCCAATCTCATCGACTGCCACAATATCCGGCGACATCGCCCGGATTACCATCAGCATCCCTTCTGCCTTCGGGCAGCAGTCGATGACATCAGTACGCTCTCCCAGATGATTCTGCGGAATCCCGTCCACACAGGCGGCAATTTCAGAACGTTCATCGACAACGCACACCTTTTTTGCAGGCATCACACTGCCCTGTGAAAGCTGTCTTACAATGTCCCGCAAAAGTGTAGTCTTGCCGCAGCAGGGCGGCGAAATAATCAGCGTATGTTTCAGAATTCCGTCTTTGCATACAAAATCCATAACCGCATCTGCACAGCCGATTTTTTCATGTGCCACCCGGATATTTAAAAATGACAGGGACGTCTGTCCGGTGACGATACCGTTTTCCAGCACGGCATGCCCCAGTACACCAATCCGGTGTCCGCCCCGCACGGTCAGATACCCCTGCCTGATTTCCTCCTGAAACGCATAGAGGGAATAATGGCTCATATATTCCAGACACTGCCGGATATCCTGAGGCGCTATAATTACTTTGTCTGTCCGGTAATCCTTTCCCTTAAACCGGATTTCTGCCGGCTGTGCACACCGCAGACGGATTTCTTCCAGTCCGTCATAGGTAACCCGGAAACCAAACATCCCTGAAAACAGACTGTTTTTCAGCCTGTCCGGCAGTAAATTTTCAATTTCTTTTAATCTGTCCGTCATTTTCCCTCCATTCTACAGACACCCGACCTGTTTCTTTTTGGTTTATCCCAATATATGTGGACAGCTTTTGTGATATGCCACTTATTTTTGTGGCATTTGCCACTTATTTTTTGTGGCATTTGCCACTTTTCTTTGGTGGCATTTTTCGCACATTCTTATCATAAATCTAATTAAAAAAGATAGGTTTTAGCGCACTATGAAAAAATGGCTCTGCCTCGTGCTTTTTCTGACAACCCTTACATATTCCATTACGGCACTCCTGCCGTCCCGTATCCGTGTTTCTGCTGCCGAAGACGATTTGCAGCTGCATGCAAAATATGCCGTATTGTTAGACGGCGATTCGGGACGTGTTTTATATGGAAAGAATGAAGACACCCCTGCCCCCATGGCAAGCACCACAAAGATTATGAGCTGTGTCATTGCCTTAGAATACGGTTTAAAGGAAATGACCTGCACCACAAGCGCCTATGCCGCTTCCATGCCCGATGTCCAGTTAAATGCAAAGAAAGGCGAAACGTTTACCTTAAATGATCTGCTCTATTCGCTGATGTTAAAATCCCACAATGATTCGGCAGTTATTATTGCAGAAAATACTGCCTGTTACTATATTTATCAGGTTCAGTCCGGCATTTATCCCGATACGTATGACGTACTGTCCGGAAAAGACCTCTCCTTTGTGTCATTTCCTTCCGGATTTGACACTTCTTTTCTGCAAAATATCACAACCGAGCAAAGCAAAATCCTCGTTGCCGTGTTTACAGGGCTGATGAATGAAAAAGCCGTATCTCTAGGCTGTACACAGACTCATTTTATTACACCAAACGGGCTGGATGCCTCTGATGAAACCGGGGAACATGCCACAACGGCAAAAGAACTTGCCGTTATCATGTCCTACTGTATACAAAATGAAGAGTTCCTGGCGATTACCCAGGCAAAAGAACATCAGTTTGGTTCTTACAATGTTTCCAATGCCAATGCCTTTTTAAATATGTATGACGGCGTGCTCTCCGGAAAAACCGGATTTACCGGCAATGCCGGCTACTGCTATGTCTGTGCCTGCCGGTATGACGGCAAAACCTTTATTGCAGCACTGCTTGCCTGCGGCTGGCCGCCTTCAAAAACCTACAAGTGGCAGGACTGCCGCACGCTGTTAAACTGGGGGAAAGAACATTTTAATCATGAAGAAATTATTGGTAAAAACTTTCCTCTAAAAAGCATCACCGTTACCGACGGGCTGGAAAAGGAACTGCCGGTTTCCATTCACGATACCTGCCGTCTGCTGCTGCGTAAAGAAGACCTTGTCAACGTTGTTATTAATACGCCGGACAACATTGCCGCCCCTGTCTTTACCGGTGATATTGTCGGTTCTGTCTGTGTCTACGTCAATGATGAACTTTTATTTTCTACACCTGTCTATGCCGATGCCTGTATCCGCCGCACCGATTACTTATATTTTCTCAATCAGGTGATAAAATCGTTTTGTTTTATCGACAAATAACAGGTTTTGCGCTATACTGTATGAAGTTTACAGTTTTTAAAGAAAGGTGATAATGTTACGATGAATAAGATTTATAAAGCATTTCCGGGCGGAAAGCACAAAGTACTTACATTCAGCTATGATGACGGCAAACTAGAGGACAGACGTCTTGTTGAGATTTTTAACAAAAACGGTCTGCGTGGTACCTTTAACTTAAACACCGGCATTGACCAGCCGGATATCCGTATCCCGAAAGACGAATGGAAGGATTTATATGCCGGACATGAGGTTGCGGTTCATACCTGCACCCACCCGACAATCGCAAGATGCCCTGACAATGAAATTGTCTACGAAATTTTAAATAACCGCATGGAGCTTGAAAAAATCATGGGCTATCCAATCCGCGGCATAGCTTATCCGAACGGTTCAAGCAATGAAAAGGTCTGCCGTATCGCAAACAGCCTCGGCATGGAATACGGTCGTGTTGCCGCCGATAAATATGCAGCTGTCTATGCGGCACAAAAAGGTGCTAAAGAAGCTGAAGGCCCGATTCTTTTAGGCGATGAAACCGGTTTTGGCATGCCTGAAAATTATATGCAGTGGCTTCCGACCTGCCACCACAACCATCATCTGGTAGAATTCGGCAAGGCATTTCTTTCGTTAAAAAAGAAACAGTATCTCTATATGATGTATGTATGGGGACACAGTTTTGAATTTACCCGTAACAACAACTGGGAAATCATGGAAGAATTTGCGGAAATGATGGGCGGCCACAATGACATCTGGTATGCTACCAATATTGAAATCGTCGATTACAACAAAGTCTTTGACCGTCTGCAGTTTGCCGCAGACAACAGCTTTGTATACAATCCGTCCGCTGCTTCTGCATGGCTGTGCATTAACAACACACAAATCGTAGAAGTCAAGGGCGGAACACTGGTACACTTATCATGAGGAACTTTATGAAAACATGGATTGCTAAAATCAAAGACTCCGGTCCGTGGATTGTTTTTTTTGAAATTTTTGTCATTGCACAGCTGCTGTTAATTTTTGTTTTTAACCTGACCCATTTAAAATATGAAGCAGGCTTTGATTCCTCCGCCGCCATGGCGCAGGCAATGGAAATCTGGAATCAGAAAAGCATTTTTTTAAAACACTGGGATTACCAGTCTACACTTGGACTCGATTCCGTGATTATTCCCGCGAGTATTTTTTACGGGATTACCCACAACATTTTTTTAGCCTACGGCATTGCTGACTGTCTGGGTGTTTTGCTCTACATTTACATTTTCAGGGATATTTTTAAAATGTTACAGCTGCCCAAGCTGGTACGCATGATTATTTATGTACTTCTGCTGACACCGTATTCTTTGGAACCACTCGGATATATGCCGATGATGTTTACAGGTGCCGCCTATTACATCATTAAAGTGCTGATTCCGATTATGCTGATTGACATTCTTTTAAAAATCAGACTTGAGATACCGGTCCGCAGATATCTTCATATTTTGATTACTTATTTTGCTGCTGTGTATCTGACTGCACTCTCCTGCGGTCTGTACCTGTTGATTTGCGGTCTGCTTCCAATCATTTTATATGAATTGTTTACAGTCATCTGCAGTGGCAGTTTCAAAAATTTTTTGAGCAAAAACACGCTTCTGCTCGCTGCAAGCCTTGTCATTTACGGACTGGGCTATGCCAGTGCAAAAATTTACGGTGCTGACATTTTTACAAATGAAATGGTGCTTACCACGGCAGAAAATTTTGTCAATAATTTTGCAAAATGTATTGTCGGTATTGCAGAGCTGTTCGGCGCACTGCCAAATCAGAAGATTGTCGTAACATCAGCCTTTGGTATCCATTATCTATCACATATGGCGGCTTTCTTGCTGTTTATCATTATTCTGATTGCAACGATAAAATCTGTCCGCCCGCTGTCTGGCTTGTTAAAAAACGGTCAGACAGATTCCCCGGTACAGACGGTTGCCGGCATGGTATGCTGTATTATTGCCGTTAATCTTGCCGTATTGATTTTAACCGATACGACTTACGGTTCTGAAACCTTTGAATTCAGATACCACTTAATTCCTGTGGTATCCGGATTTCTGATTGTCGGCATCGGCATCGGCGGCCTGGTGGCATGGCTTAAATCCCACCCGAATCCGCTTATTTTTACTTCTGCCATGGCTTCGATTGCAATCATCTGGCTGTTGTGCAATATCGTCTTTTACTATTATTATACAAGCCGCAACAATTACGAAACCAGTACCGCAATTACCGGTTATGTACAGGAACATTCCGACTGTGATTTAGTATATTTTATCGGTGACAGTGATTCGGAAATTATCGAGGTTGCCCGTATCGCACGGCTTTTGGAAAATCGTCTGAATATCATTGATGGAATTTCCGTAGGTTCATTTCTTGGCTGGGGCGCAAGCCGCACTTACTATGATCCTATGGAAACGTTTGATAAGGTTATTATTGTATGCACCGATGAAACCTACGATTCCATTGAGCCTTACTACCGCCGTGACATGACTAAGCTTGGAACGGTTGATGACTACACGCTCTACGAGCTGACCGATATTCTTTCTCCGGAAGAATATGAAAAAGAACCAGAAGATAAAGCGGGTGATGAATCAGCGTCAGACGATGAAGGCGATACAATGTCCGGTAGTGACACGGATACGGAATACTAAATAATATAATCATTATATTTCAGGTCTCCGCCGCATCCCCCCACACTAAAAAG
>ERZ791682.836-NODE-836-length-12300-cov-2.25055_pt1 | contig 12300 bp, 11 predicted proteins | sample MGYA00509958_ERZ791682 | MGnify/ENA primary metagenome ERZ791682 (study PRJEB30046, sample SAMN00715194) | human gut metagenome | study: EMG produced TPA metagenomics assembly of the A metagenome-wide association study of gut microbiota in type 2...
TACAATTGTATATACTTCAAATAAAGCTGGTGAATTTTAATGAAAAAAGAAATTTTAATAAAAGAACTTAATGCCCTTAAATCTGTTAATAATTTCAGGGAGTTAAAAAAATGTGAGAATTTTCTTATAAATCTTTCATCCAATGATTATTTGGGAATTGCAAATGATGAAAAGCTATTAAATGAATTCTATTCCAAATACAACCCAAAACTTTCTTCAAGTTCTTCCAGACTTATAGATGGTTCTTATTATGAGGTCATGGAATTGGAAAAGGAACTTGAAGTTATTTATAAAAGTCCAGCTATATTATTTAATTCTGGATTTGATGCTAATTCCTCTATTATAGAAACTTTTTATAATAAAAATTCTTTAATACTTACTGACAGATTAAATCATGCCAGTATTTATGATGGAATTCTTAACAGTGAAGCTGTTTTTATGAGATATAAACATCTGGATATGGAAAATCTTGAAAAGCTTCTCATAAAATACAAAGACAGTTATGAAGATATTCTTGTGGTTTCTGAAACAGTTTACAGTATGGATGGAGATATAGCTGACCTCCAAAAACTTATTCAACTAAAAAAAACATACAACTTCGACCTTATGATAGATGAAGCTCACTCTTATGGAGTTTATGGTTATGGAATAGCTAAAGAACTTGATGTTGTTAATGATATTGACTTCCTTGTGATTCCTCTAGGAAAAGGCGGAGGGTCTGTGGGAGCATATGTTATCTGTTCTCAATTATCAAAAGATTATATAATTAATAAAAGCAGAAAATTTATATACAGTACTGCTCTTCCTCCAGTAAATCATATGTGGAATCTTTTTATATTGAAAAAAATCCCATATTTTAAAGAAAAAATAGAAAAACTTCAAGAAATTAAAGAATATACTCTTTCTCTTTTGAAAGAAAATCATATAGAAACTTTATCTTCAACTCATATAGTTAGTATAATAATAGGAGATAATTCAAAAATTATAAAAATATCTGAAAATATGAAGAAAAAAGGATTTTTACTTTATGGAGTAAAAGAGCCTACAGTTCCAAAAGGAACAGCCAGATTTAGAATAGGATTAAACCCATCTCTTTCAAAAGAAGATATCTCAAGACTTGTAAAGGAGCTAAAATATGAAATTGATACTGTTTTTTAATGGCTGGGGAATGGATGAAAACATCATTTCTCACTTGGATATTCCTTCTGGATACACTTTAAAGACAATAAATTTTCCATATGATATTAATAGTGCTATTTTTCAACAATACAATGAAGTCATTCCTGTTGGATGGTCTTTTGGAAGCTATTATCTTGCTAAATATCTAACAGAAAATAATATAAAATGTAAAAAAGTAATATCATTAAATGGTTCTCCAGAAATGATTGGAAAAAATGGAATTTCTGAAGGAGTGTTTAATCTCACTCTTGATACTCTTACTCCTGATACTTTACTGAAATTTTATGGAAATATGGGGATTGATGATACCTTTTCTCCATCTAAAAAGAATTTTCAGGATATAAAAGATGAACTACAGTATTTTAAAGACCATTATGTCCCACAGAAAAATGTATTTACTCATGCTTTTATTGGAAAAAAAGATAAAATAATTCCTGTTTCAAGACAAAAAAAATATTTTGAAACTAATGAAACTGCTTTCACAGAAATAACTTGCGGACATTATCCTTTTTCTGCAATAAAAAGCTGGGATATTTTGATTGGAGAATAATATGACTTTTGAAAAAAATTTTACTACATATGATAAAAATGCAATAGTTCAAAAAAAAGTAGCTGCTAATTTGGCTGAATACATAAAAAATGATATTTCCCTTTCTAAAGCTATGAATAAGGTCATTGAACTTGGATGTGGAACTGGAATATTCACAAGAGAATTTCTCTCTAAAAATAACCCTCACTATCTTATTCTTAATGATTTTTTTGATGTGGAAAAATATCTGTCTGATTTAGATTATAACGAATTTATTCAAGGAGATATTGAAAGTCTTACTTTTCCAAAAGCTGATATGATAATTTCCAGTTCAGCTTTTCAATGGGTAAATTCTTTTGAAAAACTGATAGATAATATTTCACAATCAAGTGATAATCTAGCTTTTTCTCTATATACAAAAGGAAACTTAAAAGAGATAGATGAACATTTCAATATTTCATTAAATTATTTAGCAAACAATGAAATTAATCAAATATTAAAAAAAAGATTCAGAGATATAAATTTCATGAAAGAAACTGTAATCCTTGAATTCAATAGCCCTTTAGAGGCATTAAGACATCTGAAAAATACTGGTGTTACAGGTTTTCAAAAGACAAGCATCAGCAAAATACGTTCTTTTGCTTCTTGTACTTTAACTTATGAAATAAGTTACTTCATCTGCAAGGCTTAATTTTTATACCAATTTTATACTTAAATAAAAATTTTATATTTCATTAAGAGTAGATAAATATCCAAATAGCTTTATTAGTTTTTTAAGCTTTAATTTATGATGTTTATTTACTTTTTTTATTTTCAATAAAATATTTTAATTCTTAGAAATACATAGTATACTATTTTTAAGAATATTTTATCTTGGGAGGTATTTTATGAATTGTTTAGAGCTTATCATGAAAAGAAAATCAGTAAGAGTATATGAGGAGAAAGAAATTCCTCGAGAAATAAAAGATAAAATTATAACAGCAGCTTTTCAAGCTCCTACAGCAGGTAATATGATGATGTATTCCATTATCGACATAGATGATCAATCTATAAAAAATAAGCTTGTTAAAACTTGTGATAATCAGAGAATGATTGGAAAAGCTCCCATTCTGCTTTTATTTCTTGCTGATTTTCAAAGATGGATGGATTATATAGAAGCCTCTGGAGTAGAAAAATTTAATAAAGAAAATAATTTGGAAAAGTATATCCCTAAAGAAGGAGATATGTTTCTTGCTATTAATGATGCCCTTATAGCTGCTCAAACAGCTGTCCTTGCTGCTGAAGATCTGGGTCTTGGAAGCTGTTATATTGGTGATATAATGGAAAATTTTGAAATTCATAAAGAACTTTTCAATCTCCCTAAATATGTTCTTCCTATTACTATGTTATGTATTGGATATCCTACTGAACAGCAGAAAAACAGAACTATGAAAAGAAGATATTTTACTAAGAATATGATAGTCCATAAAAATATCTACCAGAAGCCTTCTGTTGAAGAATTTAGAACTATGGACAAGGAGATAGCTGAAAAAGACTCTCCTGTATTTCTTGCTGGATGCCATAATCAAGCTATTCATATGTATAAAAGAAAAATTACATCAAATTTCATGGCTGAAATGAATCGTTCAGTGAAAGCTATGATAAACTCATGGTTAAGAAATTAAATTTTAACAGAATAATTTAAAAAAACGTTTAAAATCTTTTTAAAATATAGTATAATTTTAGAATATTAAAACTTTAACAAGGGGGAAATAATGAAAAAAATTATTATTGCTGCTGCTCTTATTATCAGCTGTGTAAGTTTTGCAGAAACAGTAAAAAAAGAAAAACCAGTTCTAGAATGGAGTGTTCAGCCACAATTAGGAATTATCAAAGGGGATTATTACAAAAATGAAAAAAGATTCCGTCAAGGACATCTTGGAACTTTAGAAGTTGTAAAAAAAGATGGAAAAATTGTTCTAGTTGAATTTAATGAAATGACTAGACCTAATTACTACAACCGTTACTTTCAAAATGTATCAAAACGTATGTCTTCATATAACTTCAAAATGGGAGAAGCTAAAGGTGCTGCTTGGATACAGGGAGTATTAAAAGCTGAGAAACAAATGATGGATGAGCAAAGATTAACAGGGGATTTTGATACAGTAGCAGGGGCTTCTAACAGTATTCAGCAATCTATGGTTCCATTAGCTGCTGAACTTGCACCAGCAACTGAAAAACCTTCTAAAGCTAAATTTTACAGTATAGCTGAAGATCTTGGAAAAGGAATCACAGGAAGATTGAAAGTTGTTGTTGAAGATGGAAAAATCATCTCTTGCAGATATGATGAAATATTTGCAGACTCTCCTGAAGATATCAAGCTTCCTAGACAAAAACAATACTACAGACAATCAAAATATGAAAGTGTAGACTTTGATGAAGATTCTCGTATTGGTTTTAATATCCAAATGGATGAACTTAATGATAAAGTTGTGGCTACTCAAAATATGCTTGATCTTACAGGGCTTCCTGCGACTGAAGAAACTGGAGATTATAAAAAATCAGGATTCACTATTCGTAATACTGCATGGGACAATTATTTAAAACTTGCAGAGAAACTTCAAACTGAAATGAAAAAGGATAAAGTTATCAAATAAAAATAATTTTTCAAAAAATATTTTTTAAAAAAAGATTGACTTCAAAAATATGTTGTGATATTATTAGCTTATTAAAAAATAAAAAAGGAGGGTCATCATGTTGAAGGCATTAAAATTGAGGAACAGGAAATATACTACAAATGCATATTCTATCTTTTTTAATGAATCTGATAACATTATGGCTTATTCTAAAAAAGATGTTTTTTTGAAGCATAGGTAATAGTTTATTTCCTGAAAATATTTTGAAGATTAATAAAATTCAATTTATACTAAAGGTATGAGCTATATCTCTATTCAAAGAAGCATCAGCCATATCACTGTGTATTTTATATTTTAAAATATCAACAGATCAGCATTAAAAAATTTGCTGGTCTGTTTTTTTTATACCCAAATATAGCCAAAACATTTATTTTAAATATATTAAAATGTTAAAGGGAGGAAAAATTATGAAAAAATTATTTTGTGCAGTTATGATGTTGCTTATGGGGATTGTTGGAAGTGTAAGTTTTGCCAAAGAAAGTAAAGTTCTTTATGTGGGAACTAATGCCGAATTTCAGCCGTTTGAATATCTTGAAAATGGAAAAATAGTTGGATTTGATGTGGAACTTATGGAGGAAATTGCCAAGCTAATGGGAAAAAAGATTGAATGGAAAAATATAGCTTTTGATGGACTGCTTCCAGCTCTTCAGGCTAAAAAACTAGATGTAATCATAGCTGGAATGACAGCTACAGAGGAGAGAAAAAAATTCGTCAACTTCTCTGAAACTTATTATACATCTAATCAAATGATTTTAATCAACAAAGAAAATCCAGTAGTTGAATCTTTTGATAAACTTGCTGGACACAATGTTGGAGTTATCCTTGGATATACAGGGGACATTGCTGTAAGTGCAATAGATGGAGTTAAAGTTCAGAGATACAACGGAGCAGCAGAAGCTATAATGGCTCTTAAAGCTAAAAAAGTAGATGCAGTGGTTTTAGACTCTGAGCCTGCTAAAAATTATGCTAAACAAAACAATGAACTTGGACTTATCAATACTGATGTATCTAAAGAAGAGTATGCAATCGCTGTTGGAAAAGACAACAAAGCTCTTGTTGATAATATAGACAAGGCTCTAAAGACGCTTAATGAAAATGGAACTTATGATAAACTTATTCAAAAATATTTTGGAGATAAATAAAAAAATTCAGAAATAGATTATTTTAAAACTTAAGGGAGGCATTAAAATGAAGGAAAAAGTTGTTTTAGCATATTCAGGAGGGTTAGATACTTCTGTTATCATTCCATGGTTAAAGGAAAATTATGATTTCGATGTTATAGCTGTAGCAGTAGATGTTGGACAAAAGGATGATTTTGCAGCTGTTGAGAAAAAAGCTCTGCAGATAGGAGCTTCAAAGTTCTATGCTGCTGATAAAAAAGAGGAATTAGTTAATGATTTCATAATCCCTATGCTTAAATCAGGAGCAAAATATGAGGGAACATATCTATTAGGAACATCTATAGCCAGACCTGTAATAGCTAAAGCTCTTGTAGAAATTGCTCAGCAGGAAGGTGCTTCTTACATAGTTCATGGAGCTACTGGAAAAGGTAACGACCAGGTGAGATTTGAATTAGGTATCAAAGCTCTTGCACCTAATATGAAAGTTATCGCTCCCTGGCGTATCTGGGATATCAAATCTCGTAAACAGGAAATTGAATATTTGAAATCTCATGGGATAGAACTCCCATTTAAAGAAAACACTTCTTACAGCAGAGATGAAAACCTGTTCCATATAAGCCACGAAGGACTTGAACTTGAAAGCCCTCACAATGCTCCAGACTACAATCATGTACTGCAGTGGGTGCTTCCTCTGGAGAAAACAAGTGATACTCCTGAGTGCATATCTATAGATTTTGAAAAAGGTGTTCCTGTAAAACTTAATGGAAAGTCTATGTCAGCTCTTGATATTATAAATTCTTTAAATGAGATAGGAGCAAAGCATGGAGTGGGAGTTATAGACCTTGTTGAAAATCGTCTTGTTGGAATGAAATCTCGTGGAGTATATGAAACACCTGGTGGAACTATACTTTATTTTGCTCATGAAGAACTTGAAAGATTATGTATGGATAGAGAGTCCCTTCAAGCAAAAATGAAACTATCTAATGATATGGCAAAATTAATATACAATGGTCAATGGTTTACTAGATACAGAAAAGCTCTGTCAGCTTTTGTGGAAGAAACACAGGAATTCATAACTGGAACTGTAAATCTTAAACTTTATAAAGGTAATATTTTGCTAAATGGTATGGATTCTAAATATTCTCTATACTCTGAAGAATTCTCTACATTTGATGAAGATACTGTGTACAATCAACAGGACGCTGAAGGATTTATTAATCTTTTTGGACTTCCTATCAAAATTGAAGCTCTTCTAAGAAATAAATAATCTATAAAAAGAGAATGATTATTAAAAAAATTAAGTTTTAGAAATTTAAAAATTATATTTTATTTAATCATTCTCTTTTTTATATTCTATCCATCTTATATTTTCTAGCTTTTCAAACTCTTCAATAGGCATAGGTCTATAAAATATATATCCCTGAATCATATCGCAACCTGCTTCTCTAAGGAAATCAACCTGTTCCTCTTTTTCTATCCCCTCTGCTACTATAGTCATATTAAGGTTTTGGGCTAAATCTATTATTCCTTTTACAACAATTTTTTCTCTCTCTTTATTTTCACTTTCGTTAAAGAATAATGAATCAATTTTAAGACTGTCTACCCTCATATCCTTTAAAGCATTCAAAGAAGAATAGCCCTTTCCAAAATCATCTATTGCACATAAAAATCCATTTCTATGAAGCTCAAAAATTATTTCTTTTACTCTTTTTATATCATTAAAGATAGCTGATTCAGTAAATTCAATTATCAATATGCCATCTGGTATACTATATTTCTCTTTTATTTTACTGTAAACCATTATAAAATCCAGACTATAAAACTGCATTTTAGATACATTTACAGATACAGGAAATACTCTTTTATACTTATCCATCTGTTTTCTCAACCATTGGCATGTCTTTTCAAAAACATATTGATCTAAAACACTTATTAATAAATCTTTTTCAAGAATAGGAATAAAAACTCCTGGAGAAAGCATCTTTCCTTCAGAATTTTTCCATCTTACTAAAGCTTCCACATTTCTTATTTTATTCTCTTTTAATTCTACTTTTGGTTGAAAATATACTATAAATTCTTCATTTTCTACTGCTTTTAAAATATTATCCCTTATATAATTTTCTTCTCTCATTTTGCTTCTTATACTTTCATTATAAAAAGCATAATTAGTAACCTGTCCCTTTATTGTTTTTTGAGCAAAATTGGCTTTATCTACCAGCTCTGTTATTTCCATATCCTCATTTACATCTTCAAGGCAGCATATTCCCCAATATATGACTGCATTATAGCGTTCATTACTTTTTTCTACAACCCCTTTAAGCTTCTCATTTACATTTTTCTGACGTTCTATAAGTTCAGATTTATCTGTATATTTTCTCAAAACAACAAATCTATCAGCTGAAATACGTCCAAATATCTCCTTCTCTTCCATGTCCTCTTTGAGCAGTCTAGTATATTCTTTTAATATGTAGTCCCCAAATTTATATCCTAGTACATCATTACAGTATTTAAAATTTTCAAAATCTAAATAAAAAATAGCAAATTTTGTTTCTGGATTTTCTTTTATAATTATTTCTCCATCTATTTTAAATTTTTTTGAATTCCACTCTCCTGTCAAATCATCTTTATATATCATATCTCTAAATTTATTATTCATTTTTTCTAAATAACTCTGATTTTTTGACTGTAATATGAAAATAAGCAACCATGTGATCAAAGAAGATATAGAAAGAAGAACTACTAATAACATTAGTTTAGTAGCTTGATTTTTTGTGTATTCCTCTCCAGCAAAAACAGTCTTATTAGCCAACAAAAAAAAATCTTCACTTGCTTTTAGAAGATCTGTACTATCTTTTCCATTTCTTGCATCATAAATATCCTGTTTGATTAATTCCCATTTTTTATTCAACTCTTTCAGATTCTCTGAATAAACTGGATCTTTTTCCACATAAGGAAGTCCATATTTTCCTTTTCCTGTAGAAAGGTCATGTAAAATATCATCAATATCACCAAGAAGTTCATCATTTCCTTGATGATTTGCTTCTAGCTTAAATATTCTTTGAGATACTCCTCTTACTATTCCTAGATAATTGATCCAGCGACCATATTTTTGAAGCTGTACAATGGAATTTATTGAAACTAGGCATGCTGCACATAATAAAATGAAAAAAATAGATTTTATAAGCTTTTTATTTTTCACCATTTTTGCTCCTTGTTTTGCTAAAGTATTTTATTTTGAAAATTTTATTATTTTACACAACAATTCTTCGTTCTTTCAAAAAATATCTTTAAACTTAAAGAATACACATATTATTATAATGATACTATTTAAATCTATTTTTTTCAATATTTTTTTATTATTTTTAAAATAAAAATCTCATTGAAGAACTTACTCATACTGAATATAAAATGCTAAACCAAATTTTAAAAACTATTAAATAAAAATTTAACTAAGTGGCACACATGTCACTTAGTTAAATCAACAGCATATTTATATAAATATTTTTTATTCTTATTTCATTCATTAAATAATAGAAGCCTATCTAATCCAATACCACTAATTAAACATCTTTCTTTTTTATTACCAAGTATCTGAGAAATCCAATCAACAAATCCACCATCACCAATTTCAATTTGACAGTCTTTTGTTTCTAGCATTATCTTAAAGTTGATACCCTGATAATACTTATTATCCACATTTTCAAAATCAAATGAGAGCGAAGTTTCAGGGAATATAGTTTCTATAGTCTCAGTCATTTTACTAAAAAAACCATCAATATCTTTGTAGCCTCCCCTTTTCCGTAAAATAATTGATAACTTTGCTCCAAATTGTGTTTGGAGCATTTCTTTATAAAAAGTTAAGTGTTTTTCTAATAGCTTTTTTTCACTAATATAAGAACCATTATCCTTACATGATGATACCATACAATATATTCCAAAGTGAGAAAAAAATCCTTTTCCCTCAACTGGCTGTGCTCGGATTACCCTTGCTGTCGTTGAATAATGCAAGGGAGAGGTGTTGGTGACTGTTTTATTTCTTAATTTATCAGCAATTATGATTGCCAACATGTTGGATGGGTCAGAAAGTGTTTCTGTTCCACGTAAAGCACTTACTACATTGTACTGGTTAACACAACCAAAGACACTGCAACTACCAAGAGGTGCTGAGGGAGAAAGTAAAACTGTTTGAATATTCATTTCCTGTGCTATTGATAAAAGTTGTGCTTCCAAAGCATGAAACCTTGCAGGATTTATCTTGCCAGGTACAGAAAATCGGTTTAACCGATATGACTTTAGCATATTTGCTGGAGTAAATTTCTCAGTTTGTTTTTCAAAAATCTCCAAAAGTAGCGAATTCAAATCTGCTTGTGACAGTGATAGCAACTTATCAATAATCTCATGGTCACCTATTTGGTTCAAAATTCTATCTATGATTACACTCATTATACACCACCTCAATATATAGTTAATTTTTTAGTTGATTTCATTATAAATTACAACTATAATTAAAGTAAAGGTCAGTTGACCCAAAGGGGAGAAATAAAATGAAGTTAGTTGATTTTATGCCCAATGATGTGAAAAAAAAATTACAACACAATACATTTTCTCCAGGTGAAATTATACTTTATGCAGAAACTGAAAATGATTATGTCCATTTCTTGATTGATGGTATGGCAGAAGCTTATATTCCAAATTCACAAGGGGGGTTTTCAACTGTTCATATTTATAAACCAGGTAGTTTTATTGGTGAAGCAGAACAGTTCTATACAGGAAGAAAGCCAGTAGAAATTTCTGCTATGACTCCATGTATAGTAGATAAACTCCATAGAAACGATTTTTTTGATTGGATGAAAAAGGATTTTGAAGTAACCAAACTAATTATCAAAGAGATTGTTCATAAGTTGATTTTGAATAGTGAGTATATCGAGGAGATATCACAATTGACGGTTAAAGAACGTTTTTTACGCTGTATTGCTACTCATTATCAACTTAACAACATAAAATCTCTAACAAAAGAAGAAGTGGCAAAAGAAACTAAATCTCCTGTGCGAAGTATCAATCGTGCTATTGCAACATGTACAAAAGAAGGTATACTATGTTATAAAAATAGGCAAATTCATATTTTAGATAAAGAAAAGCTACAAACATATTTAAGGTAAATAAAAAAGAGGTTGGTGTAAACCTCTTTTTTACTTGTCGTTTTTACAAACAGACTTTTTCTATTTTCCTACTTAATTGTATTACTCTTTTAAAGGAAAGCCAAATAATTTTTTATTGAAGGAAAGATAGGTGTAATATCTCTCCTAGGTAAAAACTACCAGTATTCTATTTTTATTGTTTCAAACTCTTATTTTATTTGATAAATCTTCCTACTACTTCTGTATGGGCTGTCCCTGGAAACATATCCACAGGCTGTACTTTTTCAAGAATGTATCCCTGTCTGCTGAGTATCTCAGCATCTCTGGCAAAAGTTGATGGATTGCAGGAAATATATACTATCTCTCTTATATTGCTTTCAGCTACCTTTAATAAACTGCTTTCTTCTATTCCCTTTCTAGGTGGGTCAAAAATAATTGCATCTACCTTTTCTCCTTTTTTTATAAGCTCAGGAAGTTTATCTTCTACAGCTCCATTTATAAATTCTATATTCTCAATTTTATTTTCTTTAGCTGTTTTTATTCCATCATTAGTTGCTGACTGTACTAATTCTATTGCAAATACCTTTTTAGCTTTCTTAGAAAGTATCATTGCAAGAGTCCCAGTTCCTGAATAAGCGTCTACAACATTTTTATTTTCAAGATCTTCAAAGTAGTTTACAGCTGTATTGTACAGTTTTTTAGTTTGAGGAAGATTTATCTGGAAAAAAGAAAGTGGTGAAATATTAAAACTTATTCCATCTATCTCTTCAATTATAGTTTTTTCTCCCCATATAAATATATTTTTATCTCCCAAGGCAACATTAGTTCTCTTTGGATTTAAAGATATATAAATAGATTTTATCTCTTCAACTTTATTTTTAAGTTCCATAAGTATGTCTTTGTATCTTTTTTCAACTTTTACTGCATTTATGATAAGTACCAGCATAGCTTCATTCTTAGAATTTGTTCTTACCATTACATTTCTCAGTATTCCCTTATGCTCATTCTCATCATATACAGAAACTTTTTCTCTGTTCAGTATACTCTTCAGCTCTTTTATTATTTTATTTCCAAGTCTTGAATTCAGTATATTCTCTTCTACCTCAAAAACATCATGAGATTTTCTTTTAAAAAATCCGCTTATAATTTCTCCCTTTGATTTTCTGAAAGGTTCTATTATCTTATTTCTATAATGATATGGATCTTCACTTCCAATGACATCTTCTACAGATACATTTTCTATTTTTCCTATCTTTTTAATAACATCCTCAACCATAAGCTTTTTATATTTCAACTGAGCATCATATTTAAGCATTCCAAAATCACACCCTTGAAAATCCTCAAAAGATATTTTATTGATGTCTTCTACTCTCTCTTCACCTGATGCAATTATCTCTTCAATCAAACCTCTGGCATAAGTCTTTTTAACAGAAATTATTTTTACTTTTAATATATCTCCAGGTACAGACATAGGTACAAATACTGCAAAATCATTATAGTATCCTAACCCTTCTCCCCCATTTACTATCTTATCTATCTTGAGTTCAATTATCTCAAACTTTTTTACCATTTTTCCTCCAAAACAGCATTATTCTTCAATTTGAAAAAATTTTATGCTGTTAGATATCTCCATCTTATTCTTAGTTCTCATTTCTTTT
>ERZ791682.849-NODE-849-length-12189-cov-3.08266_pt1 | contig 12189 bp, 11 predicted proteins | sample MGYA00509958_ERZ791682 | MGnify/ENA primary metagenome ERZ791682 (study PRJEB30046, sample SAMN00715194) | human gut metagenome | study: EMG produced TPA metagenomics assembly of the A metagenome-wide association study of gut microbiota in type 2...
TGAAATCCTCCCCCCCCCCCCGCCATGTTGGTCGCGATAGTCACCGCAGCCGGATAACCTGCCTGAGCAACAATCGCCGCTTCGTTGGCGTGGAATTTGGCGTTCAGGACGTTGTGCTTAATACCGGCTTTGGTCAGTTCGTTTGATACCAGCTCCGATTTTTCGATGGAGATAGTACCCACCAGCACCGGTTGGCCTTTCGCAGTACGTTCTTTGATATCTTCAATGATCGCCTGAATTTTTTCCGCTTCAGTCATGTAGACCAGGTCCGGCAGATCTTTACGAATCATTGGACGGTTGGTCGGAACAACGACGGTATCCAGCTTGTAGATGGAGCTGAATTCGAAAGCTTCGGTATCAGCAGTACCAGTCATCCCCGCCAGTTTTTCATACAGACGGAAGTAGTTCTGGAAGGTGATCGACGCCAGCGTCTGGTTTTCGTTCTGGATCTGTACACCTTCTTTCGCTTCCACTGCCTGATGCAGGCCATCGGACCAACGACGTCCCTGCATGGTACGACCGGTGTGTTCGTCAACGATGATAACTTCACCATCTTTAACGATGTAGTCGACGTCTCGGGTAAACAGCGCATGAGCGCGCAGCGCCGCCGTTACGTGGTGCATCAGCATGATGTTGGCCGGAGAGTACAGAGACTCCCCTTCATCCATGATGCCTTCTTTCACCAGCAGTTCTTCAATCAGCACCAGACCACGTTCGGTCAGGTTCACCTGGCGAGATTTTTCGTCCACCGAGAAGTGGCCTTCGCCCTGGAAGGTTTCGGAGTCTTCTTTTTCCTGACGGATCAGGTGCGGAATAATTTTATTCACGCGTTTATACATTTCCGAGCTGTCTTCTGCCGGGCCGGAAATGATCAGCGGTGTACGCGCTTCATCGATCAGGATGGAGTCCACTTCGTCCACCAGCGCATAGTGCAGTTTACGCTGTACACGTTCTTCAGGACTGAACGCCATGTTGTCGCGCAGGTAGTCAAAGCCGTATTCGTTGTTCGTACCGTAAGTGATGTCAGCTGCGTAAGCTTCACGCTTTGCCGGTGCTGGCATGCCCGGCAGGTTGATACCGACAGTCAGGCCAAGGAATTCAAACAGCGGACGGTTGTTTTCGGCGTCACGTTGCGCCAGGTAGTCGTTGACGGTAACTACATGCACGCCTTTACCGGTTAGTGCGTTCAGGTAAGCAGGCAGCGTTGCGGTCAGGGTTTTACCTTCACCGGTACGCATTTCGGCGATGCAGCGTTCGTTAAGAACCATACCGCCGAGTAACTGAACGTCATTGAACGTCGAAGTGACGCATACCAAAAACACGCTTACTGGCTTCACGCACCACAGCGAAGGCTTCCGGGATCAAGTTTTCCAGCACTTCGCCTTTTTCCAGACGCGCACGAAACTCTGCGGTTTTCCCTTTCAGTTCTTCGTCGGAGAGTTTTTCCATCTCCGGTTCCATGGCATTGATGATGTTGACCACTTTGCGCATCCGGCGCAGGGTGCGATCGTTACGACTACCGAAAACTTTAGTTAATAATTTGATTAGCATAATAAAATCTCAAACGCCCCGCGTTGCGGAGTTAATAAAATGAAGTAAAGGTTTATTGTTGTTAGCTGAGGCGTTGAGGGCCAGCACGGATGCCTTGCGCCTGGCTTATCCAGACGGGCGTGCTGAATTTTGCTTGTGGGGTAAAATGCGCATAATCAATGCGATAACCCTTTTCAGACGGCGTGCCTTCCTGGGTCAGGAGCGCGCTGAGCGTATCCAGTAATGCAAGATGTTGCGCCTGAAGAGGCAAAGATTCTTCAGCAACGGGCAGCGTTTGCGGTGCCATTGCGAAGGAAAGATGGCGGATTACCGTGCGAATGGCATGTTGATGCCAGTAATCAACGGAATAGTTCGAATTCGGGCGGCGCGTGTTCGCTTCCAGCAAGGCCAATTGACCAAAGTTAACTTTGGCTGAAGGCTCGTGGTTGCGGGTTGTCGCTTTTGCGGGCGCGTTTGGTTCGGCGGCATTGCTGAGTGCAGGCAAACCTAAACTCGCCGCGACCATCCCTAATAAGAGATGCGGCCAGAAGTAGCGTTTACCAAACTGTCGCCAGCGCGTCAGTATTCCACTCACGTTATTGCCATCCCGATCGTATTCAAACGTATTTAGCGCACAAATCTTATCATTAAAGCCTGAAGTCCACAGCACGAATGAAGATAAGTTGTGCGTAAAAGTGCTTAAGAAAACAGCGTTCGCACCGTTTTTTATAGCTCTTATAAAATTCAAAAAAAAACGACTGGTTCACCTGGCCGGAGAGAGTGCCAGATTTGCCAGTCGAATTTTATACGACAGTATAAATGTCGTTATGCCAGTACGGCTGAAGGCGCTTTGAAGGCCAACGGCAGTTCTGCGTCGTCCTGGAAGGTCACATATTCCCAGGCTTCCTGTTTCGCCAGGACAGCCTGCAGCAGTTTGTTATTCAGTGCATGACCGGATTTATAAGCGGTAAATGCACCAATAATATTGTGACCACACATGAACAAGTCACCGATCGCATCGAGCATTTTGTGACGCACAAATTCGTCTTCAAAACGCAGGCCGTCTTCGTTCAGTACGCGATAATCGTCAACAACGATGGCACAATCGAAGCTGCCGCCCAGGCACAAACCACGGGACTGCAGATATTCGATATCACGCATGAAACCGAACGTACGCGCACGGCTGATCTGGCGCATAAATGCATCAGCGGAGAAGTTCATCGCATAGCGCTGGTTGCTGGAATCAATAGCCGGATGGTTAAAATCGATGGTGAAATCCAGCGAAAAACCATTGTACGGTTTAAATTCAGCCCACTTATCGCCATCTTCGACACGAACAGTCTCTTTGATGCGAACAAATTTTTTGGCGCAGTTCAACTCGTCGATACCGGCGTCAAGCAGCAGGTATACAAACGGAGCGGCGCTGCCGTCCATGATCGGGATTTCCGGCGCGTTAACTTCGATAACAATGTTATCGATGCCCAAGCCCGCGAGAGCAGCATTGAGGTGCTCTACGGTTGAAATCCGTACATCATGCTCGTTGACCAGACACGTACAGAGCATGGTATCACGCACAGATTTGGCATCGGCCGGGAAATCTACCGGTGGATTCAAGTCGGTGCGACGATAGATGACCCCGGTGTTGGCCGGCGCAGGGCGTAACGTCAGGGTGACTTTCTTGCCGGTATGTAAACCGACACCCGTCGCCTGAACGATACGTTTAAGTGTCCTTTGTTTGATCATCGTATTATCTCGCCAAATTACCTATCCAACCGAAGTGTACTATACATTCGGCGGGCCAGTTTAGCACAAAGAGCCTCGAAACCCAAATTCCAGTCAATTCTTAATCAGCTTGCTTACGCAGGAATGCTGGGATATCCAGATAATCCGGCTCTTTCGCAGTTTGCGGCGCATTGTCATTCACGACTTTAGCAACCGGCTTCTGCTCCTGGGTCAGCGGAGCCATCCCGTGCTGCTGGTAGCGATCCATCACTGGCTGCTGAACCTGCTTATTGGTCACCAGAGTGATTTCAGGACGTTTGTCCATGCCGATACCTGTCGCAACAACAGTTACGCGCAGCTCGTCATTCATATCCGGGTCAAGAGAAGTACCGATAACCACAGTCGCGTTGTCGGAAGCAAATGCACGGATGGTGTTACCTACCGTTTCGAACTCATCCAGACGCAGGTCGAAGCCCGCTGTGATGTTAACCAGCACGCCGCGCGCGCCAGACAGGTCGATATCTTCCAGCAGCGGAGAAGAGATAGCCATTTCAGCAGCTTCTTCCGCACGGTCTTCACCGCTCGCCACGCCAGAACCCATCATTGCGTAGCCCATTTCAGACATTACGGTGCGAACGTCTGCAAAGTCCACGTTCATCAAACCCGGACGAGTAATCAGTTCGGCGATACCTTGTACAGCACCTTTCAGTACATCGTTCGCTGCGCCAAACGCATCCAGCAGGGAGATACCGCGGCCCAGAACTTTCAGCAGTTTGTCGTTCGGGATAGTGATCAAAGAGTCCACATGCTTGGACAGTTCAGTGATCCCCTGCTCCGCGAATGCCATACGCTTCTTGCCTTCAAAGTTGAAGGGCTTAGTGACGACAGCAACGGTCAGGATACCCAAATCTTTTGCCACTTCAGCGACGACTGGTGCTGCACCTGTACCGGTACCACCACCCATACCCGCAGCAATAAAGACCATGTCTGCACCTTCCAGCGCCGCACGCAGTGCATCGCGATCCTCATCAGCCGCATTGCGGCCAACTTCTGGATTAGCGCCAGCTCCCAGTCCTTTGGTGATACCGCTACCGATTTGAATCGTCTGTCCAACCGCTGTTTTACGCAGCGCTTGTGCATCGGTATTTACCGCGAAGAATTCAACACCTTCAATGCGCTCGCGCACCATGTGTTCAACAGCATTACCGCCGCCGCCGCCGACGCCGATGACTTTAATCACCGCGTCATTGGTAAGTTCCATTGGTTCAAACATAGTTTCTCTCCGATTTGTGCCTGTCGCCTGAGGCCGTAATCATCGTCGGCCTCATAAAAATTAAAACTCTTTTCGCAGCCAACTATTGAGTCGCTTGATCCACGAGCCAACTGATGCTGTAACACGTTTTTCTACTTCAGCTTCACCGTTAAGATGTGACTCTTTCCCGTAATGAAGCAATCCCACCGCCGTCGAATAATACGGCTCCTGAGCATAATCCGTTAAACCGGTAATGTTCAGCGGCGCGCCGATACGCACCTGCGTATGTGCCTTCAATCTGCGCTGCGCCACCGGTTAATACAATGCCTGCCGCCAGGTGATGTTTAACCCCTTGTTGGCGAAGCTTTTCCTGCAACTGCAATATCTCTTCGTTGACCAGATTGAGCAGCTCGGTATAGCGCGGCTCGATCACCTCTGCCAGGGTCTGACGTTGCAGACTCCGCGGTGGACGACCGCCTACACGCTCTCATCTTTTCCAACGATGGAACCCAGCGCACAACCGTGGCGAACTTTAATCGCTTCGGCGTCACTTGGCGGTGTGCCAAAGGCGTAAGCGATATCACTGGTCACGACATTGCCAGCATAAGGAATTACCTTCGTGTGGCGCAATGCCCCACCGGTATAAACGGCGATATCCATTGTACCACCACCGATATCGACAACGCAGACACCCAGTTCACGTTCATCTTCCGTCAATACCGAATAACTTGATGCCAGTCCGGCAAATATCAGTTGGTCAACTTTCAGCCCACAACGTTCAACCGCTTTGACGATGTTTTTCGCCATATCGTTGTGACATGTGATCAGGTGCACTTTTGCCTGCATCCGCACGCCCGAAAGTCCTACCGGATTCTTGATCCCTTCCTGATAGTCAATCGCATACTCTTGCGGGATCACATGCAGCACACGATGCTCATCGCGCACACGCACCGATTTCGCGGTATGGACGACGTTTTCCACATCTTCTTGCGTCACTTCTTCTTCAGAAATAGGCACCATACCAATTTCATTCTGGCAGCTGATGTGCTTACCAGAAAGCGCCAGATATACCGAAGAGATCTGACAATCTGCCATCAATTCTGCCTGGTCAATGGCGCGTTGTACGCACTTGACCACGGATTCGAGGTCGTTCACCCCGCCTTTATCCATACCACGCGACGGGCAGCTGCCCACGCCAATGATATTGACCATACCGTCGGGCAGAACTTCCCCTACTAAAGCGGCAACCTTCGCGGTACCAATCTCCAGTCCTACTACCAGTTTTCTGTCCGTCGCCTTGATCATTGTTGTTCTGCCTGTGCCTGATTTTGTTGCTGAGTAGATTCCTCTGGCGGCAAGGGCGCCCAGCCTACTGCCGCTCCAGAGTCATAACGCAAATCAACGTAGCTAATCCGTTTGCCATCGGTTTGCGCCTGCTGCTGTAAAACCGGATAAAGTTCTACAAAGCGAGCCAAACGTTTCATCGTATCGCCCCGGCCAAGATTGAGCTTAATATCGTTATTCAGCGTCAACTGCCAGGAACGCCGCGCGGTCATCGCCGCTTCCTTCAGAGTAAATCTGTCCTTTGCCAGCATCTGCCCCATTTCGCGATAGCCCTGCAACACTTCATTAGCGCTGCCTTCCGGGCCATACAGCATTGGAAGCACCTGCTTGCTGGTGCGATCTGCTTGCTGGTGCGATCTGGCGGCACGCTGAAAGTGTTTCCTTCCGCGTCTACCATATGTTGATCATTCCACCGCGCAATCGGCACATATTCAACCAGATGAATCTTCAATTCATCAGGCCACTGCTTTCTGACGCTCACCTGCTTAATCCACGGCAGGCGTTGTTCTATTTGCGTCTGGATGATGTTGACATCCTGGGTCATAAAGGTACCTGGCTCACCCAATGCCAGGATCGACTGCCGGATATCGTCATTAGTGCGTGTAATGGCGTTCACCGGTCAACACCAGCTTTGAGAGCGGCAGGCGTTGCGCATCTTCCATCCAGCCCAACACGACCCAGCCGCTCACCAACACTGTCGTTAAAACGGTCAGCAGGAAAAGGATCCCCGCCAGACGCGTTCCATTATTGCGGCGAGAAGAAACCTCTTCTTCGCTGTTTCGCGTGTTCAGAGCAGCCTGCGACATATTAGTCCGCCAGTTCCAGAATTCGTACTACCAACTGCGAGAAGCTCATACCTGCCTGACGTGCCGCCATCGGCACCAGGCTGTGGCTGGTCATACCCGGTGAGGTATTGGCTTCCAGCAGATAAAACTGTCCATCGCTGTCCAGCATAACGTCAATACGTCCCCATCCTTTGCAACCTAACGTCGTCCATGCTTTCAGCACTAATGCCTGCAAATTGGCCTCTTGTGACGCTTCCAGACCTGCGGGGCAGAAATACTGTGTCTCATCAGAGAGATACTTCGCCTCATAATCATAGAAGGTTCCGGACGGTTGAATACGTATTGACGGTAAAATTTCTTCACCGAGTATCGCAACCGTGAACTCCGGCCCACTTAGCCATTTTTCAATCAATACTTCTTCATCGTGCTGAAATGCCAATCTTAATGCATCTTGTAGAGCATTTTCTGCTACTACTTTTGACATTCCCACACTGGAACCTTCGCGGCTCGGCTTAACGATAACCGGCAAACCTAAGGCAGAAATTTCTGCTAACTGCTTATCGCTCAGGCCTTTTTCAAACTCTGCGCGGGTTAATGCTACCCACGGCGCTACCGGTAAACCAGCGCCCTGCCAAAGCAATTTGCTGCGTAGTTTATCCATTGAAAGCGCAGATGCCATCACTCCGCTGCCGGTATAAGGCAAGCCCATCAGCTCGAGCATACCCTGCAGCGTGCCATCTTCACCGCCGCGACCATGTAGCGCGATAAACACTTTCTGAAAGCCCATCGACTTCAGTTGCGTCACGTCGACTTCTTTCGGGTCGACTGGATACGCGTCAATACCGCCTTCACGCAGTCCGGCTAACAGCCCGGCTAACACCGCTGCACCAGAATTCAGAGAAACTTCTCGCTCAGCGGAGGTCCCGCCCAACAGGACCGCGATTTTATCAGTCATGTTGTTCTTCCTCCGGAGTTTGCGGCTTCAGTTTGATTTCAGCTAAAGAACGGGCAATTTTTCCGATATTACCAGCCCCCTGAACGAGAATCAGGTCGTTACCGGTTAATACCGGTGCCAGCATCTCGGCTACCCGCGCCGGATCCGGCACCAGAATGGGATCAATTTTCCCACGTCCACGAATTGTGCGACACAGCGAACGGCTGTCCGCTCCCGGAATTGGCGCTTCGCCAGCCGGATACACTTCCAGCATCAACAGGGTATCAACCTGCGTCAGCACATTGGCGAAATCATCATACAGGTCGCGCGTACGGGTAAAACGGTGCGGCTGAAACAGCATTACCAGGTTTTTATCCGGCCAGCCTGCACGCGCCGCTTTAATGGTGGCGTCCACTTCCGTCGGGTGGTGGCCGTAGTCATCGACCAGCATTGCCGGACCGCTTTTACCATTCTTCATCGCCGTACCGCTTTTACCATTCACTGGCTCCAGCGGGAATTCACCGAGGAAATCAAAACGGCGACCAGTCCCCTGGAAGCTCTCCAGCGCACGCAAAATAGCCTCGTCGTCAATGCCCTCTTCCGTAGCAACCGCAACCGCAGCTGCGGCGTTCAGCGCGTTATGACGACCTGGCGCATTCAGGGTGACGCGCATCGGCTCTTTGTCCTGGCGCAGCAGCGTAAAGTGCCCCTGCGGGCCAATCTGCTGATAATCTTCTACACGCACGTCGGCATCTTCGCTGAAGCCGTAAGTCGTGGTCTGACGTCCCACACGCGGTAACAATTCGCGGATCACCGGATCATCAACACACATCACCGCACGACCGTAAAACGGCAGGTTGTGCAGAAAATTAATAAAAGTCTGTTTTAAATTCTCAAAGTCGCCCTGGTAGGTATCCATGTGGTCGGCTTCGATATTGGTGACAATCGCCACCATCGGTTGCAGATGCAGGAACGATGCATCACTCTCATCTGCTTCGGCAATCAGGTACCGACCATGCCCCAAACGCGCATGAACCCCCGCCGCTTTTACCAGCCCGCCGTTAACGAAGGTTGGGTCGAGCCCCGCTTCTGCGTAGATGCTGGAAACCGTAGATGCTGGAAACCATCGCGGTGGTTGTCGTTTTGCCGTGTGTTCCGGCAATGGCGATGCCATGACGAAAACGCATTAACTCAGCCAGCATTTCAGCACGACGGATCACCGGAATACGCGCTTCATGAGCGGCAACAATTTCCGGGTTATCGGCAGAAATCGCGCTGGAAACAACGACCACGCTGGCATCACGTACGTTTTCCGGGCGATGGTTGAAATAAATCGTCGCACCCAGATTCATTAACTGCTGCGTGACCGGATTTGGCGCTAAATCGGAACCACTGATCTGATAACCTTCATTGGCCAGAACTTCGGCAATACCGCCCATACCGGCACCACCGATGCCGACAAAATGTATGTGCCGAACGCGACGCATTTCGGGCACGATGGAACGCAGTTTTGCCAATTGTTGTGTATTCATTCTTTACGCCATTAACTTCTTAAATTCATACGATGCAAAAGGCATCGCTACAATTACGCCCGGGCAGCCCGGCTCACTTCATTTGCCACTCGCTCGGTGGCATCCGGAATGGATGCAGCCCGGGCGCGTTCTGCCATGGTTAATAAGGTTTCTCGCGACCACCCGGCCAGGGTGGGGTGTTGGCGACAGCATCCACGCTAAGCTGTGACTGCTCGATAATTTTGGCTGCGCCCGCTTTTTCCAGCGGTAGCGCATTCCAGTATTGCTGACGGTCTTTATGTTGAAACGGCACAAACAACGCCGGAAGTCCTGCCGCGGCGATTTCACTCACCGTTAACGCACCGGAGCGGCAAACAACGACATCCGCCCACGCATACGCCGCCGCCATATCATCAATAAATTCCGTCACTTTATGCTGCGGTTGTCCCGCCCCGCTTCGGCATACGCCTGTTCAACGGATTGTTGCGAACCTTTGCCGCTCTGATGCCAGATAGTGACTGAATCACCCAGTTTTGCAGCAACCTGCGGCATTGTCTGATTAAGAATGCGTGCGCCCTGGGAACCACCCACTACCAACACACGAACCGGACCTTCACGTCCAGCCAAACGTTGCTGCGGCAACGGCAGCGCCAGCACATCGGTACGCACCGGGTTACCCACCACTTCCGCATTAGGGAAAGCGCCTGGAAACGCCTGCATCACTTTGGTGGCAATCTTAGCCAGCCATTTATTGGTTAAGCCCGCAATACCGTTTTGTTCATGAAGTACAACCGGAATGCCTAACGACCACGCAGCCAGACCACCTGGACCTGATACATAGCCGCCCATACCGAGCACCACGTCAGGTTTGTACGCTTTCATAATCGCCCGCGCCTGACGCCAGGCGTTGAAGATACGCAGCGGCGCAGCTATCAGTGCTTTTATACCTTTTCCACGCAGACCAGAGATACGTGCCATCACCATTAATCGCTTTCCTTGACCACTCATCGTGAACCTCGTACAAACGCCTGCGCTTTCTCCAGACGCGTTTCATAATCAATACGCAACAGCATCATGATGGCTGTCGACATAATCAGTAAGCTCGAACCACCGTAACTGATCAGCGGCAATGTCAGACCTTTGGTCGGTAACATCCCCGCCGCCGCGCCTACGTTAACCAGCGCCTGGAAACTAAACCAGATACCAATAGAACAGGCGAGAAAACCGGAAAAACGGTGGTCAATTTCTAATGCTTTGCGGCCAATCGACATCGCGCGAAAAGCGACGAAGAATACCATTAAAAGTGCCAGCACCACACCGACATACCCCAGTTCTTCGCCGATAATGGCGAAAATAAAGTCAGTGTGCGCTTCCGGCAGATACTCCAGTTTTTGTACCGAGTTACCTAAACCTTGTCCCCACAGTTCACCGCGACCAAACGCCATCAACGATTGCGTTAACTGATAGCCGCTGCCAAAGGGATCTTCCCACGGATTCCAGAATGCGGTAACACGGCGGATACGGTACGGTTCGGCGAGGATCAGCAACACAACCGCTGAAATGCCCATACCGATAATGGCAATGAACTGCCACAATTTCGCTCCCGCCAGGAACAACATCGCCAGCGTAGTCACAAACAACACCACCACCGTACCAAGGTCTGGCTGTGCCAGCAGTAACACTGCCAACACCAGAATTACGCCCATCGGTTTCAGAAAGCCGCGCAGGTTATTACGTACTTCGTCGCCTTTACGCACCAGATAGTTGGCGATATAGCAAAACAGCGACAGTTTTGTCAGCTCCGCAGGCTGGATACGCAGCAAACCGAGATCGATCCAACGCGATGCCCCTTTAACCGAGCTACCCACTACCAGGACGATCATCAGCAGGATGATAGATACGATCATCAGCAGGATGATAGATCCGAGCAGCATCGTGGCACTGTAGCGTTGCCAGAACTCCATCGGCAGACGCAGCGTAATGATCGCCAGAATGAATGCCAGGATCAGATAGACGCCATCACGCTTCGCGAAGAAGAACGGATCGTTGGTTAAGCGTTGCCCTATGGGCATTGACGCCGAGGTCACCATGATAAAGCCAATCGCCGCGAGGCCGAAGGTCAGCCACAGTAAGGTGCGATCGTACATGATCAGGCTGTCGGTATCTTTTTCCCGCGAGCCCATCACCCAGCCCTTTAGCGCCGTGGAGATCCAGACCAGAATACTGAATCCTGGCAGGCGCGGCATTTTCAGGCGAGGGAGAGATAAACGCATCAACCTAACTCCTTCGCCAGACGGGCAAACTCATTGCCTCGTTGTTCAAAGTTCTTGAACTGATCAAGGCTGGCACAGGCCGGGGAGAGCAGAACCATATCGCCCGGCTGAACACGCGGAGCCAGCAAGCGCATCGCCTGTTCCATGGTTTCGGTTTGTTCTGCCACTTCCGGGCGTAGCGCCGCCAGCTGCGCGCCGTCCCGACCGAAACAATACAGACGTACGTTATCGCCATTCAGGTAACGCGCCAGTGGGCTAAAATCTGCCGATTTACCATCGCCGCCCAGCAACAAATGCAGCGTGCCGTCTACGTGCAGGCCATTCAGTGCCGCTTCCGTACTGCCGACGTTGGTCGCTTTTGAATCGTTAATCCAGCGCACACCGTTATGCTCCAGCACAACTTCAAAGCGATGCGGCAGACCAGTGAATGTGGTTAATGCTTTCAGGCTGCTGGCTCGCGGCAAACCAGCGGCATCTGCCAGTGCCAGAGCTGCCAGTGCATTGGTGTAGTTATGCTGCCCGGAAAGTTTCATTTCTTTCACGTTCAGCACTTTCTCGCCTTTCACCCGCAGCCAGGTTTCACCCTGCTGATGATTCAGGTGATAGTCACCCATGTTGACGCCAAAGCTGACGCAGCGTTCATCCGCACCGCGAATCGGCATTGTTAAGGCATCATCAGCATTAACCACGCAAATTTTTGCGTTTTCGTAAATGCGCAGTTTTGCTGCACGATACTGTTGTAAACCAAACGGATAGCGATCCATATGATCTTCAGTCACGTTCAGAATGGTCGCTGCTACCGCCTGTAAACTGGAGGTGGTTTCAAGCTGGAAGCTAG
>ERZ791682.859-NODE-859-length-12084-cov-2.0616_pt1 | contig 12084 bp, 10 predicted proteins | sample MGYA00509958_ERZ791682 | MGnify/ENA primary metagenome ERZ791682 (study PRJEB30046, sample SAMN00715194) | human gut metagenome | study: EMG produced TPA metagenomics assembly of the A metagenome-wide association study of gut microbiota in type 2...
GACCAGTATGGAACATGGCCGCACCAACAACGAACATACCTGCGAAAAGTACTACTGTTGAATCGGAAAGACCTGAAAAAACCTGTTTGGCCGGGATAAATCCCAAAAGGCCGCAGGCGATAGCGCCACTCATAGCTGTAATAGCCAAAGGAATAAGTTCAGTAATAAATAACAGAGCCACTATTGCTAATACGATTAAACATTTGATTGCAGGAGCCATAAACTCACCTCATTTCCCAAAATAGTTTACACATAATCCTCCTTCTTGGTTACTTGATCACCTTTGTGATTACACTTTTATTGTAGGAATTTATAATTACAGCGTCTAGTTTAATAATATATTAAAATGGCGAACATTATTGCCGCTAATAGTTTAATTAAATTAAACAATAGTTTAATTTTTTGTTGCTAGAGCAACATGCAATCAAACATGGCTAGCCAACAGCATTTACACCTACTGTTGCTGCAGCAAATTTTAACCATTATAGATATATTTTCATATTTATTTTCGAGTCATAAATTTTAAAAATACTTGCAATAAAATATTAAAGCAGTTCCATCTCTTTTTTAGACGAAACTGCTGTTTCAATAACTCATTTTTCATGATAATGAGCAGTAAAATACTTTTTCCTTACAATTACTCATACCCCCTCTGCCATAGAACTAACAAAATTACAAATACCGACAAAATTCTCATTCTCTATCTGATCCGTTACTTACTTTTTTAAATACAGTCTCAACTTAAAACAGCTGTAGCTGCAATAATACAAACGTTTGCGCCCAACTCGTTCCATATACACATGATGAGTTTTGTTACAGGCAAATTCTTTGCCACAGATAGGGCAAATCTGCATCAGCCATTTATGGCATTCTTTTTGCTCCTGTTTTTCTTCCATTTACTCCATCTGCCTCCTTTCAAAACCAAAATACTGCCCCGCAGCAGATACATATGCCCTGCCTTTCTGAGTTTGTCAGTTCTTTCAGTCTCCAGCTTCCAACCAAGATACTTAACGATCAATGGTAAATGTTTTTTACATTTAATTTTCAGCCTATCCAGACCATAATTCCACTTTAAGTACCACTGCGCTGTATATTCAGCATTATATTCTGCTGACGTAATATTATAGACTTAATAATTTAAAGATTTCCTGTGCCCAAGCAACATTATAAATTTTTCAAGTTAAATATATCAGATGAAATATAGTTATTTTTTACAATTAACAGCTCTCTAGTTGTAAAAAACCTTTTAAACCAGCCAGTATTTTTGAAAAACTGCGATATACAGCGTTTAGACTACCATACATTCTTCGCAGGAAGTAATTAGCCTCTTACCTGCGAAAATGGCTTGTTAACAACTAATTTATACAAAAATGAAACTTTGTTTATAACATTGATATATGATAAAATTATTTTTATATAATATACTGCTTTAAGCAGTAATGGAGGTGAACATGTTTCCTGACGGAAACAGATTCTTTGGAATATTTTAGTATACTTTTAAATGTTATTATCATCCTGTTTTTAGTTGCTCTCAACGGCTTTTTCGTTGCATCAGAATTTTCTATAGTTAAAGTGCGACCTTCGCGCCTTGATACTTTAATAAAAGAAGGTAACCGGCAGGCAGTCTATGCCCGACAGGTCACAGAGCATCTTGATGCCTATTTATCTGTAACCCAGCTTGGTATTACGCTTGCTTCTTTAGGTCTTGGCTGGATCGGTGAACCCGCCGTAGCTAAAATGCTGACACCGCTTTTTCATTTATTCAATATCCCGGCGCAGCTTGAACATACGATCGCCTTCGTTGTAGGCTTCTCTGTCATTACCGCACTGCACATCGTTCTTGGCGAGCTTGTACCAAAATCTTTATCTATCCAGAAAACAGAAAAAGTAGTGCTGTTTATAGCCTGGCCCCTGATCGTATTCAATAAGCTGATGTATCCGGCAGTCTGGTTTTTAAACCATGTCGCCAACTGGACCCTTAGGCGCATGGGTATCCATGCTGCCAGCGAAGCAGAAGAAGCACACAACGAAGAAGAGATTCGTATTTTAATGGAAGAAAGCTATAAATATGGTTATATCGATAAAACCGAACTGACCTATCTTGATAATGTCTTTGATTTTTCTGAACGTCATGCCAGTGAGATCATGGTCCCGCGTACGGATATGATCTGCCTGTATCTTAAGGATTCCTTTACAGAAAACATCGAAGTCGCTCTCAGTGAACGCATGACCCGCTATCCGATCTGTGAAGAAGACAAAGATCATATTATCGGTTTTCTGCATATCAAAGACCTGCTGCGTGCTTTAAACGCAGGTCAAAAGCCTGACTAACGCACTTTAGCCCGTGAAGTTCTGGTAGTACCAGAATCAATGCCGATCAGTAAACTTCTGCGTCTGCTGCAGAAACAGCGCAAACAACTGGCAATCTTAATCGACGAGTACGGCGGTACTGCCGGTATGGTAACCATCGAAGATATTTTAGAAGAAATCGTCGGTGAAATTCAGGATGAATTTGACGAGGAACGTCCTGAAGTTGAAGAAGAAAGCGATAAAACCTACTCTATTGATGGTAAAATGCTGCTTGAAGATGTCAATGACCTTTTCGGCCTTGAATTAAGTTCTAACTCCTGCGACACAATCGGCGGCTGGGTTTATTCCCAGCTTGATTACCCTCCGCAGCTGGGACAGTCTGTAAAACTGCCCAAAGCGGAATTCCTGGTCGAAGAACTGGATAATATCCGCATTACCCGCCTGAAAGTTAAATTACTTCAGGAGCCCGGAAGTATCCATCAGGGCATGCTTGAAGAACAGCTCAATAAATAAAAAACACCGCGAATTATTCGCGGTGTTTTTTATTGCCATTATTTCTTTAAAGCTTCTACTACCCTACCATATGCTTTTAAGGCTTTAGTATTGGCAGACTGCATAGATTGCAGACGCCAGCCTATCAAAAGTCCGCTGTCGCGATAAAGCGCACGGCTGTTATTCCCCTTAATACAGTTCAGCAGGCATTTGCTGCTGTAAACATCATAAACCAGTACCTGGATCCGCTGGTACAGTTCTTTGATATCTTTCCAGGCAGTTTTACTGAGCCTGTCAATTTTAAGACTGCGGCGGGCATAATAAATAGCTTCACAGACGCGTAAAATACTTTTAGCCTGCGCTTCGTCTATTTTTTCCCCTTTAATATCAAGTTCTTTCAGCATATTATACCAGTCTTCTACACGACAGCCTGCCAGCTGTTCAACTTCCACATAATAACTGTTCTGCCATAATGATTGTTCAGTCCACGCCAGCAGTTTAAAAATACAGTGACTGTACACTCCCTGTTCCAGCTGTTTTGCTACTTCCGCAAGAATATTTTCTATTTCTTCCGTCAACTTTTCTGCCAGCTGCGGGCGCTGCAAAATAGTGCTGCCCGCCGTTCCATGCAGCAGCTGCCACTGCATCAGCAGCCGTTTATAACGAAACAGTACATCCAGCGTACCAGCAGGTTCCGCCAGTAATTTACGTATTTTATCATACTCCCCTTCAGCCAATAACGGCTTGATAAGCGCCAGTAAAGCCTGCAAATGCTTGAACTGCGGCAGCAACAGCTTATCGGCCTGCACCAGCACATTTTTATCCGTTATCAGTCTGTTTTGCAGTTTCAAGATCCGATCGCCATAATACTCCAGCAATTTACTGAGCTCATCCTGCACCATACCGCCACGGTCGATTTTCAACCGTCCCTTTGGTATTTCATGTTCTTCGCCATTACCAAGCAAATGCAGGCCACGGGCAAATTTGCTGCGCGGTTCAATAAAAATCGGTATTTTAGCAGCTATTTGAGCCGTGAAATCTAATAAATCCGCTTTCGTTCCAGCTTTGATTTCCAGCTCAACTTCATCGATTTTTTCTTTTTGTTTTCCGGCATTGATCTTGCCCTGGTCAATCGCCATTTCCAAAACAGTCTCAGGAGTTACCTGCAGCAGCCTGATCTCCCTTTTCACTTCTACGGTAAAAAGCTTCTGCAATTCTTCTCCTGCCAGCAATTCTTCCAGATCAGTCTCCAATCCTAATTCTGTGAAACCACTCACTGTCGGACTATCTTTTTTCAAAGGCATGTTAAACTCACGTCGAGCCGAAAGTCCTCCCCCAGACGCTTGCTCTGTTTTTACTGTAGCCTCATATTTTTTGCCGTTACGCCTGATGCGATATGCCATTCCAGATTCGGTCAATTTGTATGACGCAGTATCGTAATACGTTGTCAGCAGCTCCTGTTTTGCCAAACTTCCCTTAATCATTGTAGCAGTAATAAGCTCAGATGCCAGCAGTTTTTTCAGATCCCTACGGGCAATCGTCAGTTTCATTTCCATTTCCACTGTTTTATCCATGTTATCGCCTTCCTATTCCGCTATTGAACCGCGGACATCTGTAAAAATAACCTGGGGAACATCTAAATCATATACCCTGGGAGTAAGCGCACGCAGGTCTTCGATCCGCCAACCGGCATTCTGTTCCGCCAGCTTTGACAAGGCTTCTTCCAGACTTTCTGCAGCTACGATTGCCAGTGCATCCAGATAAAAATGGTTTTGCACACAGGGCTCATTGATCATACTGTGGCTGTGATAAGTTTTGTTATGACGCCAAACGTAAACCTTCATCAGTATCTACTCCTTTAATTTTTTATGTTCACCGCCCAAAGCCCACCACGCCAGAGGCAGGCCAAAAGCTATAATAACTACAGCTACAGACACATACAATCCTCGGCCGCCTAAAATAGAATCAGCCAGTAAATTATATGCAATCGCTCCCGGAAGCATTCCCAGTACAGTTGCAGCAGCATACAGCTGCAGGTTCATCTTACAGCAGCCGGCAATAATGCTTACCGGATCATACGGAAAAATAGGTACTGTGCGCAGCCACAGCATCTTAACAAATCCGCCGCTGCCGCTTAAGTAATTAGTCAGCCTTTCACCCCACGAGCCGCCATAACGATCTAGCAGCCTCCTGCCGCCGCCCAGACTTCCCAGCGCATAACATAAAACAGCACTGCTCAGACCACCGCACAGCAAATATACGATACCCAGCATTGGCCCAAATAAAATACTGGCGCTGAGATTTAAAAAAATACTTGGAAAAAACAGTACCGGCCGCACAGTATATAAAGCTATATAAACTAACGGCCCCAGACTGCCGTACGACGCTACCCAACGGCGCACATCTTCGACTGAGGAAGGATGCAGGATATAAGGCGAACTATGCAGCTGCCAGACAACCCAGATAATAAATATCGCCAAAACAGAAAAACGCAGCATTTCGCGATGACGCCTGCAACTGTTCAAAAAATTTTCTATCATTTATTTACCACCATTCTCTTTTTATATGATAGCCTGTTCTGACTATTTTCGCAAGGAAATGCTGGAAAATACAAAAACAGCCGGCAAATACTGCCGGCTGCTGCATTTATTTCTGATTTCTTTTTTTGCCAAGGTAAGCGGCTTTGATATCAGGGTTTTCCAAAAGCTCCTGACCGGTCCCGCTCATAGTTATTTTGCCAGTCTCCAGTACATAAGCCTGATGAGCCACCTTCAGCGCCATATTAGCATTCTGTTCGATCAAAAGGATCGTCATACCTCTGCTGTTGATCTCCTGAATGATATTAAAAATATCTTTAATGATGAGCGGCGCCAGTCCTAAAGACGGCTCGTCCATCATCATCAGCTGAGGACGCGACAGCAGTGCCCTGCCTACAGCCAGCATCTGCTGCTCACCGCCGGATAAAGTGCCGGCCATCTGCCAGCTGCGTTCCTCCAGACGCGGGAACAATTCATATACCCATTTGATGTCTTTGGCTATTTCTTCTTTATCATTGCGCATATACGCGCCGATTTGTAAATTTTCCAGGACCGTCAGATTCGGGAAAACCCTTCGTCCTTCCGGAACTAAAGTAATACCTGTTTTAACGATTTTCTGTGAATTAAGCCCGGTAATATTCTGTTCATTATAGCTGATAGTACCACTTTTAGGCTTTACCAGCCCAACAATGGTCCGCAACAAGGTGCTTTTACCGGCCCCGTTAGCGCCTATCAGCGTAACGATCTTACCTTCCGGCACTTCCAGGGAAATACCTTTGAGCGCTTCGATGCCTCCATAAGCTACAAATAAATCCTGCACTTTAAGCATCTTCATCCACCCCCAGATAAGCGTCAATAACGCGCTTGTTATTTTGGATCAGCTCCGGTGTGCCTTCAGCAATAGTCATACCAAAATCCAAAACATAGATACGGTCAGATATTTCCATAACCAGATCCATATGATGCTCGATCATAAACACCGTCAGATCATACTCGTCACGAATCTGGCGGATAAACTCCGTCAGTTCATCAGTTTCTTTAGGATTCATACCCGCTGCCGGCTCGTCTAAAAGCAACAGACGCGGACCAGTTGCCAACGCACGCACGATCTCCAAACGACGCTGCTGCCCATACGGCAGACTGGACGCCTTTTCATCGCGCAGCTCCCATAGATCAACTTTCCTCAGCAGGGCTTCGACCGAAGCTTCCATCTCACGCTGCTCTTTATTATACCAGGGCAGGTGCAGAGCCGCCGACATAAAATCGGATTTCAGGTGCAGATGCTTGGCAATCATAACATTTTCATATACTGAAAGATTTTTGAACAGACGGATATTTTGAAAAGTACGTGCTACGCCCATTTTGGCGATTTCACTGGGTCTTTTACCGGTTATTTTCTGTTCTTCACCCTGCGCGTCTGTATAGATCACGTCGCCGCTGGTTGGAGTATAGACCCCGGTAATCATATTGAAAGCCGTCGTTTTACCTGCACCGTTAGGACCGATCAGTGCAACAATCTCGTGTTCATTGATCTCAATATTAAGCAGATTTACAGCTGTCACACCGCCAAACTGCATTGTAATATTATCAGTTTTTAAAATCATCTTTCTGCTCCCTTCCGCCCAAAGAAGCTGAATGGATTTTTACAGAAGGCACGGATATTTTTCCAGGTCAGCTCGCTGGTCCCCATGATCCCGTGCCGCCAGAAAAGCACGCAGGCCATCAGCAGCGCCGAGAAAATCACCATCCTGAAACCAGGACGGAAAAGCGGAATATCCATACCAAAAAGCATCAGGGGTTCGTCAAATACACGCAGGAACTCCAGCCCGGCCGTAACGATGACAGCACCCAGCATACTGCCGGTAATACTTCCCATACCGCCTAAAACGATAATCAGCAAAAAATTATAGGTCAATGTAAAAAGGAAATTCTTCGGATCAACAGTTCCCAGCAGCGCACCATACAAGCCGCCGCCCACGCCGGCAAAAAAAGCACTGATCATAAATGCCAGATTTTTGTGCCAGAACAGGTTACTCCCATCGCTTCAGCCGCGATCTCATCTTCGCGGATCGCTTTAAACGCACGGCCATAAGAAGAATTAATCAGAAGTGCTATAAAAATAAAAGTCACTGCCGTCGCCAGAAAAATATAACGCACATCATTAAGAGGCGGTATATCTTTGATACCCAAAGCCCCGTTAGTGATGCTCTGCGCATTAGTTATCCAGATACGGATAATTTCGGAAAAGCCCAGCGTCGCCACAGCAAGATAATCCCCGCGCAGACGCAATACCGGCGTACCGATCAGAAAAGCCACTAAAGCGGCTAAAAGTCCACCGGCAATCAGGGCCAGCCACAAGGGCATTTGAATATCAGCGATCAGCGGGTTCATCGGTGCCGCATAAAAAACATTAGGCCGCAGCTCTACAGGCACGGTAAAAATGCCTACAACATAAGCGCCTATAGCCATAAAACCAGCCTGCCCCAGCGAAAACTGACCAACAAACCCATTCGTCAGATTCATGGATAAGCCGATAATTGCATAAACCAGACACAGATTGACGATCCTGCGGATATAAGAATCCATCTCGGTCTGGACGAAGCAGGCAACGCCAAAGAGTGCGGCAATAGCGATCAAAGTAAGGAAAACATCTTTCTTTTTCATCTTCGTCACACCTTCTCAGTCGTTTTTTCGCCCAAAAGGCCGGTAGGTTTATAAAACAGAATCACAATAAGCACGATAAAAGCAAAGGCATCTCGGTAACCGGAAAGCTGCGGGAAAAAAGCAACTATCAGGATCTCTCCCAGGCCGAGTATAAAGCCGCCCAGCACTGCACCCTTGATATTGCCGATGCCGCCGATAACCGCCGCAATAAAGCATTTCAAACCCGGCATAACCCCCATCATCGGGGTAATGCCAGGATAGCGGATACCCCACATAATAGCGCCAATAGCGGCCAAAGAGGACCCGATAATAAATGTGATCGAAATTATTTTATCAATATCGACGCCCATAACGCGCGCGATCTCATAGTCTTTGGAAACTGCACGCATAGCCATACCTGTTTTAGTATGATTTACAATGTGCAGCAGCACAACAAGGCTGATTATTGTAATAACGGGAATGACCAGACAGATCGCCTGGATCTGAATCCCACCGATAGAAATATTCTGCGATAAAAGTTCAATATTAGGAAAACGCATCGGACGGCCGCTGAATAAGTAATTAGCCAGGTTTTCCAATAAAAATGAAGCGCCGATAGCAGAAATAAGAACAGAATTTTTCGGTGCGTCACGCAACGGACGATAAGCCGTCCGTTCAATCACTACACCTAAAATTGCCGTAGCAATAATGACTCCGACAAAAGTAATATACCAGGGAATGTGAAAAACGGTAATACCGAAAAAGGCAAAATAACATGCCATCATAACGATATCGCCGTGTGCAAAGTTTATCATCAATAAAATGCCATAGACCATCGTATAACCGATGGCGATCAGGGCATAAAGACTGCCGAGAGATATGCCGTTAGCCAAATGCTGCGCAAGACTGTCACCGGACATATTCGCAATCGCTTGGAAAAATTCCATGAAAAACACCTCATGACACAAAAGAATTGCTCCCTTCCCTTAAGGAGAAGGGAGCACTAACATAAAGCAAAAGGGTTATGAAAGAACCAATGAATTATTTAGCTTCTACAAAATCCAGGAATGTAAATTTGCCGTCTTTAACAGTTTTGATCACAGCGCCTTTAATAGGATCGCCGTTTTTATCAAGAGTAGTCATACCGGTTACACATTCCAGATCTTTAGTTGCTGCGATAGCGTCACGAATCTTAACGGTATCAGTAGAACCTGCGCGTTTGATGCCGTCGATAGCGATCAGATAAGCATCATAAGCCATTGCAGTCAATGCGGAAGGCTCGCCTTTATACTCTTTTACGTATTCATCCAGGAATTTTTTAGCTTCCGGAGTAGTTGCTTTTTCACGGTCAAACGCAGTAGAAAGAGCTACGCCTTCAACATCTTTGCCGCCAACATCGATGAATTCCTGAGTTTCCCAGGTATCGCCGCCCATAAAGGGAGCTTCGATGCCAAGCTGACGGGCTTGTTTTACAAGCAGTGCAGATTCGGTAAAGTTACCGGGTGCGAAAATCGCATCAGGATTTTTAGCTTTGATATTGGTAAGAATAGCACTGAAATCTTTATCGCCTGTTTGATAGTTTGCGATCTCAACAATGCTGTTTTCATCACCGGTCAATTTTATGAAAGCTTCTTTGAAGAATTTTGCCAGACCAACTGCATAGTCATTGGAAACTTCCTGCACGATGGCAACTTTTTTAGCACCTTGTTTGAATGCATAGTTAGCCATAACGGTACCCTGGAACGGATCAATAAAGCAGGCACGGAAATAATAGTCATTATTAGCAGTTACCTGCGGATTAGTACAGCTGGTACCAACAGCCGGAACTTTACTGTCTTTTACGATATTACCTGCCGCCATAGACAGCGAAGAACCATAAGAACCTACGATAACGCTTACTTTATCTTTTTCGATAAGGCGGGCTGCAACAGAAGCAGCTTCAGCTTTATCAGATTTGTTATCAGCTACAACAAGCTCGATCTTTTTGCCTAAAACTTCAGGATGCAGTTTGTTGGCAAGCTTGATACCGCGGAGTTCCAGTTCGCCTCCGGCAGCATTATCACCGGTCAATGGCAGGAAAACGCCGACTTTGATCACGTCGGATGCTTTAGCATCTTCCTTTTTCTCGCCGCCGCAGCCTGCTACTAAGCTCATTGCTACTGCTGAAGCCAACAGCGCTGATAATATTTTTTTCATTTTCAATGTAATCTGTCCCTTCTTTACTGTTTGCACAGCTTTTTCCCCTTAACTGTAAATGATTATAACATCAAAGCACGGATGTGACAATATTACTATTTCTTCACAATTTCTTTACAGTTTTCAAACAGCGTTTTTCGTATTTTAACATTTTTGTAAGAATAATGTTGCTGCAAAGCGTTGCTTTTTCACTGTTTTGTCCTCGCAAAAAGAACTTTCCCGAAAACAAAAACACGGCAAGTCCGCCTCTCGTGTACAGTGACATCAGAGATTTTCTCGCCGCGCGTTTTTGTATACAATATACTTTGCATATTTTTTTGTATATCTGCCCTTAACAGCCGTTCTTGCAGCTGTCCCCCGCTGCAAAGGCCTGTCAGCAAATCATTTTTCTACAACTTCGTTGACATAACCAACAGCACTGACAGCGTTAGGCGCGTAGTGATCGGCGCCGATACTGTCAGCATAGTCCTGTGTCAAAACAGCACCGCCCACAACTATACGGCAGTTGCAGACATCACGCAAAGCCTTGATCGTAGCTGCCATTGCACCTACTGTAGTCGTCATCAAAGCTGACAGTCCTACAACATGAGCCTTGTGCTCCAATACAGCTTTCACTATTGCTTCTACAGCTACATCCTTACCAAGGTCGATAACGTTATAACCATAATTTTCCAGCAGTACCTTAACTATATTTTTACCGATATCATGGATGTCACCCTTAACTGTAGCAATAACAACAGCAGTACCTTTTTCCACAGCGCCACCGTCAGCCATCCTGTCGCGTATCACCTCAAAAGCTGCCTTCGCGGCATCGGCGCTCATCAAAAGCTGCGGCAGAAACAGATTTTTTCTCTCAAAACCATTTCCAACAAAATCTAAAGCCGGTATCATCTGAGTATTGATAATATCCAGTGGTTTTTCTGTTTCCAGCAACCGGGTCACAGCCAGACGGCTCTGTTCCTGTAAACCTTTAACGATCGCATCGTGCAGCGTATATTCACTGACAGCAGCTGTCGGAACTTTATTTACGTAATCAGCAAAACGCTTCACATATGCCTTGCAGCCTCCGTCCAATCCTTTTAAAGCTCTATACGCATAGTAAGCATCCAGCATCGCTTTACTCTGCGGATTGATAATAGCGCAGGAAAGCCCCGCCTCCATTGCCAGAGTGAAAAATGTACTGTTGACAGCATCACGTGACGGCAGTCCGAAAGAAATATTAGAAACGCCCATAATCGTTTTGATTTTCTGCTCTGTCAATTTACGGATCACTTCCAAGTCAACAGCAGCGTTGTCAGGTCCCGTACTTATCGTCAGCGCCAGCGGATCAATAATAATGTTACGTTTTTCGATACCGCATTCAGCGGCGCGTGCGATTATTTTCTCCGCAACGGCCAACCTGCCTGCAGCTGTTGCAGGAATGCCGTCATCATCTAACGCCAGGCCAACCACAACAGCCCCGTATTTTTTTACCAGCGGCAGTACCTTTGCCAGCGATTCATCTTTACCGCTGACAGAATTTAACAGCGGTTTGCCATTATATAAACGCAGAGCCCGCTCCATAGTCTCATAATCTGAAGTATCGATCTGCAGCGGTGCCGAAGTGACGGCCTGCAAAGCCAGAACTGTTTTCTCTGCAGCGGCAGCTTCGTTGATACCCGGCACACCTACATTGACATCCAGGATATGGGCGTCATTTTCAAGCTGCTCCAACCCCAGCCGGCAAATATAATCCAGATCTGCGTCTAAAATAGCCTGTTTTAAACGCGGCTTACCTGTAGGATTGATGCGCTCGCCTATGATCACAGGCTCCCCGCCGATAACAACAGCTTTGCCATAAGAAGAAACCACAGTCAGATCACAGCTGCGGCGTCCTCCCGGCTTCATACCATAGCACTTTTCGATC
>ERZ791682.860-NODE-860-length-12084-cov-2.01488_pt1 | contig 12084 bp, 12 predicted proteins | sample MGYA00509958_ERZ791682 | MGnify/ENA primary metagenome ERZ791682 (study PRJEB30046, sample SAMN00715194) | human gut metagenome | study: EMG produced TPA metagenomics assembly of the A metagenome-wide association study of gut microbiota in type 2...
CCTCCTAAAACTCTTTCTTTAATTTTAAAACTACAGGGCAGTGATCTGAACCTAAAATTTCATTATGAATCTCTGCTCCCTCCATAATATCTTTTAATCTTTCTGAAACAACAAAATAGTCAATTCTCCATCCAGCATTATTTTTTCTGGCATTAAATCTATATGACCACCAAGAGTATGCTCCAGTTAGTTCAGGATAAAAATGTCTGAAACTATCCACAAACCCATTTTTTAACAATTCTGTAAATTTTGCTCTCTCTTCATCAGAAAATCCAGCATTCTTTCTATTTGATTTTGGATTCTTTAAATCTATTTCTTCATGAGCTACATTTAAATCACCACATATAATAACAGGTTTTGTTTTATCTAATTTCATCACATAATCTCTGAATTCATCTTCCCAGCTAATTCTGTAATTAAGCCTGGCTAATTCTTCTTGAGAGTTGGGAGTATAAACAGTTATCATATAGAAATCATCATATTCAAGAGTTATCAGTCTTCCCTCTTTGTCATGCTCGTCTATTCCTAACCCATAAGATACTTCTATTGGTTTTTTCTTTGTGAATATAGCAGTTCCTGAATACCCTTTTTTTTCAGCATAATTCCAATATTGATAATACCCTTCTAAATCAAGGTCTATCTGTCCCTCTTGTAATTTTGTTTCCTGAACACAAAAAATATCTGCATTTTCATTTTTAAAATAATCTAAGAAACCTTTCTGTACAGCTGCTCTTAAACCATTTACATTCCATGAAATTAATTTCATATCAGTCTCCTTCCAACTTTTTTGCTTTATTTAATTATATCATAAAGTCCGTTTATTTTTCAATTTATTAATTTAAGTTGATATAAAATGCCCTATTGACAAACAAAGAAGTATATTGTAATAAATTACTATCTTTAATTTCATACTTATGGAGGATTCTTATGAAAAATTTAAAAAGTATTATTGATGATTTAAACTCAGCAGATGAAAATGATGAGACAATTAAAGAAGCTCTTGAACTTCTTTTAGACTTTTCCAATTTAAAAATGTCTATTATGAAAAAAGAGATTGAGAAAAATTTAATCTCTGGAAATTTTGTAGGTTCAAATTTTAAAGTTCCTATTTCACATATTATCTCAGAAAATTCCAGACAAATAATTAAAAATTCAGAAAATGAAAATGCTATTATTAATGATGTTCTTACCTCTTTAAATGACATATTTTATTGTAATAAGGATATCTCTGGCAGTATAGTAAAAGAAGTAGGAGAAGCTTTAATTAAACTCATACAGGAAAATGATAAAGAAATTGTATTTTCTTTTCTGGTTTTAGAAAGTATGAGCATCATCAAATATGATTTAATATTTTACAATAAATCTTTAAATTCTAAAAAAATCAGAAATAAGGTTCAAAGTAATTTATCATATATTGTTACGAAATCAGTTGTTAATGTAAGACAGATGCCATTTAACGACTATTCTTCTTTATGCTTAGAACTATCATTAAAATATTTTGATAAAGATATAAATAAAGTTAAAAATAATTTAAATGAAATGAGAGATGCTTATTCTATTAATAATTTATCCTAAAAATATTATCATTAATTTCTTGATATTTTTAGCTATCTTTAAAAAAAGATAACTAGATTTTACTATCTTCATAAAACATGATATAATAAAGTCAAATACAGTTTTAAGAGGTTATATATGAAGAAAGATAAAGTTATTCTACATTATGATATGGACTCTTACTATGCTTCAATTGAAATAAGAGATAATCCCAGATTGCTTAATAAACCTTTAGTTGTTGCTGGAAGTATAGTAACCACTGCCAGCTATGAGGCAAGGAAGTTTGGCATACATTCTGCCATGAAAGTTTCTGATGCAAAAAAACTTTGTCCTTCTTTATTAGTTGTCCCAGTAAACAAAGAAAAATACAGTGAAATATCAAGAAAAATACAGAGCCTTGTTCTTAGGCTCACACATAAAATAGAATTTATAGCTCTAGATGAAGGATATATAGATATATCAGAAATCATAGACTTATATCCATCTAAAGAGTTTTTTGCTAAAAAATTCAGAGAAAGAATCAAATATCATACTGGACTTACCTGTTCTGTTGGAATAGGCTTTAATAAACTCAGTGCAAAAATGGCAAGTAATATAAATAAGCCTTATGGGCAGTTTATTTTTCTTTCTCCTTTAGATTTTACAAAATATATTTCAGATAAAAATATTGGAATAATTCCTGGAGTTGGAAAAAAACTTTCAGCTCTATTGGCAAAGAATTCTATTTTGAAAGTAAAGGATATTTATTCCTATTCTTTATCTTCACTTTGTTCTTCATATGGAAAATCTCGTGGAGAACTTCTATACTCTTTTTCTAGAGGAATAGACTACAGAGAAGTGGAATATAAGAAACCTACTCATTCTATAGGAAATGAAAATACATTTAAATATCCTCTGAATACTGATTTAGAAATAAGAAGAGAACTTGATGATCTTTTTGAACATTCATATAAACGACTTTTAAAAGAAGACTTTATAAGCAAAACAGTTATACTGAAAATTCGTTTCTCTTCTAATGAAACTATCACAAGATCAAAAACTTTAGAAATTCCAACTGATTCTTATGAAAAATTAAAAAAAATTTCAGATGATCTTTTAGAAAATGTTAATCTGACAAATAGTATAAGGCTTTTAGGTATCTCTTTTGGAAATTTAACAAAAAAATCTGTTAGACAACTAGCTTTTTTCTAAAAAAATAAGGTATAATAAAACCATATAATAAATTATTTCTATGGAGGTCTCATGAACATTAACTTTAAACTAGGAAGTACTACAGGTAAGGCTGGTATTTTAAGTATAGAATGTCAAAAATTAAATATTCCTTATGTGGTTGTTGTTTTTAGAAATGTGCTTAACTACCCTAATTCTGTTCAAATCTTTAAGTTAAAATCAAAACCTAAAGACGAAGCTGCTGAAGTTAAAGCTGTTGAGGAAATCTGTAAGGTTGCTGACAAATATGCAATAACATTAGTTATGAAATTAGCTCTGAGAAATAGAAAACATCTCATAGAAACTTTTTCTAAATTTGGTTTTAAAACTAAAAAATCTTGGCTTGGAAATTGCCCAGAGATAATAAGAGAATATACTCCTTTAAATTAATTTTTTAAATTTTATAACCAATATTTTAAATTCAATCTTTTTTTATCTTTTACATAGATATTAATTTTTATTTCAGTTATTTTTTTAACATCACAACTATTCTTTAAATCTTTTTTTTGATCATATCAAGAAATAAAAGGTTGCATTTTAGGGCAATTTTTAGTTATAATTAGTTAAACTTAGTTGAGGTGATTAAAAATGTTTAGAAGTCTTATAATTTTTGCTTTGACATTTTTACTTGTTGTTTTTGGTTTGGAATATCTAATGCCTCCTTTTGGAACGATAGTATATCTTAATCCAGTAGAAATAGTTGGGTCTATTGCTTATTCCATAGCTTATGTAACAGGAATGCATGTAAAGCTCTCAATATTTTTAGCTATAGCTTCTATCTCTATTATTCCTTTAATTTTAGTAATAATAGTTAATAGAATCTGTAAGAAAAAGAAAAAAAGAATATTTTAGTAAGTTTTTTCCGCCTTTCATCACTTGAAAGGCTATTTTTTTGCATAAAAAAAGAGCAACTAAAAAGCTGATATGCGAACAAAATCAATAATAAATATTTTTATTGAAAAGTTCTGAAATCATATTTACTTAATAAATTGCTCTCTTCAATTTTTATAGTATATGTATTGATTCAACATCTAAAGAAAAATCAAGTTCTGAATCTAAGGCATAACTTTTTTTACCTCTTGGATTACTTACTGATATCTCTACTTTTAAATCCTGAAACATTACTTCATATTCATGATAAGCTCCCATGAACATACTTTTAGTTACCTTTCCTTTAAAATCATCTTTAGATATGATAATACTTTCAGGCCTTGCTACTATTTTTATTTCATCACCTATATTATGAGTTACCTTCTGTGGGACTTCATATCTAACTCCATACACATCTATTGTACATTTACTGTCAGTCTTATATACCAATTTTCCAGTAAATATGTTTGCTCTTCCTATAAAGTTAGCAACAAATTCATTTACAGGATTTTGATATACTTCAATAGGTGATCCTGCCTGCTGTATTCTTCCTTCTTTCATTATTATAACTTTATCTGCAAGCCCCATAGCTTCTGCCTGATCATGTGTTACATAGATTGAAGTTATTCCTACCTGCTGCTGAATCTTTCTGATTTCATCTCTCATATGTATTCTTAGCTTTGCATCCAGGTTAGATAGAGGCTCATCAAATAAAAGAACTCCTGGCTCCATTACCAACGCTCTAGCAAGAGATACCCTCTGCTGTTGTCCTCCAGACATCTGTGAAGGAACTCTTTCAGCAAAATCCTCCATATTCATCATTTTTAATATTCTATGAACTCTTTCATCTACCTCGCTCTTTGGCAGTTTTTGAAGTTTCAATCCATAAGCAATATTATCATATACATTCATATGAGGAAACAGAGCATAATTCTGGAAAACCATTGCTGTATCTCTCTTATCTGGTGTGATTCTTTCTACATTTTCATCTCCTATATAGATATGTCCCTCAGTAGGAACTTCAAATCCTGCCAGCATTCTCAATATAGTAGTTTTTCCACATCCACTTGGTCCTAAAAGGCAAACGAATTCTCCAGCCTTTATATCAAGATTAAGATCAGCTACTGCCTGAACCCTTCTATTATCTCCTGTTAAAAATGTTTTATTTATATTTTCAAATTTTACTCTTTTAGCTCCCATAACTCTCTCCTTACTATTCTGAAATACTATCTATTCCCATTTTTTTCAATATGTATGTCATTATTCCTATTACGAAAAATACTATGATGATAAGAATAGTACAATATGCTGAAGCTACTCCTATCTTACCAACATCTATCTGATTCATGATAGCAACTGTCAATAGATTATACTTAGCAGAAACTAAGAAGATAATCGTACTTACCAAAGTCATGCTTCTAACAAAAGCATAAACCAAACCACTGAAAAAAGCAGGTTTTATCATTGGAAGAGTTACAGAAGTAAATACCTTTTTACTATTTGCTCCTAATACAGTGGCAGCTTCTTCAATAGATGGATCTATCTGCTGAAGAGCAGCTATTCCTGATCTTATTCCTATAGGCATATTTCTCATTATGAATGCTATTATCAAAATAGTTGCTGTACCTGTGAGAACTAAAGGTTTTGTATTAAATGTAATAATATATCCAAGTCCTACAATTGTTCCTGGTATAGCAATAGCCATCATAGTAATAAATTCAATAAATCCTTTTCCTAAGAATTTTTTTCTAACTATAAGGAAGGCTATTATCATGGCTAATATTCCCGTAATAGGTGTAGATATTATAGAAAGGAATGTTGTATCCCATATTGGCTTCATTCCTAAAGCAAATACATATTTATAGTGTTCCAGAGAAAAATCATATTTTACTCCCCAAAGTCTTACAAATGAACCTATTGGTATCATTACATACATAAGAAATACCCAGAAAGTAAGGAATGCCATGACAATAAAAATCGGCATTGTTATATTTTTTTCACTGATTTTTTCTCTTTCCCTTGAAACTTTTCCTGTAACTGTAACATAAGATTTTTTACTGATATAATATTTCTGTGTTACAAATATTGAAATAGACATAAGTATTAAAACAACTGCAAGAGCTGTTGCACTTCCCATATCATAATTTCCTATCCCTTGAAGATATATCTGAACTGCTACTGTTGTAAAGTTTCCTCCTATTACCATTGGATTTCCAAAATCAGCTATTGCTTGTATAAATATTACAAGAACAGCATTTGCCAATCCTGGTATCATTAAAGGAAATGTTATAGTTCTGAAAACATCCCATCTTGAAGCTCCTAAATCTCTTGAAGCTTCCTCAACAGAAGGGTCTATTTTCTGCAGCAGTCCTACCAGCATCAGATATGCAACTGGGAAGAATGTCAATACCTGTACTAAAACTAGTCCATGAAATCCATATATTTCAGCATTTCTTATTCCTAGCAAATTTCTAGTTATAAAGCCTCTTCTTCCTAACAAAAGTATAGCCGATAAAGCTATAACAAATGGAGGAGATACTATTGGAAGTATAGCAATAGAGCTGAAAAATTTTCTGAATGGCAGCTTTACATAAGTCATTCCATATGCAAAGAAAAATCCAATAGCTGTAGATATTACAGAAGTCACTACTCCTAATTTTAAGGTATTCAATATTATGATAAAATTTTCCTGCATTGCTTTTATATTCTTATAATGAATTAATGAAAACTCCCCTTTATATGTAAAACTTTCCTTCAAAATATTATACATAGGGAAAAGTATAAACATTATAAGAATAACTAGTATAAATGTTATTGTTGAAAATAGTATTGGATCATTGAATATCTTTTTCATATTCTTTAATTCCGTATTAATTTTAAGTTGTAAATTCGACATATGATTCCACCTTTACTATTTTGTAGGTGCTGTTGTTTTTGTTGCAGTACTGAATTTATCTAGTAAATCTTTTCTGTTTTTTCCAGCCCAGTCAAAATTATAGTCTATTAGTTTTGTTCCAGCAATCTCTTTTACATCTTCTGGAGCATTTGCAGTTTGATTAGTCAAGAATTGGTAAGAACCAACTGTTTGTCCTAATTCCTGTGCTTTTTTAGAAAGTGCCCAGTCTACAAATTTCTTAGCTGATGCCTGATCTGGACCATTTTTAAGAATTGCAACTCCACCTATTTCAAATCCTGTTCCCTCTTCTGGAGCAGAGATTATAATATCTTCATATCCTTCTTTTCTATATTTTATAGCATCATGAAGGAATGTAATTCCAATAGCTGTTTCTCCTAATCCTACCATTCTTCCAGGTGCAGTTCCTGATTTAGTATATTGTCTTACTTGTTCATTTAATTTTTGCATATAAGCCATTCCATCTTTTTCACCTTTTAATTGAATGATAGTTGCAAGCATTGTAAATGCAGTTCCAGATGACCCTGGGTGAGCTGTAACTATTTCTCCTTTATATTCAGGTTTTAAAAGATCAGCCCAAGATTTAGGCATTTCCGCTCCTATTTCTTCTAATACTTCTTTATTACCTACAAATCCAAGATATCCTACATATATTCCTGTCCAGATTCCATTTGGATCTTTAAATTTATCAGGAATGTCTTTAGCTACTGGCGATATATATGGTTCAATAAGGTTTTCCTCATTAGCTGCAACAAAGGCATCTATTGGACCTCCAAACCATACAGAAGCTGTCATATTAGCCTTTTCTGCTCTTATTCTAGCTAATGTTTCCCCACTACTCATTCTTACAAATTCAGTTTTTATTCCAGTTTCTTTTTCAAATTCTTTTACTGCTGCTATTGCATGGTCTTCCATCAATCCAGCATAAATAAGAAGATGACCTGTTTCCTTTTCTCCTGCTGCAAAAATTGTTGTTAAAGAAAGTAAGAAAGTGGCTACTATTGTTGATAATCTTTTCATAAATTAAACCTCCTCAATAATTTTAATCTGTTTTATAGCATATTTTCACTTAATTCCTTTCTGATATTATCAGAAATAAATTAAAATTTATTTTGAAGTGAATTTTCTATAATTTTCAATTTATCTAAGGGCTTTCCTTTAAAATAATTTCTTTCTATTTTTCTTTTGCTCTATCTACCAGCAGTTTAAAGATCCCTAAAAACTCATTATATCTATTTACAAGGTTCTCTGGATGCCATTGTATTCCCAATACAAATCTTTCATTCATATCTACAGTTTCAAATGCTTCCACTATTCCTTCACAAGAAAAAGCAGTAGCTTTTAGTCCTTTACCTAATTTTTTTACTGCCTGATGGTGAAAAGAGTTAACATATATTTTTTCATCTCCAAAAATATCATGAAGAACACTTTCTTTCTTTATATTTACACTATGAAATAATTCATCTCTATTAATATGAGTTGGGTGGTGACCCATAGCTGATTGAACCTGAGTATCTATATCCTGATAAAGAGTTCCATCAAAAGCTACATTTATTAATTGATGCCCTCTGCATATTCCCAATACTGGTATTTTTCTTTTAACTGCTTCTTCTAATAATTCAAATTCCATTATGTCTCTTTTAGTATCTATTCCAGGAATTTGAAGCCCAGGATCTTCTCCATAAAATCTAGGAGCCACATCTGCCCCACCACTAAATATTATTCCATCTAAACGGTAATCTTCTAAATATTCCTTTGCTATTCCTTCAGAAACTATTGGAATAAAAAGTGGAAGTCCTCCAGCTGCAAGTACTGCTTCAGCATATCCATAATTTATAGAGTTATATTCCCCTTTTTCTCTCATCTCTCTAAAAGTAGTTATTCCTATTATTGGTTTCAATTAATTTTCCTCCTCAACATCTCTTTGTTCTATTACATTCTACTATATAATATACTCTTTAGCGAAAGTTTTTACAACCTGCAATTATAAATTATTCTAAATCCATCTTTTTCAAATATCCTGTATTTTTAAAATACTATATTTTTCTTAAAAAAACAAACAAATTTTTTAAAACTTTTTAAAATTTCCCTGTCATAGTTTGGTAATTACAGCACAACTATTCTGACATATAAAAAATAAATTAATTATATATTCTAGTAATATATCATTTTATTTTCCAAGTTAAAAATTGTATTTTATCAATAATATCCTTTAATAGGCGATGCTTCATACATATAGCTTTTTATACATACTTGGTTGGAAAAAATCTATCAAATATGCTATAATTAGAATGTTAGAAAAGAATAAGGAATTATTAAAGTCTGAATTTATGACCATTGAATATCAACTGATAAGTTTTTAAATGTGAACACGGTGGTAGCTTTATATATAGAAACCTTAATTGAATAACAACTGATAAGTTTTTAAATAGATCAGGTGATTCTGTTATAACAAGAGTTGATTCAATTGAATATCAACTGATAAGTTTTTAAATTATATACCTCTCTTTATATTTTCAGGGAAGTTGGAAAATTGAATATCAACTGATAAGTTTTTAAATTTGCAGATGTTCCACAAGGAATAACTTGTAATTCATTGAATATCAACTGATAAGTTTTTAAATTTAGTTATTTTGAATATCCATATTGTTGCCAAATACATATTGAATATCAACTGATAAGTTTTTAAATATAATCTATCCAATTAAAAATCTTGGAAAATATAAATTGAATATCAACTGATAAGTTTTTAAATATAGATTCATTGTGCTTTCTTTCAAGTTCTTTTACTATTGAATATCAACTGATAAGTTTTTAAATGCTGATGAAGATAAACAAGCAGCCTATGAAAAAATAATTGAATATCAACTGATAAGTTATTAAATATTTTTCCCCAGCCCTTCTTATTTGAACTAAATTATATTGAATATCAACTGATAAGTTTTTAAATTGGGAAGAAAAAAGGAACTGTAGAAGCAGAGGAATTATTGAATATCAACTGATAAGTTTTTAAATTTTATTATAAAAGAATATTTATTATAGAAAATTATATTCTGTTTTTTAAATTTCTTGTATTTAATCTTTCAAAAAATTATAATATCTTTACAGCAATACATCATCAAAGGAGGAATTAATATGACTTTATTAAAAAAATTTAAAGATAAAAAAGTTCATATAATCTTAAATACAACTGACAAAATTAGTTTTGATGGAAAAATAATTGATGAATTTGATAATTTTATTGAAATCATTACTGATTATTCTCAATATGCTAATCATCAACAGCATATTTTAAATAAAAACCTTATTCTTCAAATTTATGAATACAAAGAAGAATATTAATTTTAAGGCGATTTATTCGCCTTTTTTATATATTCTTAAACCCTTTATCTAAAATAACTATACTGCCTATATGTCAATTTATTTATCCTACAGATAGTTATTTTTTAGTTGGAAGCAAGAAAAAATTTTTATAAAACACAAATATGATATTAAACACACATTCCCGCTTTTACTCATATGCAGGTAAAAAAATTGTTGAAATGTTGCAGAAATTATGATATTATTTCTATGCAGATTTTTTAAGAAACATAGAGGGAATATTACAAAATATTTCAAATGCATAATGAATGCATATATCTCATAAAGTCATTAAATTAATTAAAAATAAATTACTCATATATCCCTGTAATATGGTCAGGAGTCTCTACGGGTTGCCACTTAACAAGCCGCTATGAGTGAATTTAATAGTCCTTCTTTAGTATTATTATAGGATTATTTTCTTTCACATTATAGTTTTTGAGAAAGGAAATAGTCTTTTTTTATTTCCCTGCCCTTCTTTCCTATTCCAAAGATCTATGAAGTAAAATCTTGGAGGTATTTAAAAAAATGAGAAACACATCACCATACGATCTTGATGGTATCCCAGTTCTAAGGGAAGCAATTCCTCTTGGGCTTCAACACATTCTTGCTATGTTTGTAAGTAACATCACTCCATTAATTATTGTAGCTGGGGCTATGAAAATGCCAAGTGAAACTAAAACTTTCCTTATTCAATGTACTATGCTTGTAGCTGGAGTAAATACTTTGATTCAGGCATATCGTATTGGACCTATAGGAGCAAGACTTCCTATTGTTGTTGGTACAAGCTTTGCTTTTGTCCCTGTTGCATTGTCTATTGGAAGTAAATATGGATATGAAGGTATCCTTGGGGCTGCTCTGATAGGTGCTATATTTGAGATATTTATTGGTGCTATTATAAAGAAAATAAGAAGATATTTTCCACCAGTAGTAACTGGAGTAATAGTTCTTTCTATTGGTCTTTCTCTTTTACCAGTTGGAGTAAGTAACTTTGCTGGTGGAGTTGGATCTCCTGAGTTTGGTTCTTTCCCAAATCTTTTTATAGGTATGGTAGTTCTTATAACAGTAATATTCTTTAAACAATTTACTAAAGGTATTACAAGTACAGGTTCTATATTTGTAGGAACAGTTGTTGGATTTATTGTTGCTTTCTTTATGGGAAAAGTTGATCTTACTCCTGTAAAAAATGCTGCTTTTATAAGTTTCCCAACACCTTTCACTTATGGAGTAACTTTTCATGCAGATGCATGTTTAGCTATGATAATGATGTTTATTGTTTCTGCTGTTGAAACTGTTGGAGATATGTCTGGAGTCACAATGGGAGGAGCTAACAGAGAAGTTACTGATAAAGAACTTTCTGGTGGTATTTTAGCTGATGGATTTGGAAGTGCACTTGCTTCTATATTCTCTGTTCTGCCTACTACATCTTTCAGTCAAAATACTGGTATAGTTGCAATGACTGGTATTATGAGCAGATTTGTTGTTGGTACTGGAGCGGCTTTCCTAGTAGCTGGGGCTTTTTTTCCAAAAATAGGTGCTATTCTTTCAATAGTTCCTGCTAGTGTTCTTGGTGGAAGTTTAGTAATGATTTTTGCTATGATTTCTATAAGTGGTATAAATCTTATCACTAAAGAACCTCTTGTAGGCAGAAATGCAGTTATTTTATCTGTATCTTTAGGTTTAGGTTATGGACTTGGAAGTGTTCCTGCTGCCCTTAAATATTTTCCTGAAAGTATTCAGCTTATATTTGGTGGTTCTGGAATAGTTGTTTCTGGTTCTATTGCTGTTCTTCTTAATATCATTCTGCCTTTAGATGAAAAGATAAAAAAATCATTAAAGACTGAAAAAGTTTCTCAATAAAATTAATAAATTACCACACAGCAGAGCAGGTATATAAGCAGTCTTCTTTTGAGGATTTCTTATTAATACTCTGCTGTCTTTTCGTGGTATAATATAAATAATACAATAACACAGGAGGTAAAACTTGTTTAGTTTTTCTAAATATTTTCCTGCTCAATCTTTGCAGGAAGCCTATGACGAACTTTTAAAAAGTAAAAAAAATATTATACTTGGAGGAACTTCTTATCTTAGAATGGAAAATACTTCATATAATACTGCTATAGATCTTTCTTCTCTTTCCCTTGATTACATCAAAGAAGAGGGAGAATATATTCACT
>ERZ791682.863-NODE-863-length-12035-cov-3.71444_pt1 | contig 12035 bp, 11 predicted proteins | sample MGYA00509958_ERZ791682 | MGnify/ENA primary metagenome ERZ791682 (study PRJEB30046, sample SAMN00715194) | human gut metagenome | study: EMG produced TPA metagenomics assembly of the A metagenome-wide association study of gut microbiota in type 2...
GACGAACCGCCCGAAGTGCACCTTCGTTTATAATATTGGCCAGCTCTGCACCGCTGGCGCCTGAGGTAGCCCGACCAATGGCATCAAAATCTACATTATCAGAAAGCTTAACCTGCTTTGCATGAACCTTCAGAATCGCCACACGGCCCTTCAGATCCGGCAGTTCCACAGGAATTCTCCGGTCAAAACGTCCCGGACGAAGCAAAGCCTTATCCAGAGACTCCGGACGGTTAGTGGCAGCCAGAATCACAACGCCCTTCTTGCCGTCAAAGCCATCCATCTCTGTCAGCAGCTGGTTTAAGGTCTGTTCCCGCTCGTCATTGCCGGAAAATCCTCCATTGTCACGCTTCTTTCCGATGGTATCAATCTCGTCAATAAACACAATACAGGGAGCCTTCTCATTGGCCTGCTTAAACAGATCGCGAACCTTTGCCGCACCCATACCTACAAACATCTCTACAAATTCCGAACCGGAAATGGAGAAAAACGGCACATGGGCCTCTCCTGCCACAGCTCTTGCCAGTAAGGTTTTACCAGTTCCGGGAGGGCCTACCAAAAGCGCGCCCTTCGGCAGAGTTGCTCCGATATCCGCATATTTTTTCGGATTGTGAAGGAAATCCACAATCTCCTTTAAGGCCTCCTTGGCCTCCTCCTGTCCTGCCACATCCGCAAAGGTCTTTCCCGTCTCATTTTCTGCATAGATCTTGGCATTGGACTTTCCAAAGGTCATGGCATTGCCCATGCCTCCGCCCATTTTCTTCATCATCATGCGGCTGAATACCTGACCCATCACCAGCAGCATCACAAAGGGAAGAATCCAGTTAAACAATATATTCTGCAGGGGCGATGCCTTTGTAGGAATCGGCTCTGTAAATGTAACATTTTCTGCCCGCAGACGATTCAGCAAATCCGGATCCGGCCAGGCTCCTGTCTTAAACAGCTGTACATTCTCCGCCCGCATCTGCATCTGCTCAATTAAATCAAACATGCTGCCACTTCCCTGGGCGCTGTCTGTGGGAAGCTCTGTTTCTGTCCAGAAGGTAATCTGATCATCCGTCCTGTTTACTCCCTCTACAATGCCCTGATCCAGCATATCCAGAAACTGGTCATACGTAACCTCTGTTACCTGCCGCTCGGTCAGAGAAGGAAATACCAGCACATTCAATAAAAGTAATACAATTAAAACAATACCATAATAGTATAAAATACTTTTTGGCGGCCGTTTAGGCTCATCATTTTTCATACCCATATGTTAATCTCCTTTTCCATATAACTATTCTATAAATACAATTACTTTCTGAATAGTCTAACATTAAGTATACAACAAAAGCGAGGGTAATGTAACCCTCGCTTATAAAAACTTTCTAAAGTTGGCATAAAAATTGTGTAACAGCTCCGAACGGCATTTTTCCACCGTCCAAAGCTGCTGTCCCTTGTGTTTTAGTCGGGAATTACCGGAACTGCATCTGCCGGAATCGGAGATACAAATCCATCTGCTGTCCGTTTTTCAAATTCCTCTCTTGCCTCTTTGAGAAGCTCCTCGTGATTCATCAGATCGATTGCCGCTGCTGCCAGCACCTTTCCCGCATGAACGGCTGCCTTGTGGCCAATCTCCGTTCTGTCACAGGATACATTCTGCCAGCTGTGACCGGGACAGCCATTCGGCCATGCTGCCACATGAATCTGAGCCGTGGGCGTCAGCCAGCTTACATCTCCCACATCCGTAGAACCCGGCTGAAAAGCATCTTTTTGATAAAGCGGAGCCAGAAAACCGTTCATTTTATGTCCAAAAGCCTTCTGCATATCCTTTACTGCTTCAAATGCTTCTCTGTCATTGGCTGCAGCTACTCCCGGCACCTTATCGCTTCCCGGATAGGTTGCTGCCAGCTGATCCGCATAGGCCAGCTCCTCGCCAGCTCCTCCTCTGTATAAGAAGGAACTCCCAGCTCCCGATAATTCTCATAGAGAACCCGCTCCAGAGCAAAGTTGCTCACTGTGTCAGAAAGTCCGTCAATAAACTTCCGTTCAACGGTCGTCTCTGTCATCAAAGCTGCTCCCTCTGCAATTTTGTCTACTCTCGCCTGAAGCTCCACCGCCTCCGCTACATGATTCGAACGAACCATATAAAGCACAGACGCTGTAGGCTGAACTACATTGGGACTGCATCCGCCTGCATCTGTAATCGCATAATGGACACGAGCCTTATCACTCATGTGCTCTCTTAAAAACTGTACGCCAATATTCATCAGCTCTACTGCATCCAGGGCGCTTCGACCCTTTTCCGGGGCTCCTGCCGCATGAGAAGCTACTCCCGTAAACTTATACTGTACCTGAATACAGGAATTAGAAGATCCTGTAGCTACCTCATTCACATCCTCGGGATGCCAGGTCAACGCTGCATCCAGGGCTTTCCAGACACCGTCTCTGGCCATAAATGCCTTGGCCGCTCCTCCCTCTTCTCCAGGGCAGCCGTAAAGCACTACGGTACCAGGCTTTCCTGTCGCTTCCAGATAAGCCTTTACCCCCAAAGCAGCAGCCATAGCGCCTGCTCCCAGAAGATTGTGACCGCAGCCATGACCACAGCCGCCTGCCGTCAGTTCCTTCTTCTCCAGACTTCCGCCTTCCTGAGATAATCCGGAAAGAGCATCGTATTCTGCCAGAAATCCAATCATCGGGCGTCCCTGTCCATAGCTGGCGGAAAATGCCGTCTCAATACCGCTGATTCCCTTTTCCACCTGAAATCCTTCCTTTTCCAGCACCTCACAATAAAGAGCAGCTGACTTTACCTCCTGAAGAGAAAGCTCTGCATATTCCCAGATATGATCTGCCACATCTCCAATCAGTCCGGCCTTTTCTTCGATTGCATTTACTGCATTTTGCTTTTCCTGTGTCATTCTGTCATACCTCCATTTATCTTTTTGTCATTTTCCTGATGCCTTTGTCAATATTCCCGTCATATCCACGAGAGCAAACTGCTGCCATTCCTAAATTTCATAGATCCATTTTCCCATGATATGAAATAAATCGCCCGGTTCCTGTAGGATAAGCCGGACGATTCTTTGAACTTCTTTCTGCTATATCTTTTACAATACCTTTGCCAGAAAATCCTTCAATCGGGGGTTCTGGGGATTTTCAAAGATCTCCTTCGGTGTACCATGCTCCAGAAGCTTTCCATCTGCCATAAAGAGAACCCGGCTTCCCACCTCACGGGCAAAGCCCATTTCATGAGTAACTACCACCATCGTCATGCCCTCCTGGGCCAGTTCCTTCATAACATCAAGAACCTCACCAACCATCTCCGGATCCAGAGCGGAGGTAGGCTCGTCAAACAGCATAACCTCCGGCTCCATAGCCAGAGCACGGACAATGGCTACTCGCTGCTTCTGGCCGCCGGACAGCTGAATCGGATAGGCGTCTGCCCGATCCTTCAGTCCAACACGGTCCAAAAGGGCCAGAGCTTTTTCCTCTGCCTCTGCGCGGCTGATATTCTTTACTTTCATAGGCGCCAGAATCATATTTTCCAAAATGGTCATATGAGGGAAAAGATTAAAATGCTGGAAAACCATACCCATTTTCTGGCGCAGGCTGTCCACATCCAGCTTGACAGTCTTTCCCTCGTTATTTTTATATTTTTTCTTAGTCAGATCCACCCCGTTGAAAAGGATGGCTCCTCCTGTCGGCTCCTCCAAAAGATTCAGACTTCTGAGGAAGGTGGACTTTCCGGAACCGGAAGGACCAATGACTGCAATCACATCACCCTTATTGATATCAACTGTCACTCCGTCCAGAGCCTTAATGGCGCCGCCCTTATACCATTTTTTTAAATCCGTAACCTGAATCAGACTATCTCTTGTCGCCATGGCTCATTCTCCTTTCAAAGTATGCAATCAGCTTAGAAGCCGGGAAGCACAGACAGAAATAAATTGCTGTAGCTACCAGGAGCGGCTCAATAATAACAAAGGTCGCGCCCTTTACTGCATTTACTGCAGACATAATGTCCTGCACACCGATGGTGTAGGTAATCGCGGATTCCTTAATAATAACAACAAACTCATTGGCAATAGCCGGAAGAATATTCTTCAGCGCCTGAGGCAGAATAATATACCGCAGGTTCTGTACCTGGGAAAGCCCCAGAGAACGGGCTGCCTCTGTCTGTCCTCCGTCAATGGACTGGATACCGGCGCGGATAATCTCGCACAGATAAGCGCCGGAGTTCATGCCCAGAGCCACAACGCCCGGGAAAAACCGGTCAAATTTAATAAATCCAAACATCTTAAAAGCCGGAAGGTCAATGATGCCGAACACACCATAATAAATAATAAATACCTGAACAACTACGGGAGTGGAACGAAGAATTTCCACATAGGCTGTTGCCAGAAATGCCAGAGGATTAAAACGGCTGACAGCTGCAAGAAAGCCTTCCTCCTTCTGATGGCCGTCCTTATCAAAACCAAGAGCCCGGAAAGGGCGTACATTGGACATCCGCATCAGCGCCAAAACCAGCGCGATACAGAAACCAATCATTACGGTAAATAAAGAAAGCAGCACCGTAACCAGCAGTCCCTGTCTGAACAGCTCGGCATAAGGCACGATTTTGGAGAAATTACTCCATTTGATAAATTGATCCATAGTATACTCCTTTCATGGGGATCCTGACCGGCGGCAAGACTCTTTCTTACACACCAAAAGGCCGCCGGCCTTTTCCCTGTCCGGGAAAACCGGCTGCCTTCACTATCATTCTGAGTCAGCTCAGATTACTGCTGAATATTGCCCTCTGCATCCAGAAGACCTTCATACTTCTCACCAGATGCCTGCTCATTTGCCTCAGCAATGAACTTCTCCATAGTACCATCCTCCAGAGCCTTTGCAATCGAAGCATTTACTGCCTTTAACAGAGACTCATTGTCTTTGCATACACCAATTGCAGATCCTTCAGACTCATAAGGAACTTCTAATACCAGTTCCAGCTCCGGATAGTTTTTCTGATAGCTTACAGCTACATCTGTCTCAATATAAGCTGCATCCATCTTTCCAGTCAGCAGCTCGGAAATAATATCCGTAACCTTCGGAAGAGCAACAATATCTGCATCCGGGCTGTTTGTCTGTGCCAGATCCATCTGGATAGAACCGGTCTGTGCACCAACAGAAACCTCCGGCTTGTTTACAGCTTCAAAGCTGTTGAACTTCTCAGCATTTGCCTTGGTAGTAACCAGAGACTGTCCGCCCATGTAATACAGATCAGAGAAATCCATAATATCTGCACGCTTGGGATCCGGAGAAAGTCCTGCCATGCCCAGGTCAACAGACTTGGTGGAAAGCTCGCTTAATACGCCGTCAAAATCAACGGTAACTACCTCCAGTTCCAGTCCCAGGTCATCTGCGATGTACTGAGCCAGAGCCATATCGAAGCCGGCCAGCTGAGGAGTTCCATCCTCGCCGATTGCATAAAACTCATAGGGAGCAAAGTCCGGGCTGGTAGCCACAGTCAGCTTACCCTCGTTTACTGTTGTAACCTCAGCAGCAGCCTCTGCGGCGCTCTCTCCCTCTGCTGCAGTCTCACTTTCCTCTGCCTCTGCAGAAGTCTCAGCTGCAGTAGTTGCAGCCTCTGTTGCAGCTGCGGTAGTCTCTTTTTCTCCTCCGCCGCAGGCAGTTAAAGAAGCAGCCATAACAGATGCCATAGCAATAGCAAACATTTTCTTTTTCATAATTACATCCTCCTCATATTGCATATATTCATTTAACGTGAATATTATGCATAAATATTAACCTCTCAATAGTTATTCATTATACTCATTTTCTCAAATAAATCAAGTCTTTTTCTTTCAAAAATTCGTATTTTTTTTCGATTTTTTTGCATAAAATGCAAAAAATGCAGGAATCCTGCATTTTTCTGCACATTGCTTTTATTTTTCTTCTGTAATCGGTTCGGAAACAAACATCCGCACCAGGACCAGAGTTCCCAGCATCAAAACAAATCCTATCGGCAGACAGATCCACGGATTCTGTACAAAGCCGGCAATCACATAGGTGACAAAAGAAACTACTGCAGCCAATACCACATAAGGAAGCTGGGTCATCACATGGTTTACGTGCTCACACTGGGCTCCTGCAGAGGCCATGATAGTGGTATCGGAAATCGGAGAACAGTGATCTCCGCAGACCGCTCCTGCCATACATGCAGAAATAGAAATCGTCATCAGCTCCGGATTGTTGTTTTCAAATACAGCAACTACAATCGGAATCAGAATGCCAAAGGTTCCCCAGGAGGTACCGGTTGCAAAGGCCAGGAAGCATCCCACCACAAAAATAATTGCCGGAAGGAAGTTTAACAGAGAGCCTGCGCTGACCTTTACCAGGTTAGCCACATACACATCTGCCCCCAGACTGTCCGTCATTGCTTTCAGGGTCCATGCAAAGGTCAGAATCATAATAGCCGGAACCATAGCCTTAAATCCATCCGGGATACATCCCATACAGTCATTGAAGGTCATAACATGACGAATCTGATATAAAACAATCGTAATCACCAGAGCAAAAAAGCTGCCCAGGGTCAGTCCCAGAGATGCATCACTCTGAGAGAAGGCTGTTACAAAATCAGTTCCAGAGAAAAATCCGCCGGTATACAGCATACCGATAACACAGCACACAATCAGGGCTCCGATAGGAATGAGAAGATCCAGAACTGTTCCCTTTGCCGCCACAACCATATCGTTGGAATCCTGATAAGGACGTCCCTCTGTGGTATACAGATCTCCCTTCACTGCATTTTTCTCATGCTTTGCCATCGGTCCGAACTCTTCCTTAAGCAGAACCATTGCAACCATCATCACAATGGTTAAAATCGCATAGTAGTTGTAGGGAATAGCCCGGATAAACATGGAAAATCCATCCTCGCCCTCTACAAAGCCTGTTACTGCAGCTGCCCAGGATGAAATCGGAGCGATAATGCAGACCGGAGCTGCTGTTGCGTCAATCAGATATGCCAGCTTTGCTCTGGACACCTTAAATTTGTCTGTAACAGGACGCATTACGCTTCCTACAGTCAGACAGTTAAAATAGTCGTCAATAAAAATCACCACGCCCAGAAGAATCGTAGACAGCTGGGCTCCTACACGGCTCTTAATCCGCTTTGAGGCAAGAACTGACCAAAAGCAGCAGAACCGCCTGCACGGTTCATCAGGCCTACCATTGCTCCAAGAATTACCAGGAATACAAGAATTCCCACGTTGTAGCTGTCGGACAGCACACCAATCACGCCATTCTCAAACATATGGGTAACTGCCACTTCAAAATTCATTCCGGAATACAGAATAGAACCTACTAAAATTCCCACAAACAAAGAGCTGTATACCTCCTTGGTAATCAAGGCCAGCCCAATTGCCACGATCGGCGGCAGAAGCGCCCATATCGTTCCGTATGCCTCCGGAACGTACTCTGCAGCCGCCTCTTCCGCCCCGAAAGCAGCAAAGGCAAACATCAGCGTCAGAATCAGCGCTGCTGGCAGCACCATCTTCCATTTTGCATTTTTCCTCATTCCCTGCATTTGTAACCTCTCCCTTTCTTTTCTTTCTGGTAACAAACCATTCTGAATTGTTTTATTTCGAATAAAAAACACCACAAACGGCAGTTTTTTCTGAAAAGCGCGTTTGTGGTGTTTCAAATCTTTTGAAAAGTATTACTTAACAGCACAGATAGCGCTCCACGTATCGTGACAGTATGCCGCATCTTCTGCGTCATCCCAGAATCATCTGCCTGGACTGGCAAATCATCCTTCGGCGGTATCCCCTTTCCCTCAGGCGGCTGTCCTGCCTTTTTTGCCTTTGGTACTGATGAATCCCGCGCCTCTATCATGTTATCTCTGTTTCGTCTGCGGAAACAATTTATTCATTTCCGCTATTGTACCATGTCTTTCTCATAAAAGAAAGAGGGTTTTTATTTTTTCCTGTATTTTCGTGGTTTTCCATTAATTTTTATGCTTTTTTCTCAAGAATCTGTCCGAAAACCTCATCTGGATGACTGATAATATGCTGGGGATGGAAGCTTTCCAGCTCCTCCCTGTCCCGGAATCCCCAGGTAACGCCTACCGTCTGAAGACCGGCGCCCAGTCCTGTTTTCATATCTGTGTTGGTATCACCGAAATACAGGCACTCCTCCGGCTTTACTCCAAACCTGTCCAGAATCAGCTTTACACCTGCGGGATCCGGCTTTCTGGGAATTCCCGGCTGTTCCGGCTTTCTGGGAATTCCCGGCTGTTCTCCTGCCACATAGTCAAAGTATCCTGGCCCAAATACGGTTTCAATATTTTCTACGGTTCTGGGATGCGGCTTATTCGACAGCACTGCCGTCTTGATTCCCCGTTTTTTTAATTCCTCCAGAAGTTCGCAGATGCCGTCATAGGGATGCACCCCGTCCATGCTGTGTACCGCAAACAGCTCCAGATAAACCTTCAGACTTTCTTCATAATGCTCCAGCTGTTCATCTCCTCTGTAACGGAGCACCCGCTCCATCAAAAGCTTGTATCCATCACCTACAAACTGCCGGACATGGTCTTCATCCACTGGCTCATAGCCAAAATGCTCCAGGGTCAGATTCACCGTCAAAGTCAAGGCTTTCAGGGTATTTAGCAGCGTTCCATCCAAATCAAATATGCAGCAGCGAATCATAAGACTCTCCTCTATTCTTCTATATTTTTCTTCAGTGCTGCAAGTATTATACATCCAATTACTGAACCGATCAAGACCGCTGCCAGATATCCCAGAGGATTTCCAATCGTGGGAAGAACAAACAGTCCGCCGTGAGGCGCCCGGAGGGTGCATCCCAGAAACATGGACAAGCCCCCTGCTGCTGCAGAACCGATCACGCAGGATGGAATGACACGTAAGGGATCCTGAGCTGCAAATGGAATGACGCCTTCTGTAATAAAGGACAGTCCCATGATATAGTTGACCAGGCCAGACTGGCGTTCTTTTTCGGTAAATTTCTTTTTAAAGAAAGTGGAGCACAGGGCAATGACCAGCGGCGGAACCATTCCTCCTGCCATGACAGCTGCCATAACCTCAAAATTCCCCTCTGCCAGCTGTGCTGTGCCGAACACATAAGCTGCTTTGTTCACCGGGCCGCCCATATCTACAGACATCATACCTGCCACTACCATACCCAGAATCACGCGGCTGGTTCCTCCCATGCTGTTTAATGCATTTGTCAGGGCATCGTTGATCATACCTACATAGGGATTAATAAAGGTTGTAACGACTGCGGTAATAAAAACACCCAGTACCGGATATAAAAGCACCGGCTTAATTCCCTCCAGAGACTTAGGAAGCTTTGACAGCAGTTTTCTTAAGCCTACCAGAATATATCCTGCTGCAAAGCCTGCAAACAGCGCTCCCAGAAATCCTGCGTTTACATCTCCGCCTGCAGGATTTCCAAAGGTCATACCCATTTTTGCCACCAGACCGCCCACAAAACCTGCTGCCAGTCCAGGGCGATCTGCAATGCTCATGGCAATGTAGCCTGCTAGAACCGGAAGCATCATGCCAAAAGCCTGTTCTCCTACGGTCTTTAAATATGCTGCCAGCGGTGTATTCTTACCAAAATTTGCCGGATTCATTTCATAATCATCAAAGAGGAATGCCAGGGCAATCAGAATACCTCCGCCAATGACAAAGGGAAGCATATGGGAAACGCCGTTCATGAGATGCTTATATATCTGACGTCCCAGGCTATCACTGCTGCCAGAACCTCCCCGTTCACTTTCTCCGACACTGCCGCTGTGATGGTATACGGGAACGGTTCCGCTGACTGCCCTCTTTACCAGCTCCTCGCCATGATGAATTCCCTCTGCTACCGGAACCTGGATCAAAGGCTTTCCGTCAAAACGGGCCATTTCTACATTTTTATCTGCTGCGATAATAATACATTCTGCATTTTTGATTTCCTCTGCTGTCAGCACATTATCTGCGCCTGCAGAACCGTTTGTTTCTGCCTTTAATGGAATTCCCAGCTTTCGTCCCATATTTTCCAGGTTTTCCGCTGCCATATAAGTATGGGCAATGCCTGTGGGGCAGGCAGTTACAGCAAGAACTCGATATCCTGACTGTGGCGGCATCGGCTCTGTCCCTGCATCCTTCTGCGCTGCAGCATCCTGAGACAATTTTTGAGATACCTGCTCCTCCTGTTTCTTTGCATAGCGGGCATTTTCCGTATCATCAATAATCTGAAGAAACTCTTCTTTTGTCTTTGCTGCAATCAATGCATCCTTAAAACCAGGGTTCATCAGCAAGGTGGACAGCTTGGACAGTGCCTCCAGATGAGTATCCGCCTCTCCGTCCGGAGCTGCAATCATAAAAATCAAATTGGCAAGAGAACCGTCAAATGCCTCATAGTCCACTCCTTCTGGAACTGTCACTGCTGCCAGTCCCGGCTCCTTTACTGCAGCAACCTTTGCATGGGGAATGGCAATTCCTTCCCCGATGGCTGTACTTCCCAGAGCTTCTCTCGCCAAAATTCCTTCTTTGTATCCTGCTCTGTCATTGAGTCTTCCGCCCTGCTCCATCAGGCCTGTGAGGCAGTCAATAATTTCGTCCTTCGATGATGCTTTCACGCCAAGAGCAATACTCTCAGGCTTTAAAAGCTCTGTAATCTTCATTCTCATTTCCTCCGTTCAATTTTTACACAGAATTTCCATTCCCTTTTTCTGTGTTCCCTGCGCCTATCCCCTGCACACAATCCCGATCGTTCCACTTTCTCTGAATCTTCTGCTTCCAGTCTTTTCCGGAATTGCTTCCCTCTGTACAGGCCTTTGCGCCCTTCCTCTTTCTCCAGCCCTATGTGTCCTGTTTTACAGAAAATGCCGTTCCGAATACTTCTCCCCTTTTCTTCTTTCCGAAACTTTCTGTACTCCCGCTCCAAAAGCCCTAGATCTCTTTATAAAGCTTTTGAATATATTCTCCTGATGCCAAATCATCAGAAAATGCCGTAGCGCTTCCTGCTGCCGTTCCCAGCTTCAGCGCCTCCTCATAATCTCCTGTCTTCAGATATCCGGCTATGAAACCGGCCACCATAGAATCTCCTGCTCCCACAGAATTCTTCACCTTTCCCACAGGAGGCTTTTTCTTATATATTTCACCGTTTTCCGCAATCAGAACAGCTCCGTCTCCAGCCATAGAAATCAGAACGTTTCCCGCGCCCCTTTCCTGCAGGATTCTGGCATAATGAATGATTTCTTCCTCTGATGTAAGAACTTTGCCAAACATCTCTCCCAGCTCATGGTTATTGGGCTTAATCAGGAAAGGATGGTATTGCAGCACATTCAGAAGCAAATCCTTTGTGGCATCTACCACAATCCTGATTCCTCTCCCCTCCAGACGTGCCATGATCTCCTCATAAATCCGGTCACTTATAGATGCAGGAATACTTCCTGACAAAACAAGGACATCTCCTTTTTTCAGTCTGTCCAGCTTCTCAAAAAGCTGCTGCACCTCTCCCGGCTGTATTTCTGGTCCCATTCCATTGATTTCCGTTTCCTCTTCTGCCTTCAGCTTTACATTAATCCGCGTCATGCCCTTTTCCACATGAATAAAATCCCCTGCAAAGCCAAGACCTGCCGCCCCCCGTTCAATTTCCGCTCCAGTAAAGCCTGCTACAAAGCCCAGGGCTGTATTTTCAACCCCCAAACGCGCCAGAACCGTTGATACATTGATGCCCTTGCCTCCATAAAATATATGCTCCTGTACGGTTCTGTTTACCTCACCCAGCACAAATTGATTTACCCGGACAACATAATCCAAAGCCGGATTAAACGTTACTGTGTAAATCACATGTCATACCTCCTATTTTTTATGAAATATATTTTCATTGCCTGTGATAATCATATTATGATTTTTATATTTCGTCAATATCTTTTTTCGTAAAATTATTTTTCTCGCTCATTTTCAGCAATTACTCTAAAAGCTTTCATCTTGTTTTGTCTAATTTTCACAGGTTTAAAAAGAAGTTCGCTTGCGAGCTTCTCCGCCTGCGGCGGGTCGCTTCTG
>ERZ791682.871-NODE-871-length-11961-cov-2.44843_pt1 | contig 11961 bp, 13 predicted proteins | sample MGYA00509958_ERZ791682 | MGnify/ENA primary metagenome ERZ791682 (study PRJEB30046, sample SAMN00715194) | human gut metagenome | study: EMG produced TPA metagenomics assembly of the A metagenome-wide association study of gut microbiota in type 2...
TTTTTGGTTTTTTTAATTTTTTTCTTCCTTTCTGAATTTTTCAATCATTTTTTTCCAGCCTTTAACTCAATATATTTTTTACCCAAAAAATATAAAATAAAATGAGGGGTGCAGAATGATTTTTGAGAATTACCTCTTGATTTTTTACCGTCATTTTAATTTTTAAATAAAAAAACTCAGACGCATTCATCTGAGATTCTTTATATGCTCTCTATTAAATTTTATTCCAGAAGAAAAATCAGGCTTTTTGTGTAGATTACAATACTTGCTCCCATTTTTTTGTGAATAATCCCTCTCCCTTGTGTGTGTATATTTTACTTTTATCTTTCTTGTTATTATTAAATACTGTTATTATTAGTGGCTATCTGGCCGTATCCGACAGTTTCCGATTCGGTTTTCTTCGTACTCGACCAGATCATGCATGGCGGCAATATTTTTCCATAAAAAAACACCAGAATTTTTTTCTGATGTCTTTTTATACAGCTTTATTCTTTTAACTACAATCCATATTTTTTTATTATTTTATTTTTATAAGTTTCTGCCTGTGTTCCATATATTATCTGTATTCCTTTTCCTGCTCTGATTACCCCTTGAGATTTTAAACTTTTCCATGTATCATCATCAACAACTTTTTCTTCATCTTTTACTGTTACTCTCAATCTTGTAATACAGGCATCTATTCCTTCAATATTATCTACTCCCCCTAGAGCTTTTACTATTTCATCAATAAAATCATCACTATCTGCTTTTCCTTGATAATCTTTTCTTGTATAGAGCCTATTTTCTCCCTCTTTTCTTCCAGGAGTCATATAATTGAATTTCTCTATCATAAATTTAAAAATAAAATAATATACTATTGAATATATTGGTCCTAATATTAATATCCATTGATATGAAGTTTTGGCCATTCCCTGAAGCAATCCAAAGAATGTAAAGTCTATTATTCCTCTTGAAAAAGTTATTCCCACTGCTACATTAAGGAAATGCATAAGTCCATAAGATATTCCCTCTAATATTGCATGAATTACATATAGGGGAGGAGCAACAAATAAAAATGTAAATTCTATTGGCTCTGTTATCCCTGTAAGAAATGATGTCAAGGCAGCTGAAACAAGGATTCCTTTTATCTTCGCTTTATTATCTACGTCAGCACATCTATACATTGCAAGAGCTGCAGCTGGAAGTCCAAACATCATTGGAAGAAATCCTCCAGTCATAGTTCTTGTAGCATCAGCTGAATAATGTACAGTAGCTGGATCTGCTAGTTGTGCAAAGAATATCTTCTGTCCCCCTGCTACCATTTGTCCTGCTACTTCCATAGTTCCTCCAAGTTCTGTATACCAGAACAGTGGATAAACTGCATGATGAAGACCAAATACATTTAAAAGTCTTCCTGTCAGTCCATAAAGAAAAGTTCCTATTGGTCCCATAGCTGTGAAAGCTTCCCCTGCCTTCACTACTGCTCCAAAAACTGTAGGCCAGATAAATGGAACTATAACTCCTAATGGAATAAAAAATATCATTGTTAATACTGGTACTAGTCTATTTCCACTAAAAAATGCAAGATAATCAGGTAATGTTTTATTTGAAAATCTATTTGTTATAAATGCTGAGAAACATCCACAAATTATTCCTCCTAAAACCCCTGTCTGAAGTGTAAATATTCCTAATTCTTTTGTGTATAGAGATGCTTTTCCAATAGCTTCCCCATAAGTCATCCCCTTATCCATCAGTGCCTGTACTGTTGTAGTATCTGCTGTTTGTCCCATAAATCCAAGAACTGTACCTATTACTGTATGGAAAAGAAGAAATCCTAAAAGTGCTGAAAGTGCCGCTGTTTCCTTGTTCTGATGAGCAAGCCCTATTGCCACTCCTACTGCAAATATAACTGAAAGATTGGCAAAAATAAATGCTCCTGCATTTAAAAATAGTATTAAAATATGGTTAAGTAATGTTCCTGGTGCTAAAAAAGTTAGATTATATGTATCAACTATAGCACTGCTTGTAAAAGCTCCTCCTACTCCAAGAAGTATCCCCGCCATAGGGAGAACTGCAATTGGCAGCATAAATGCTCTTCCCACTCTCTGTAAAAGAGAAAATCCTTTTTTCATAATTAAGCTCCCTCCTAAAAAGAAATTAAAATTAATTTCAAGCTGTTTTATTATTCCAAGTATACTTTACTGTAAATTCCCTGTCAATATGCGGTTCTTGGATTTGTTTTCCCTATTAGAACTGATTTTTTTTGTTTCATAAGAAACATTCCTGTTTTCAATCACCTCAGCTTTTTTTCTTAAGTTTCCTTGTAAAATAAGGTTTTAAATTGTATAATGTTTCTAATGAAACTATCTTTTTTCGAAAAGGGTGATTAAAATTTCTAATAAAGTTGTAAGAAAATTTTTTAATTTAATAGAGGACAGCAGAGAATTTTACAAAGATTTTCTTTCCAGAGAACCTAGAAATAGTTTTATTCCTGAAATATATCTGAGCATGAAAGAATTTCAGTATCTAGCTGAAAAAGAAGATGAATCATTGGAAATATCTACAACACTTGATCTCAATATATCTGATTATAATTTTATTTATTATATTGGTTCTAACGAAAATATAAATATTACTCAACTGTCTAAGAAAATGAAAAGTAGCAAAGGATATACCAGCAAGGTTGTAAAAAAACTGCACTCTTATGAGCTTATAGAAACTTTTCAAATACCTCCTAACAAGAAAGAAATATTCTTTTCCCTGACAAAATCAGGAATGAAAATATACTTAAATATTTACAAAGAATTTCTAAAAAAAGAAAATGAGATAGAAATGTTTCTTGAAGACAACTTTACTGATGCTGAACTTAAAACTATCTTTAATTTTTTTATAAAAGTGAATAAATTCAGAAATGAAAAACTTTTAAAAAATAATAAATAAAAAAAGAGGGCTGTCTAAAAAATTTCAGACAACCCTTTTATTTTTATTTTATTCTTCTTCTTTTTTAATTATCAATGGTATATTAGCTATCAAAGTTGTTCTTCTTTTATTTTCAGGACTTTGAGCTACTTCTATATTCAAGCTGTTTCTATCAATATCTACATATTTAGATATTGCAGCTATTATGTCATCTTTCATATCTTCAAGAACACCAGAAGGAAGCATTGCTCTGTCATGAATCAGAACTAATTTCAGTCTGTCCTTGGCAATATTCTTAGATTGATTATCATTCTTTTTAAAAAAATCAAAAATTCCCATAACACACCTACTTTCCAAAAACCATTTTTAGTTTATCAAAGAATCCATGTTTCACATCTAGATCAAGGAATGGAACGTCTTTTCCTGTCATCCTTAATACAACATTTCTGTATGCTTCTGCTGCCAAAGATTCACCTTTATATACCAAAGGCTCTCCTTTGTTTGTTGATATAACTATATTTTCATCATCTGGTATAACTCCAAGAAGAGGTATTGCAAGAATATCCAATATATCTTCTACTCCAAGCATATTCCCAGCTCTTACCATATCCATTTTTATACGGTTTATTATAAGTTTTGGATTTCTTATATCATTAGCTTCCAGCAATCCGATTATTCTGTCAGCATCCCTAGTAGCAGATATCTCTGGAGTTGTTACTACAATAGCTTCATCTGCTGCTGCTATTGCATTCTTAAATCCCTGTTCTATTCCAGCAGGGCAGTCTATTATTATATAATCAAAATCTTTTCTTAAAGCTTCTATCAGAGTTTTCATCTGATCGCCATTTATATCATTTTTATCTCTGATCTGTGCAGCTGGCAGAAGGCATAGATTAGAACATCTTTTATCTTTGATAAGAGCCTGTGCTATTCTACATCTTCCTTCTATAACATCAACCAGATCATATACTATTCTATTTTCAAGTCCTATTACAACATCAAGATTTCTTAACCCAATATCAGTATCTATTAAAAGTACTTTATTGCCTTTAAGAGCCAATCCAGCTCCAAGGTTAGCAGTAGTAGTTGTTTTTCCTACTCCTCCTTTTCCTGATGTAACTACAAACACCTTTGCCATCTTAATCCACTCCCAACATAAATTTTTGGTTATTCACAAAATGAACGTGTACTAAAATCTTCGATAAATATTTCATTGTTTCTGATGTAAGCTATTTTGAATCCGCCTTTTCTGTCTATCTTGTTGGTATCAAGAATCTCTTTTTGCATAGGCTTTGCAGTAACTGCACCGATTACCATCTGGATAGGATTCATAAAATTAGCACCTATAAAAGCATCTGAATCTTCATCTAGTCCAGCATAAATAGTACCATTCAAATACCCAAGAACAATTACATTCCCTCTGGCTCTAACTAATGCTCCTGGATTCACATCTCCTAATATTACTATATTTCCATCATATTCCAGCTTACTCCCAGATCTCAAGGTTCCTTTAAAAAATTTTGTAGGTCCTTCTTCTGTCACAGCTTTGAAAAATTTTATCTTGTCTTTTTTTTCAGGTCCACTTTCAGAAAATACATAAGTGATATTAATATCACTATTTAATTTTATTAGGTCAATTAGTACATTTTCCTCTAATTCTGATAATATTCTATTACTAAATTCAATAGCTAACTGAACATTTCCAATAAAATTCCTAGCTTCTCTTACTTTTTCGACTAAGCTGTCTCTAAGAGTCAAAAAATCTACTTCTGAATTTAAGTGTATCACTAATCTGTCTTTTTTCCCTTTTAAAATAACATAATTATTCATAAGTTTCACCTTTTTCACTCAACTTTATAATCTTAGTATATCATATGGTTTTTTTATAAGCAACAACAATCCTTATTTTATTATTTGTACCAATCGTGAAAAAATGTTATAATTTTCTAAAAATGAAATAAATAAAGAAAGGATATATTATGAAAAAAAACCTATTTAAGGGCAGTGTTGTGCTGAATCCTGTTCCAGTAGTCCTCATTACCAGCAGAAATTCTGAAGGTAAAGAAAATGTTTTTACAGTGGCATGGACTGGAACTATCTGCACAAAGCCTCCTATGCTTTCCATATCTATCAGACCTGAAAGACTCTCATATGAATATATAAAAGAAACTATGGAATTTACTGTAAATCTTCCTACTAGAAAGCTCACTAGAGAAACTGACTACTGTGGTGTCCGTTCTGGAAGAACAAATAATAAAATAGAAGAAATGAAATTCACTCTGATGAAAGGTAAGGAAGTAAAAAGTTCATATATTGACGAATGTCCTGTAAATATAGAGTGCAGAGTAAAAGATATAATTCCTTTAGGTACACATGATCTTTTTCTTGCAGAGGTCCTTTGCTCTCATATAGATTCAAAACTACTTGATGAAAATGAAAAGATTCACTTTGAATGGGCAAATCTTATAAGCTATTCTCATGGAGAATACTTCCCAATATCTAAAGAACCTATTGGAAGTTTTGGATATTCTGTTGCTAAAAAGAAAACTATTGAAAAAAAAGCTGCTGCTAAAAAAACTGGTGTTCCATCAGTGAAAAATAAAAAAAATCAAACAGGAAAAAAGAAGGTGAAAAAATAAATGATAGATAGAATAAATGCACTTGGACAGTTTCTTGTAAATCAAACAGGAAAAACTTTTAATTTTAAATCAATAAAAAGCGACCATATGTATCCAGGTATACTTTTCTCTTTTGCAGGAGAAGATTATCTTGTAACTCCTGATAAAGCCGAACTAGATCTTACTATTGCCCTTATGGCATCCAGAACTTTTGAGGATTATCCTCCAAAACATGCTAGAAAATATACTCATAGAAAATTTGAAAAAATAAATAAAAAAGTTCAGGAAAATATTACCTATAAAGGTAAAAAATATGTTATTATTAAATTATAAAGGATAAATGTGATTTTTTTGTATATCTCTTAATGGGAAGAATAATTAATTTTCATTACAAAAAGGAGGGATAAAAATGAAAAAAACTATTTTTATAGCAGCTGTATTAGCCATTGTATTTGCAGGATGTACTCGTACTGAAAAGCATATAGCTACTGGTGCAGCAGTTGGTGCTGTAGCTGGTCATATAATTGGTGGTAATACTGGTACTCTTGTAGGTGCAGGTGTTGGTGCTGCTTCTGGTGCCATTATATCTGAAAAAACTAAATAAAGCATTTGAGGCTGATCTTTTGACCAGCCTCATTTTTTTAATCTAAATAAATCTTAATACAGTCCACATGCTTTATTAACTTCCTGAACAAAAATAACCCCTCTTCCAGGTTCATCTATCTTTAAATCTTCCCTTACTGAAGAAACAATTTTTTCAGTGAGAGAACTCTGAGAAATAATCATTACAATCTCTTTTTCAGGCTCTATATCCATAGCAAAAAGTTTGCTTGTTTCCTGTATTCCTGATCCTCTTCCATTAATAATTGTAGCCCCTCTTGAACCTGCCTTATTTGCAGCCTCAACCACATGTTCCCCATTACCTTTTTCAACTATGACAATTATAAGATTATACATAGATTTTTCTACACCTCTACTTTCTTCTGGATTATAATTAACTTCTTTCAGCCCTCTAGCTCCTATTGCTTCTTTTACAGGAACAGTAAATGCAACTCCCTTATTGGGTTTATCAAAAGAAAACTTTTTATTCAGCTCTTCCATTGTTGAATAAAGTATCTTCCTTTCTCCTACCATTAATATAATCTCTTTTCTAGATTCATTAATTGCAAGAAATTCCAAAAATGAATTTCTTATCGTCCCTTTTCCTAGACAAATTGTACTTCCTGTAATCCCAAACTTCTTTGCATATTTAATTATTTTGCTTCCTAGTCCATAATTAACTATTATATACATCAATTCAAGTTCTATATCTATAAAATCACTCTGCATTTTTCAGATTTTCCCCCTTTTTTAAGTTCATTCCAAAAATGAAACCTAGTATCTGTAGTGTTATTATTGGCGTCATAGCTACTGTAGCAATCATTCCAAAGCCATCAGTGAGTATATTCGCTCCCTCTATTGCTTCAGCTGCCCCCTGTGTAAAAGCCAGAATAAAAGTTGTAGTCATTGGTCCAGTGGCTACCCCTCCCGCATCAAAGGCGATTCCCACAAACAATTTAGGAATAAAATACATCATAGAAAGACTTATAATATACCCTGGGAGAAGATAATGCCACAGCTGTATTCCTGGTACAATAATTCTTATCATTGATAATGCTACAGCAGCTCCTACTCCTATTGACAGAGCAAGTAAAATAGCTTTTCTTTTTACATATCCGCTGGTTACATTTTCAATCTGATGAGTAAGAACATATACTGCTGGTTCTGCCAGAATTGTTACAAATCCAAGAATAAAAGCTATAACAACTATATATGATTTGTTATCATAAGATGCCAGAGTGTATCCTATAATTCCTCCAACATCCATAAATCCTGTATTAACTCCTACAAGAAACAAAAATAATCCAATAAAAGCATAAATAAATCCTTTTACCATCTTTGCAACATTTCTGCTGCTCATTTTAAAATATACCTTTTGGAAAAAAAGAAATATAATGAGGAGAGGTAAAATAGTTAAAAATCCTTCTTTAAATAGAGTTGGTATATTTTCTATAAAAGGTTCAAGTATAGATTTTGATTCAGTTATATTAAATTCCAGCTTTGCTGTAAAATCTCTAGTCCCTGAAAAAATACTCAGTATCATAACTGACATTATTGCTCCTACTGATGCTATTGCTACCAGTCCGAAACTATCCATTTCTGAAGCCTTACTGTCTTTTTTCATTGTAGATACACCTAGTGCTAATGCTAGAATAAAAGGTACAGCTAAAATCCCTGTAGTTGCTCCAGAAGCATCAAAAGCAATTGTTAAAAATTCTATTGGGGTAAACAATGCCAATATGAATACTAAAATATATAGTACAGTAAGAACTTTATATAAAGGTATATTTGTTACAATTCTAACAAACCCCATTGCCAACATAAGTGCCAGTCCTATTGATACAATGCTTAGTATACTCAAGCTTGATATCTGCCCAGATGTCACTATATCCACCTGATCAGCCAAAATAATCAATCCTGGTTCAGCAATTGAGATAAAAAATCCTACAATCAGCCCCCCAACAACTACAATCCACATTTTATTTGATTTTGCAAGAGTGGCTCCCACCTGACTCCCCAGAGGTGTAATAGCAATATCTACTCCTATCAAAAACACTGAAAGTCCAATAATTATTAAAATCGCCCCAATTATAAATCTAATAATCAAGGGTACCCCTAGAGGTGTCAGCGTAAAATTTAATATTATCACAATAATTGTAATTGGTAATATAGAAGAGAAAGCTTCTTTAAATTTCTCAGTATAAATATTCAATCTACCATCTTCCTTTCTTAAGTAATCATTAATTTTTATAAATAATTAATCTAGCTAAAAATTTAAATAAAAAACTTACTCCTTTTGTTTCACATTTAATAGCCTTATTCTAACACATTTTCATTATTCCCCAAAGGAAATAAATATAAAAAGCAGTTTTCTTTAAAATTAATCGAAAAGAAAACTGCTTCATATTTACTTTTTATTCAACTTATTTATACTAACATCGGTATTACATAAAGTCCAATTGTTGTAATTACTAACCAGAATACCCAAATAAATGCCATAAACCCCCATACATCCTTTAGTTTCATTCCCACAACAGACAATGCAGGAATAACATATAGAGGCTGTAGTAAATTAGTTGCCTCATCTCCATATACAAAAGCATTTATTACATATAGCATATTAGCATCTACCTGCTTTGCAGCATCTACTAATAATGGACCTTGAACTATCCACTGCCCTCCTTGGGAAGGAATAAATAAGTTTGTTACAGACGCTGATATATATGCCCAAACCGGCATAGTAGAAGCATTAGCAACATTTATGATTGCTGCAACTACAACAGCTCCAAATCCTGAGTCCATCATCATTCCTGCTATTCCTCCATAAAATGGAAACTGAATTATTATCTCAGTAGTTAAAAACATATTTTCTTTATATGCTTCAACAAATTTTCTTGGAGTATTATACAGAAAACAATTTAATGTAATAAACAGAAATATAATAAAGTTTACACTTAAAGCTCCTAGAAACCCTTTTGTTATAAATGTATTTCCTAAAACTAAGATTCCAGATATTCCTATAAGATACATTATTATTCTGCTGCCATTTAATTTATCAGCAACTGTTTCATTTTCTTCTATTTCTTCATTAATTTCTTCATCATCTAAAGCAGTTTTAAATTCTACAATCTCTTCTTTTGGAGGAACTGTAAAAATACTTAACAACACAGTAAATACTGCCATGATTACAAATAAAGCCACATTTACACTATTATATACAGTATCTGCCTGTGTCAATATCCCTATCTCATTTTCAAGAAAATGCCCCTTTGTTGCAACAAGAGCATAAACAGATGCACTTGGTCCTAAGCACTGCCCTAAAATCATAGTGGAATATCCTGCTGCAATCATCATAGGAAAATGCAGTCCTTTTATCTGTTTTGAAAGCTGCATAGCTAAAATAGGAGTAACCACTGTACAAAAAGCCCAATTAACAAAACTAGAAACATATCCAAATCCCATCAAAAGTATCATAGCTCCCATTGGTGTTTTTGGTACACTTGCAATCCATCTCAATACTTTTTTCACCTGCTTGGATTTTGCACACACAGCACATGTGACTACCATAAATGCCATCTGGAATGCAAAAGTCATTTGAGTCCACAATCCATTATACCAGTGTATAACCATCTTTACAGGACCAGTCTTTGTAAAAATTATTCCTAAAACAAAAACTATAAAAGTAAGTATCAAACAAAATACAAATGAGTCAGGAATCAATTTATCTGCTGCAAATTGAAATTTTTTACTCAATCTCCACAAAAAGGTTCCTTTATTTGCTGATTTAGAATTTTCCATATCTTATCCCCCTAATTTTATTCTTCATAGTTTTTTGATGTTTTCAGCTGTATAATCAATTTTTTATTGAATTTATTTTTAATATCATTTATTTTTTCTTTAGGATACTTGAAAAAACCTTCTCCTGATTTCATTCCCAATTTATTTTCAAGCACCTTTTTCCTCAATAATGGATTTGCTTCTTTTCTATTATCCATAACACTCAACAAATTATCTCCCACAGTACACCAAATATCTAATCCTCCTATATCAGCTATTTCCAATTGACCAGATGTTGCATATCTGAATGCTGGTCCAAATTTCAATGCCTTATCAATATCCTCTGGCTCTGCTACTCCCATCTCTATCAATGAAAATACTTCTCTGGCTATTGCCTGTTGTATACGGTTAGCAACTAATCCAGGTACATCCTTTAAAATCTTTACAGTCTGTTTTCCAGAATTATAATAAAGTTTTTCCACTTCTTTATATATTTCTTCAGGCATATTTCCAAAAAATGACAGTTCTGCAATAGGCATTAAATGAGCTGGATTATACCAGTGGCATACCATTATCCTTTTCTTTCTGTCCTCACTTATATCTTGGCTCATCTCATTTAATTTCAAACTTGATGTATTACTTGCAAAGATTGCTCCTTTTTTGCAGTATTCATCTAACTGTTTAAACAATACCTGTTTTAATTCAATTCTTTCTGGAACTGCTTCTATTACATAATCAGCATCTTTTACTGCTTCTTTTAAATCAGAAAACATCTCTATATTTTTTAATGTTTTTTGAATATCATCTTTTTTTATAAAATCATTTTCCAGTAAAAATAAAAGTTCATCTTCTATAACTTTCTTTGCATTTTCTCTTATTTCTGCATTAGTTTCGTATAAACTTACATTATATCCATGCAGAGCAAAAACTTCTGCTATTCCATGCCCCATTGTTCCAGCACCTATCACTGAAATATTCTTTATCATAATTACTCAACTCCATTTTTCAAACCTAAAATCTCTCTAGCTTCAGCTGGAGTTGCTACTTCATTCATAGAATTTTTAATCAGTCTGGCTGCTCTTTCTACAAGCTGAGCATTTGAAACAGCTAATTCTCCTGGTCCATAATATACATTATCCTCCATTCCTACACGCACATGTCCTCCCATGGCAATAGCTGTCATTAGAATAGGTATATGTCCTCTTCCAATTCCCAATGCTGACCAAGTACTTCCCTCTGGTATTAAACTTTTTAAATAAACCAAATTTTCAACAGTTGCAGCTGTTCCCCCTGCAGCTCCCAATACAAATTGATAATGTACTGGTTCTTTTAAAACTCCTTTCTTTATATAATACAATGAATTGTATATCATTCCCGCATCAAAAATTTCAATTTCTGGTTTGACATTATTTTCCTGCATTGTATATCCTAATTCTTCTAAAAATTTAGGATGATTGATAAATAAACTATTATGCATCCAGTTCATAGAACCACAGTCATAAGAAGCAAGATCAGGTTTTATTGATTTTAAATGTGCCTGTCTAGTTTCATCAGTGGCATTTAAATCCCCTGAAGTTGTTAGATTAATAACTATATCACATCTTTCTTTTATAAGTTTAACTGTTTCTTCAAATTTCTTAGTATCCATAGTTCCTTTCCCCATATCATCTCTCATATGAAGATGCGCTACAGAAGCTCCTGCCTTATAACACTCATATACATCATTTGCAATTTCTTCAGGTGTTAAAGGTATATTGGGATTATCTTTTTTAGATGGCCAAGCTCCTGTTGGAGCTACTGTTATTATTATTTTACTCATATTAATTCACCCTCCATTTATATTTTATTGTTAGTACAAATTAATAAAGCAAATTCTATGCCATCTTTTCTCAAATTAAGAAACTATGATTTATTCAAAGTTTATAAAAAAGTGCATTTTTATTATAGATGATTATTTTCATCATTTTATTTTAAAAATATGAAATTTTATACTTTTAACTCTAAAATAAAGAAAAACAGGTCAGATGAATTTTTTCATCTGACCTATTCCAAATTTCATCACTCATAC
>ERZ791682.872-NODE-872-length-11952-cov-2.03732_pt1 | contig 11952 bp, 10 predicted proteins | sample MGYA00509958_ERZ791682 | MGnify/ENA primary metagenome ERZ791682 (study PRJEB30046, sample SAMN00715194) | human gut metagenome | study: EMG produced TPA metagenomics assembly of the A metagenome-wide association study of gut microbiota in type 2...
TGTTAATCGTGTTAATTTTTCAAATCTCTGATTAGACATCAAATCATCATTGTTTGATATCTCTTGTAATAACCCTAAAACATCATCTAGCTCAGAATTGTTAGATGCAGGTTCATCAAAAAGTCTTTCTACGGGAGATTTTTCCTTATGCCGCGCCTTTAAAATAATTTTCTGTGTATTAGAAATAATAATGTTATACATAGAGCCATCAATTGTACTCAATGTTGTTCCAGCATCCTCAAGAAAGTGAACTTTAATATTTGCATCTAAAACGCCAATATATTCAGGTGGTATAACCTTGCTTTTATCAAATGTCACAATTTCCTTTAAGGATTGAAGAACCGTCTTATCAGGTGCGAATACTAAAGCATTATGGCAATACCTCTTATCTTTAGGCCATTTTGATGCCAAGATTCGTAAAATATACATGTAGCCATAAGAATAGTCTTTCCTAATCCCATCGCAAGTGCAAATATATAGTTTGGATAATTTTCAGCATACTTTTTAATCTGAAGAAAATAATCATGGTATTGCTTAGGTGAATATACATCAAAAAGAGTAAGTTCTCCTTCCATGTCATAAAATCTTCTATCCGAGAATAATCCCTCTCGTTTAGACCAATCATCAAATATCTGATACATTTGTTCATTATTCATGAACTCTTTAATGAAAACATACATTTCGAGGGCCTCAAATTGAGGGCGTCGCAAAAATGCCTCCGGATTTTTTTCTTTATCATTGTAATCGAGATACTTCTTAGTAATTTCTCTGTAACGATTTCTTATTATTCCTCTATTATCTTGATAAAAATATCTAAGATATTCAAAGAAAGCAAAATCAATACTTGTTTCTTTTTTTGCCATCTTAGACCTCCATTTCAAGCGATTCTGATAAAAGATCAGTTATCTTTACTTTTATATTGGTTGCACCATCAGGAATATCATAAACGCCAGAAACTATTTCATCTTTTGAAGTTATATCGCACACTGCTGGATGCATCGTTTTTCCATCATAATTCCAATCAATAAACACAGATTCTACAAGTTGCTTCCAATCATCTACAGTCTCCTTTTGCAAACTCAATTTTTGTAATAGATTCATAGGATAAAATGCTTTAATTACAAGCTTGTTCCCTTCTCTAATAATCTCTGCATCTGCATCACGCTTAAACTGTAAATCTTTCTTATCGCGTAAAATATCAACAACTTCAATCTCTAACTTATATGCTGACAAATCCTGCTCTAACGATGCTTTTAAATCAGCCTCATGTCCCATACAAACAACTTTAATCTTCTCCACTGGTGCGCCAGGATTCTCTTCTTTACGTTTTTCCCATGTACTATATGGAATATTTGCCTTTAGCTCCTCTAAATCTGCCTTTGTAGCAATTCTATTTGACGGCATCAATTTAACCATCCATCCATCTTTTTCTCCATCATAAACCGACGAAGAATCAAATTTCTGGACTCCTAAGGCATCTAATATTAACTCCTTTGCTTCCACTGGATTTCTGAAAAATTCATAATTATTTACATTATAAAAATCAAATCCGGTAAAGCAGTCTTCCCCACATGTTTTTGCAGTTTCTAACAATCTTTTTACTGTGGTCTGAATAGAGCCCAAATTAATATCTGCGCCAATAAACTTCCTTCCAAGTCTCATAGCAACAGTTGGTGTTGTTCCTGAGCCCATAAAACAATCAAACACAAGATCTCCGGGATTTGATGATGCATTTATAATTCTCTCCAACAGACTTTCTGGTTTCTGCGTTGGATATCCACAGTTTTCTGCAGATGTTGGTTGCTGCTGGAAGGACATAATATTGTCCCAAACATTAGAAATATTTTGAACCTCTTTGGTTGCAGCCAAAAGTTCATCCAATTGTTCCATGTTTCGAACTTCTTTTAATTGCTTCTGTAACACTTGATATGACAACAAATCATCCCATACATCACCATAAGGTTTTCCTTTATTCAGCACATCCTTAAGATAACGTGTTGTGCCATGAGCCACCATATATCTTTCACCGTTTTCATCAACTTTGTTGAACATATCAATATAGTCCTGTGTATGTGGCTGTCTCAATTTATTAAAAATAGGATTACCTGTTTTTGAATAATACAAAATAACATCATGACCACGAATCCAATTCATTGCAGATACTTTAAATCCTGAAAGAACCGTGATATCCCAAATAATCTCTCGTCTAAAATTATCTGAGCCAAAAATGTCATCCATAATGACTTTTATATAATGCGCTCTTTTTTCATCCAAATGAACATATATACTTCCATCCTCTGCTAACAATTCTTTCATTAAAATAAGTCGTTCATACATAAACTGTAAGAACTCATCGTTGGTCCACAAATCACTATATTGTTTCTCTTCAAAGGAAGACGTATCGCCCGTAACATTTTGACCTTTAACTTTTATTTTTTTCTTATAATCAGCCTTGCTATCAAACGGTGGATCAATGTAAATCAACTGAACTTTTCCGCGATAATCCTTCAATAAATGACTCATAACTTGGAGATTGTCTCCCCAAAAAATCTTATTCATCCATCCATCTTTTCTTTCACCATATGACTCTTTTAACTGAGCAGGATAGTACTGAGTTGAAGTATATGGTCTTTTTCCAGTCCAATGTAATTCAGGATATCCTTTAATTGGTTTTCTTTTTTCAAATTCAAATGTCATCTGCTCTTCCATTAACAGTCTCCTTTTCTTCTACAATAGTGCCTCATATCACAGTTGGCACATAATTTTTTATCTTTTGCTCTTCCCGAAAAATCTTTACTCTGGATTTTTTTAACTACATCATTAAATTCGCCAATTGTCTTATCAATGTGCTCTTCCGATTTGTTAAAGGAAATTGTAGGCACTCCATTTTCTTCACCTGTATAATACAGATGCATCTTGCTTACATGCTTTCCTGTCTTCTCTTCAATCAAGTGCGCATAAACTTCAAGCTGCCTTCTATATTTCTTCAACTCTGTACTCTCAATGATAAGATCTGGTTTTTTCTCTGATTTGAAATCCACTATCTCAACGGTGCCTCCTTCACCTTTGATTAAGTCAACTTTTCCAAGTAGTATATAATCCGGCTTGACAAGGCTTACTTCTACTTCGGCATCTTGAATTCTGCTCCAGTCTCCTTTATTGCGTTCCACATATCGAAGAACTTGATTATAAGCAGACTCAATCTGACCTTGTCCTAAGTATGAATGTTCACTTTTAGATAAGGTTGAGTAATTTGTATCGAACCACTCTCTAATCGTATCCGGAACTATGGTATCTTCTTCATGACGCATAGCTGCACGATGAATATCCTCTATCGTTTCATGAACCAATGTACCAAAGAGTGTTGCACCTACTCTTACCTGAGTAAAGCCAAGCTCTTTAAACATTTTGTATTGCAAAGCACAATTTTCATACAATGCAATGTGAGATGTAAATGAATACGTGTCTTTGATATTAACTGGTTTAACCTTTTCAAGATGTAACTCTGATAAATCAACATCTTCGTAAGATGGCAGCTTTCCATAGCATTCTTCAAAATATTTGCTTGGAGTTGCCCCATGGCCTTTCTTTTCACAGCAAGACAAAACCAATAGATTTTGTGCTCTCGAAAAAGCTGTATAATATAATCTCCAAAAATCAAAGAACTTTATGTCATCCCTTGTCTCAAACACCTCTCTATGAAAATATTTGTTCTCTATCTCTTCTATACGGGCATCAGAATTTTCTCTCGGCGTAGCATTCAGAGAATCAACCATAACAATCGGAAATTCCATTCCTTTGGATTGATGAATCGTCATAAATGATACACAACCACTCGGAGCATATTCTGAGTCATCCTCATACTCAGTTATTCCGCCCTCAAACAGAAATCTAAAATACATATTAAAGAATCGCTCTACGCCATCCACAATGTTCTTTTCTGTGAAGACATCTATTCTATGAAGATACTCATACTTACCCAAAATAGATGTAAGTATAGATAAGTTTCTTGCAGGTCTCTCGTCTGTTACTCCTGATTTTAAATCAATTCCAAGATATTCACTAAAAGGTTCAAACTGGAATAACTGGTATAACAATCCTACGAAAGCATAGTCTGTATTTGCTGAATGGAGATTACTATGCTGTTTCATCTTCTCCACAATCCATTTTCCAAGAGTATCCTTATGTTCTTGGATAAGTTCCTTAGCAGCTTTAATACACTCATGGTCGTAATAGTCATAAAGATTTTGGAAATCGAATGCAAAATCTCTGTTTCTAAGTTTCTCTAAGTAAGCCGGAAAACAGAGCAAGAGACATCCGATAGCTTCCTTTATTTCTTTTCTACTAAAAAACATCTCTGAACGAGGTGAATAAACCTTAATGCCGTGTTCTTCAAGGTAATCTATCAAATTTATAATTTTGTCATTCTTAACAGAACGACACAGAAAGGCTATCTGATTGTAATCAGTAAGTGTACCTTCTCTTTTTAACTTAGTTATAAAGTTATAGACCTGCTCAAACCAGTCATCTACCAATTCCTGTCCGGAGCACTTGATGACAGCTGTGCCTTCCGAATAATTATCCTTGCCGGGAACAATTTCCTTTTCAAATCTGAAGTTCTTCCACAAAAAATCATATGCACGTCCATCAGTTGTACTCATCCAGTTATTATAGAAATCTATTATTTCTTTTTCAGAACGATAGTTGGTAACAAGCTTTACTTGTTTGCACTCGCCATCAGCAAAATGCCCTGGGAACTCCAAAATATTTCTAATGGTAGCGCCTCTAAATCTATAGAGACCTTGATCATCGTCACCAACTACACATATATTTTTATTTTCTCCAGCAATAAGAAATACCAAAAGTTCCTGAATGTAGTTGGTATCCTGGTACTCATCTACCATGACATACTTTATCTTTTCCTGGAGGTCTTTCAAAATATCCGGGTGCTCAGTTAGTAACTTGTATGCCTCTGTCTGAATGCTGGAAAAATCAATCAGGTTCTCATCCTCCATCAAAATGTCATACTGTTCCATGATGTTTGCAATTGCAACAATCTGACTATCTGAGTCATGCATCATCTTTTCTGTATCAACAAGTTCTTCTGCAAGATTATTAACATATTTGACAATTGTTCCGGCTTGTCTCCATGCTCCTTGCTTTTTTTCAAAGATTGCATCGAATTCTGGCAAACTTCTAAACTTATTAATTCTCTGAAATACCATATACTGTTGATCAAAGTTATCCAACATACGGTAGTTTTTCTTTATTCTCGTATACTCCAAATGATCTTTAAGAATACGCAAACAGATAGAGTGAAATGTACCAATATACATTTCATTCAAATTAATCTGTATACCAAGTCCATACAGTTCATTTGTGATACGTGTAACTAATTCCTTTGCAGCCTTCTCGGTGAAAGTCGCAATCATTATTTCTTCCGGTAAAACACCTCTTTCAGTAATCAAATACACAATTCTTTTTACCAAAGTATATGTTTTTCCTGTTCCCGGACCTGCTATTATAAGCAATGGGCCTTCTGTTGTAGAAATAGCTTCCCGTTGTGAATCGTTTGCATTTCCATAGTCAAAACCCACAGCTAACACACCTCCAATCATTATCTTCTCGTAATTTAAATACTTACTTTAGCGTCCACCATAGTAATTATAATGTTCAATATGTCCCAAATAACGGACACTCTTATTTTTCTTTCTTATCAATACTAATTATGTCTCCGAAATCGCAATCCAGCTCCATGCATATCTTCTCCAAGACACTCATGGACACAGCCTCTCCCCTGCTCATTTTTGCAAGTGTACTGCTGCTAATTCCGATGTTTTCATTTTCAACAAGATCCATCTTTTTCATATTCTTGTCGATCAATAATTTCCATAATCCGTTATATGATACAGCCATATAATTCCTCTCTTATGGGGATTACCCATCTTGGTGAAGGACCCGAAAGTCCTCATAAATAGTCCTAGTGTACATTATACGCTCTTAAGCATATATTTTCAAATACAATTTTCGACTTTTCGAAAGTCTATTTCGAATTAATGTTCAATTAGTTTTATTTTTGTAACATTATTTGTGATTAGCTTGTCATAGTCTTCCCGCCCTTCGCGCGGCACCATCTTCGATGGTGTTAGGGCGCGTCTTCGTAAAGTGGCGAGCAGTGCTTTTTTGTACAAAAAGCTACTATTCGCTCGTTGGAGGCACATCCCCAATCCCCTTGAACAAGCTAAACGCTTGGCTACGCAATTCTTACGAATCGCTTTATTTTGCTATTGGATATTTCTTCAGAAATGAAAAAAGAGGGGAACCCATAAGTCTTAAACTCACAGATTCCCCATTAGAATTATCGATTGATATTGTGTTTTCTGACACGTTCCTTCTTCTGCTCTTCATCACTTTTAAGGAACTGGTCGATATCATATTTTGCTCTTTGAATCTCCTGCATATCTTTCTTAACCTGACGATATTCACCGTACAGCTTTTTCTTTTCTGCAAGGATCTCGGCATACTCTACACTGAGATCTTTTACCTTAGGAAGCTTCTTCAGATGAAGCTCATCAAAGGCATTCTTGGCAGCCTTATGAAGCAGGATTTCCTGTCTGTGCTCTTCCAGAAACTTTTTGCTATATCCGCATTTACGATAATCCGCATATACGTCTTTTGTCTTAAAGTAATCAAAAATATGTTTCTTCAAGACCTGAATCTCAGCAAGTCGCTTCTCCTTTTCTTTGATGGAAGCTGAAATTTTCGTAAATCGTTCTGTTGCTGTTTTCACATTTTTCTCCAGATCATCATAACTTCGGATGTCATGCTGCTTCAGATATAAAACTGCCTTGGCTACCTGCTTGGTATTATAGTTCTTGGCAAAGCGGACATAATATTTTCCTTTGCCCTGAGCCAGCTTCTTTTGAATATCGATAAGAAGGTCAAACTCATGATTTTCCTTTTTTCGCTGGTAAGTCTTTGGCTGTTTCTCAGCTTTTTCATTATCTTCAAATGCATGCTCCATCTCACCGGCAAGAATCTTCTTAAGGTCCTCATCTGTACAACCATCCCCCAGAGAGCGCAGTCGTATGAAATGCTTCTGCTCTTTTCCCTTTAGAGAAATATGCTTTCCACGCTTAATCTCGTATCCGGCATCTTCCAGTTTATAAAGCAGCTCATCAAAATCTTTTGCGCTGCCTTCCTTAAGAATCTGATTAATTGCCTCCCTAATATCATCACGAAAGGATTTTTTCTCAGGATAGGTCGTTCGTTTAACACGCTCACTCGGCTTCTTCTTTTCTATGACAGACAAGCCATGCTCTATGCAGATGATATCTGATAATCTCTGCAGAGCCAGTCCAACAAAAAAGAAATCTCTAAACTTATGGGTGCAGTCAAGACTCGTAGAATTAAAGATGATGTGATTATGAATATGCGCCTTATCTATATGAGTCGCTACGATAAAAGCATGATTTCCTTTGGTAAATCGCATGGCGGTTTCATAACCTACCTGATTCGCTTCCTCCGGTGTGATTTCTCCTGGTTTAAAGGACTGCCTGATCTGATAAGCGATGATATTGCCCCTGGGATGTCTTCCTGTCAGACGCTCATATTCTCTTTTCGAGAGCATGAATTCTTCATCAACACTCTCAGCCTGGCAGGCGTAGGAACTGATGAATTGACCATTTTCGGTCTTCTCTCCATTCTTGGCATAATCTGTTCTGTCGCTAAGAGACTTCGCTACGCTTTTACCTTTATTCTGATGCATCGTGATAAGTCTTGTAGCCGCCATGCGCATTCACCTCCTTCCCTAAATCGTAGACAGTCGCTTTAATATTTCCTTCATCACTTTCCAAAGTTCTTCCTGATGAAGTCTGATATCATCGATATCTTCTTTGTAGATACTGCCGGTTTCATTTGCTTTCTTTGCATACTGATTCATGTTTGAAGATGTAATACCAAGAAGCCTTACAGCCTCTTTGACATCACTTAAATCCATCTGGATAAGATAACCATCAATTGCCATTTTTCGAAGATAAGCACTCTCATTTAAGATGCCGATTTCTTTCTCTCTGTCACGAATCAGTTTAGCTTCCTCAGGAGTAGCAAAGAAATGAAACTGCTCCGTTCTGTTATTCATGACTACATCTCCCTGCAGGGACAAATCACAGGAGTCTTCTTCTCAGGTTCCGGTATTGGAGCCAGCTTCACTTTTTCCTGCTGCTCTTTTATCTTCTCCATCACAGAAGCCTTGGTATCTGCAATAATATCCTCCTGATCTGCCTTTTCATTGATTTCTGCAAAATCCGGCACAGGAGCTGCAGGCACATTATTGATGATTCCATCAAATGAATTGTCATTCTGTTCCACCATATCCTCGATACCGCGCATATGATTTCTGCTGATAGATGGACCAGCTCCCACATCTTCGATTGGATTAATAGACTCCGGAATCTGTTCCTCTACTGCATTACCTGTGACTTCATCCCATTTTCTGATTTTCTTTACCTTTGCCATCTGGACGCTCCTTTCTTTGGATACTTTTTATACTGCTTGTATTGACGAGGCGGAAAAAGTTTATCTGCACCCTTTACAGGCTCATAAGTTTCAATCAAATCAACAATCATATCCTTGATCTCAGCCATAAAGTCTTCCGATGCAATATCTTGTTTTTCCACTTCCAGAAGCTTCTGCTCCCATTCAGCTGTCATAGATGCTGACTGAATCTGTTCCGGCATGACAGTAATAAGAGAAGTTCCCTTTTCTGTTGGAACCAGATATTTTGTTTTCTTACTACCCTGTCTTTCTACAAAACCGATACGAACCAGCTTCTCAATAACACCGGCTCTTGTTGCAGGAGTACCAAGTCCTTTACGTTCTACCTCATCCGGCATATCTTTAGCACCGGCTGATTCCATAGCAGAAAGAAGCGAGTCTTCGGTAAATCTTTTCTTTGGAGTTGTCTTTCCTTCCTTTACCTTAGGATCTCTGGCCGGAAGCTCACGCCCTTCAGATAAAAGGGAAGCATCCGCTTCCAAAATTTCCAAAATGCCATGTGAACCACCATCATCTTTTTTACCAGAGTCTGCTTCCTCATCATCCTGCTTTTTTCCAAGAATCCAGTCTTCCAATAGATGCCATCCAGGACTTGTGATGCACTTACTCTTTGCCTTGAAAACTTCACCAGCACATTCCACTTCTAGGGCATACTCTGTAATCTCAGCCGAATCTCCTACAGCAGAAAGAAGCCTTGCAGTTACAAGGCCAAGAATCTTTTGTTCACCGGATGGGATTTCTGAGTAATCAGCATCCGAAACATTTTCTGTAGGAATAATCGCGTGGTGATCTGATACTTTGCTGCTGTTTAGAACCTGCTTTGTAGAGATAGGAACCATATTCGTATATCCGTATTTATCTTTCATCAGACAGCAAAGACGGGCTGTACTGTCATCCATATCATCTGTCAGATATCTGCTGTCCGTTCTTGGATAAGTAACAAGCTTCTTCTCATATAGACTCTGGGTATAGTCAAGAGTCTGCTGAGCAGTAAAGCCATAATACTTATTGGCATCCCTCTGAAGACTTGTCAGATCATAAAGAAGTGGTGGCTTCTCAGTTTTCGTAGTAGTCTCCATTTTAGAAATTTTCGCCTTATCAGCTGCATTGATTTTCTCTACAAGTTCATCTGCCTCCTGCTTCGTTTTAAAGCGTTTTGAGGTAACTGCAACACCGGATACCAGCATCTGAACGGTATAGAAGTTTTCAGGCTTAAAGCCTTTAATCTCAGCTTCACGCTCTACAATCATTGCAAGTGTAGGAGTCATAACACGTCCAACATTTAAGGTCTGACCATAAACTGTAGAAAAGAATCTTGTAGCATTTATACCTACAAGCCAGTCCGCACGTTCACGACAAAGTGCAGCTTCATAGAGATCATCATAGTCTACGCTTGGTTTCAGATTAGCAAAGCCATCTCTGATTGCTTTATCTTCCATGGATGAAATCCAAAGTCTCTCAAACGGCTTTCTACATCCTGCCTGCTTATAAACAAGACGAAAGATAAGCTCTCCCTCACGTCCTGCATCAGTTGCCTCTATAAGGCTGTCTACATCAGAACGCTTCATGAGATCCTTTAATACCTGATACTGCTTTTTCGTGGAAGCTGTTACCTGATATGAAAATGGCGCAGGGAAAATCGGTAAATCTTCCTTGCGCCACTTCTTATATTTCTCATCATAATGTTCCGGGTTTGCCAGCTCAATCAGATGCCCCACGCACCAGCTGACAATATAACCATTACCTTCCAGGTAGCCATCTTTTTTCTGATTAGCCCCAATGACTTTCGCCAGAGATTGAGCAACCGAAGGTTTCTCCGCAATCACTAATTTCATATAGCAACCTCCTCCTTCTTCTTTGATGTTTTGGCTTTCTTAGGCCTTGTAGCCTTCGCCTTTTCCTTAATCTTTTTGGATACAGATTCTTCTTTTTCTGCATCCTTTAAGGAATCTTTTTCAGTTCCATTAAGTTCAGGTAAAAGCTTTGTGATTTCTTCAGCTGCTTTCACAACAAGCGGATGTTCTGCCAGATCAGGAAGAATATCTTTCATCTCCTGCATATTTAATCTGTTGCCGACAACCAGGTCATATTCATTAGCAAGAAGCTGATCATCATTAATGACAAAACCGATAGTCTTTACACCATTCATCCTGTCAGACGGAATCGACTTATAGATGTCTACTGCCTGCTGCAATGTTAGGTTCTCATGGAATTCACCCATGGAATGAAACTCACCACACTCAGCTACATAGAAACTGATAGGTGCCTTCTCTGCGGTAAGCTCCTGTACTTTCGCATCAATCTTTGTAATAAGATCAGCAGCTGCCTCACGAATCGTATTCAGTGATCCCTTTAACTCAGGCATCTCCTTTCCCTGAGACCAGGTTGCAACATAGGCGAAACTGTAATCAGAAGTATCAATGCCATAATGCTGACACACGGTATAGGCAACGCTCTCAGCTTCAACCTCTTTGCTGTTTTTGGACTGCTTATTATCTTTCTGCGCTTCCAGATTATGAAGCTTGGCATGAGCCATTTCATGAATTGCAGTCTTTACTGTCTGGATCTCACTCATCCCGTTATTGATAGCAATGCGATTGTCCTCAACGTGAAAATAGCCCTTGGCACCTGACTTGATATCTTCAAATCCGATAGGTACAGGACTTGCTGCCTTGATTGCTTCAAAGAATATCTGATATCCTTCCACACTTCCGGTAAGCTCATCTACACCAATGGTAGGAAGTGGCTCGCCCTCTGTCTGAGAAACATCAAAAGTACTAACTGGCTTAAAAGCAGTCAGGTTGATTTCAACCTTTTCCTTTACAGCTTCGCCATCTTTATCAAGAATGACTTTGCCGGCCTCATCTAGTTTTTCCTGTTCTTTTTCCAACTTAAAAGGAGCCGGAGCAAGGATACGGATTCCCTTCTCACCCTTCTTTACAAAGCGTCCCATCTTCTTCCATCCGGTATAGGATTGAACAAGCGTTGCATCCGGCTTTTGCATCATAATCAGGATGTTGTTATTCACAGAATAATGAGGGAACTTTGCCATAGTATCCAAGAGATTTTGAAACTGCTCTGAATTAAAGACATCCTGCACACCCTTTTCCAGCTTCTCAGTAATATCCTTCATTTCAGCTTTTCGCTGCTCAGCTGCCTTCTCAGGATCAAAATTTGTGGTTTTACCCATTCTCCCTCACCTCCTTTTTGTACTGATTCAATTTCCTGGTAAGAGACTTTTCCTTTTCGATTTTTCTGTGTTTCTCATGCTTGGCTTTCAGCTGTTCCAAGCCTTCCACGTAACCCATATATCTTGATTTTCTTGCCATAATCTACCCTCCAAAACAAATCAGGGCAGCCCTTATGGACTGCCCCTTAGAATCAATTATTCAATTG
>ERZ791682.874-NODE-874-length-11935-cov-2.03645_pt1 | contig 11935 bp, 8 predicted proteins | sample MGYA00509958_ERZ791682 | MGnify/ENA primary metagenome ERZ791682 (study PRJEB30046, sample SAMN00715194) | human gut metagenome | study: EMG produced TPA metagenomics assembly of the A metagenome-wide association study of gut microbiota in type 2...
TGATCGCCACTGCGCGCCACCAGGCCATCTTCGCAGCCTTCACCGGCAAGACGTTTAGCCAGTTCGTTTGTAGACGTCGTCAGCTCACAGTAGTGTATATGATGTCCGAGCCATTTCGTTTTCAGATTAGCGACAACTTCTGCAGGCTTCAATCTGTCAGGTACTTCTTTCAGGATGTAGCCTTTTTTAGTTACGGATTCTATAGTATAGCCTTCATTTTTTAAAGCCTGGATATGCTTCCAAATCGCCGTACGCGATACTGCCAGTTCCTGAGAAAGCACTTCCCCTGAAACAGGAGCAGGCATTTTACTGCGCAATATTTCTAAAATGCGTTCCCGCATATCATCACACTCCCACACAATGTTACCCTTAGATTAGCACTGGGTTAACCAAAAGTCAAGTCACAGAAAAACCGTCCCCGAAATTCAAGGGACGGTCTTAGATTACAGACTATTGCTCGCTGGGAGCTGCAGAAGATTCTGCGAGCTGCACCTCTGCCGGCTCCGGAGTTCCGATCTCAGAAGTATTCTCTTCTTTAGATAAAATTTTACCGTATTTCATCAACTGATCGATTTCTTCGCCTTCCAAAGTTTCTCTTTCAATAAGTGCATCCGCAATCAAATGCAGTTTATCCATATTTTCATTCAGCAGACTTTCCGTTTTCTGGTAAGCCTCATCAATAAATTTACGGATTTCTTTATCGATCTTGGCAGCGACTTCTTCACTGTAGTCTTTATCTCTGCCAATATCACGTCCCAGGAAAACCTGGTCCTGACGATGACCAAACGTCATCGGACCCAATTCAGGGCTCATACCGTATTCACAGATCATCTGACGGGCCAGAGATGTAGCACGCTGCAGGTCATTGCTGGCACCGCTGGAAATTTCTTTCAGTACCAGAGCTTCAGCAACACGGCCGCCTAAAAGCACCTTCAATTCGTCCAGCATTTCACTGCGGGTCGCATAGTAACGGTCCTCTTTCGGCAGGCTCAATGTATAACCGCCGGCACGCCCACGCGGAATAATAGTTACTTTATGAACCGGATCAGTATTATCGAGCAGCATACCTACCAGAGTATGGCCGCCTTCATGATAGGCAGTCAGACGTTTTTCTTTATCACTGATCACGCGGCTGCGGCGCTCGGGGCCCATAATAACACGCTCCGCCGCTTCTTCCATTTCAGGCATATCGATTTTATTCTTATTTTTACGGGCAGCCATCAACGCAGCTTCATTGACCAGATTGCTCAGATCCGCACCGGTAAAACCAGGAGTTCTGCGGGCAATAACGCCAAGCTCGACTTCAGGACTGATAGGCTTCCCTTTAACATGGACTTTTAAAATTTCCTGACGGCCTTTGATATCAGGACGATCAACGACGATCTGTCTGTCAAAACGTCCCGGGCGCAGAAGTGCCGGATCAAGGATATCGGGACGGTTGGTTGCGGCAATCATAATGATGCCTTCATTAGCTCCGAAACCATCCATTTCGACCAGCAGCTGGTTCAAGGTCTGTTCTCGCTCATCATGACCGCCGCCTAAGCCTGCACCACGCTGACGGCCGACAGCGTCGATCTCATCAATGAAAACGATGCAGGGAGCGCTCTTTTTAGCCTGTTCAAACAAATCTCGGACACGGGAAGCGCCTACGCCGACAAACATTTCTACGAAATCTGAACCGGAAATACTAAAAAACGGTACGCCAGCTTCACCAGCGACAGCCTTGGCCAGAAGTGTCTTGCCTGTACCAGGCGGCCCGTAGAGTAAAACACCTTTCGGTATTTTGGCACCGAGATCATTATATTTCTTCGGATGCTTCAGGAACTCGACAACTTCTTCCAGTTCCTGCTTAGCTTCATCAGCACCGGCGACATCTTTAAAAGTAATCTTAATATTGTCTTCGTCATAACGACGGGCACGGCTTTTGCCGAAATTCATAACCCGGCCTCCGCCCCCCTGGCTTTGCTGCATCAGCATAAACCAAATACCGACGATCAAAAGCATCGGCAAAAGCGAGCTTAAGATAGTCGTCCACCAAGGCGGCTGCGGCGGCAGCTCGGCTTTAATTTCAATATCACGGGCACGTAAAGTCGGGATCAGGCTGTCATCACTGGGAGCCACAGTTGAGAAATCTTTACCATCTTTCAGCTTACCGCTGATGACATTATCAACTATCGTTACCTGTTTGACCTCATCTTGCTGCACGTGCTTCATAAACGCACTATAAGTGATGTCTGTTTTGCTGACCGTGCTGGCCGAATAATAATCGATCATCCAGATTGCCACGATTATAATCAGCAAATAGAACGTCACGTTCTTAAAAAATCTATTCAAGGAATTGCTCCTCCTTCCACTGCGATCGTCTACCAAATTACAGTAACGTCATTTTTTTATTATAATATAGATGCGGAAATTCTACAACCATTAGTCGATAAAATCATGTACGCGCATAAACACAAGGCTTTAAAACACCGATATAAGGTAAGTTACGATAGTTACCGGCGTAATCCAATCCATAGCCTACAGCAAACTCGTCAGGAATACAGAAGCCTACATAATCCGCACTTTTACCATTGACGCGCCTGTCGGCCTTATCGCACATTACCGCTGTTTTGATAGAAGCCGGCTTGTGCTGCTGCAGCATACAGCAAACAGCTTCAAGGGTCAGCCCTGTGTCAATGATGTCATCGACCAGGATCACATGCCGTCCCGCCAGTTCCTCAGCCACATCAAGCTTAACACTGACATTACCGCAGCTATTAGTGCTGTTGCCATAAGAAGACGCGACCATAAAATCGATCTTGACAGGCATATCCATTGCCAAAGTCAGATCAGTCGCAAAATAAGCGGCGCCTTTTAAAAGTGCTATTACTACTACTTCTTTGCCTGCATAATCTTGTTTCAGCTGGGCTCCCAATTCCCGGACCCGCGCTTTTATTTCTTCCTCCGTCAGTAAGATTTTACCAATATCTTCATGCATATCCACTACTTGTCATCTCCCAGACTGAAATATTTAATATCCAACGTCAGCCATGCTTCGCAGCCCTGCTCCTGTTCATGCCAGCCTGCAGCTTTCCCTCCCACCAGCCATAAGACCTGCTGTCCGCAGGTTACTAAAAGCTGACTTTTTCTCTGTTCCGGAGGTACTTTAATGTCGTTAAAATACTTTTTTAATTTTTTGCTTCCCAAAGACCCGGCCGGAAAAAATATGTCGCCGTCCTGCCTCTGCCTCACTTCCAGCTGCCTGTCCTGCAGCAAATGCCAGGGATATATTGCTGCATGCCCCAAGGGACTTGCTGATCCCTTAAAGTAACCCAAACTTAAAATACCGTTTGGGAGCTCAACTTGCAGCCTGCCAGCTTTCTGCAGCTCAGCCAAATCAAAAACATAATTCTGCGCTGCTATCGCTGACGGTGTTTCAGCTGCAGCAACTGTAAGCTTGCCATAGCTGTATACAGCACAGGTCCCGCCAGGCAGCATAAGCCTTTTATTGCTGCTGCCTTTATGCACCAAGCCGATCACCTGCTGCGTCTGCTGAAAGGTAAGCAGACCTGCAGCTCCAAGCTTTTTCCACATCATCCTGATGATACGTGAACACAGCGCGGCAGGCAGCGAAAGCAGCCAGGCTGTATCACAGCTGCAGGAATGATCGTCCTGCAGCACATACTGCAAAAACTTCTCTTCTGCCAGCTCATTCAAACAATCAGCATCCTCAGCAGTCAACGTCGCAGTCTGTGCTAAAGCCTGTTTGATATTAGGATTGAATTCCCGTTCCAGCAAAGGCAGCAATATATGCCGCACTTTATTCCGCGTATAGTACAAATCCATATTACTGCTGTCAGTACGATAATCCAAGCTACGCATTGCGCAATATGCTTCCAGCATCCGACGGCTCACCTGCAAAAAGGGCCGTACGATACTGTTATTGTGACAGCGCATTCCCCCAAGCCCTTCCGCACCGCTGCCTCGCAGCAAATGCAGCAGCAGGGTTTCTGCCTGATCGTCACGGTGGTGTGCTGTCACAATATACTCAGACTTGTGTTTACTGAGAATCTCAAATAAAACAGTATAGCGTAATTTACGAGCCGCGTCCTCTACAGAAAGTTTACTCTCCGCAGCAAATTTTTTAGCGTCAACACGCAGAACTTCACAGGCAACCTGACGCATCCGGCAGAATTCCACAACAAAATCAGCATCAGCCAAAGCTTCGCTGCCACGCAAACCATGCTCTACATGACAAACTACCAGCTGATACTTCCGTTTTTCCTGCAGCAGCAGCAGTGCATCAGCCAAAGCAATTGAATCGGCCCCACCGCTGCAGGCAACAATTATTTTACTGCCGACAGGCAGATGTTCCTCTACCTGATCGAGAATTTCAGTAATTTGCCTGTGTTCTTTCATCGTTTCACCTTATTATCCTACAACCCAAATAAAAAAGGCACCTCTGCTGGAAGTGCCTTTTTAGACATTATCTGTCGCGGCTGGCGCCACGGCCGCCGCGCTTAGACTCCGTATTGCGTTTCAGATCTAATAATCTGTCATCGCTGTCTTTTAAAAAGCGCGATAATTTATCTTCAAAGGAAACAGGAGGTGCCACTTTAGGTGCACGACGTTCCTGACTTACCGGACGCTGCGGTTTCGGAGGTGCCGGAGGCGGCGGTGTCAGCTGCTTAATGGACAGACCTATCTTACCGCGTTCGTCAATAGACAACACTTTGACCTTGACCTTATCTTTTTCCTTTAAAAAATCATGTACATCTTTTACATATACATTGGAGACTTCGGAAATATGTATAAGACCAACTTTTCCTTCAGGCAATTGCACAAACGCTCCAAAATTTGTGATACCAGTAACTTCACCTTCAACGATTGCACCAACTTCGAGTGACATAAAGCGGATAATCCCCCTTAAAAAATCTTTATACAGTAAGTATTATACCCTTCTTTTAAAATCAGTGTCAACTGCATTGTACAAATATATGAAAAAAGATAAAAAATAACAGCTGTACGCCAGTAAAATCGACTGTACAGCTGTTATTTTTTCTTTTCCTCAGCTTCTGTTTCCTGTTTTTGCTGCTTTTCCTGTTCATCAACTATAAACAGCGGTACTTCGTTCTTGCCAACCATATTATGGTCTTCACGCGCCAGTTTTTCAATATATTTCAAATCGTCCAAACGTTTGCGTTCAGCTTCAAGCTCAGCCTGAACTTTTTTTAATTCGTCGACACGCTGCTGAGTGGCTGACATTTCCTTATTGATCTGGTAGATCTTGTACTCCTGCCTGCCCAATACGCCCAAGCAGATGATCAGCAAAATAATCAGGACCCATAAAAAGTCATTAGAGCTGCGGCGTTTTTTTCTGCGCATCTCAGCCATTTTGAGCTCCTTCCTGTTAATTAATCAGACAAAAATACCGGGCTGTTTGGCCCGGCATTCTTGAAACCCAAGATTATTTTTTGTGTTTTTTTGCAGGAGCAGCGTTAACAGCGTCTTTGAAAGCTTTACCAGCTTTGAAAGCGGGAACGGTTGCTGCCGGAATTTTGATGGGTTCGTTGGTACGAGGATTTTTACCGGTACGAGCGTTACGAGTACGAGCTTCAAAAGTACCAAAACCAATCAGTTGTACTTTGCCCTTTTTAGCAACTTCACCTTTTACGGTTTCGAGTAAAGCAGCTACTGCTTTCTCTACATCTTTTTTGGTGAGGCCAGCTTTTTCTGCTACTGCAGCAATAAGTTCAGTTTTGTTCACAATAAATCCCCCTTAAATTTTGTATGCGCCAGTTTAGGCGAAAACCGCTTAAACACAACGACTAAGGTTATTCACTAAAACTCTAATTCGCTATCAAAAGCAATATTCCTGCTAACATTTCATCTTTTTTTTATTTTTTTCTTAATTTTTGTGTAAAAAACGCCTTTTTTTAATTATTTTTCTCAAAATCCTTTGCCAACTCCCAAAAAGCGTCTAATTCAGCCAATGAAAAGTCCTGCCATGTTTTCTTTGAAACCTGTACTTTTTTCTCTACATAACCGAATCTTTTTATGAAACGGTTATTCGCAGCATTCAAAGCTGTTTCCGGTTCCAATCCGATATGTCTGGCATAACCGGACAAAATAAAAAGCAAATCCCCCAGCTCATGCTCCATTTCCTTCAGGCTGCCTCCGGCTACTGCCTCTTCAAGTTCGTGCAGTTCTTCCAGAACCTTCTCCCAGACGCCTGCGGTATCCGGCCAGTCAAAACCTACTTTGGAAGCCTTGCTGTGCAGCTTGTAAGCACGCATCAGCGCCGGCAGTCCCGGAGAAATTCCATCAAGAACATGCGTCCGTTCCTTTTTTTCTTCCAATTTAATGGCTTCCCAGTTTTTTATTACTTCATCACTGCCTGAAACTTTACGTGAACCAAATACATGCGGGTGCCTGCGGGTAAGCTTCTCAGTCACTCCATCAATAACATCCTGCAAAGAGAACAGGTTTGCGTCAGCTGCCATATGCGCATGGAAAACAACCTGCATCAGAATATCGCCAAGTTCTTCTTCCATACCTTTAAAATCGTGATTATCAACAGCTTCTAAAAATTCATAGACTTCTTCTATCATATTACGGCGAATACTGCTGTGCGTTTGTTCGCGATCCCAGGGACAGCCGCCTGGCTCACGCAGCTTACGCATAACTTCTGTCAGCGGAAGCAGTTCAGCATCATAGCGGAAATCCTCGATATCACAGTAAAAATCATCATCGTCATCAAAACACAGCGTTTTTTCTTCCTGCAAAGCATTGACATGCTGCACAACAGTCTGCTCCTGTGCCGGAATAAAGACACTGGTAAGATGATCGATATGCGGCTGCCGGTCCAGCTCATAGAGCTTCAGCGTCAGACATTCTTCATCAGGCAGGCCTAAATTACGTAAAAAGTACAGCTGCGCTTCATCAGCGAGTACTTCCATCAAATTGATTTTCACATCCGACGCCACCAGCTGACTATAGACCTGCGTGATCATCAGCGGATATTTACCCGCATCTGCCAGCGCATCAAAATCATGGGCATCAACAATACGCAACCCGGCAATAGGATCAATGCCTAAATCGACATATGCAAGATCCAAAAAGCTCATCGCCGGTAAAATTTTCAGAGGCACTCCGGCCGCTGCAGCCTGTTCCCTCAGCAGCACCACGGTTCGTTCAGCAACCAAAGGACTGCCTGGAACAGCATAAACTACCTCCTGCTCTTTCGCATCCTGTAAAATGGAAGCAACAATTTTTTGATAGACGTCTTCAAAAGACGCTTCCTGTTCATAAACAGCGTCGCAGGACGTAAATTTTATACCAGACCGCTCAAGTTCCTTTACAGTTGGGTGTACAGCCGTACGCAGAATAACCTTGCCGCCGCTTTTCAGCACTGCCATTGTTTCCAGCGACAAATGCCCTGCGCTGCCAGGCCCCAATCCTACAACAGTAATTCCTTTTTCCATCTTACCATCCCTTTACTTGAATCTGGAACCTATCACAGGCAGTTTCTGCAATTCTTTCCTGCCGATCGTTCCGGTTGCTATCAAAGTCAATAGATAAACGATGCCAGCTGCAAAAATCGTTACCGCCGTCGCAAAAGTATTGCCCCAATAAACTATTAAATAATTGTATAAAAACATACTGACTGCTGCCATCAAAACTGCCGCCAGTAATATTTTTCCCAAAGCGTACACTTTAAAAGTGATGCCGCTGCGAATCAAAAAGAAGATGTTTAGAGCGGCTGCCAAGCCAAAATTAATGTTAGAGGCCCAGGCGGCACCGACAATATTGCATGGCAGCGCCGTAAGATACCAAACAGCAGCAGCTTTGACCAACGCGCTGAGCAGCATATTCCACATAGGAATAATAGTCTGTCCCATTCCCTGCAGCATACCTGTGGTTATCTGGTGGATACCAAGCAGGCAAATAGAGGGAGCAAGGTTTCTGATTGCCTCGCCCGCAAGAGGCGTGCCATACAGTAATTTTGAAATAGGCTGAGCCAAAGCCCACATTCCTGCAGCGGCAGGAAAAGTCAGTAAACAGCATAATTTCATGGCCATATTTGTTTTCTGGTCGATACTGTTCCTATCGCCCAGAGTAAATGCTTCTGAAACAGCAGGCACCAGGCTTGCTGTAAGGGAAAGCGTCGGAATAGTAGCCATCATGACCAAAGGCATACCCATCCCTGTAAGGTAACCGAACAGGGTCGTAGCCTCTTCGACCGAAAAACCTGATTCCACTAAGCGATTAGGCACCAGCAGCATGTCAATACTGCTCGTCACAGGCACCATAATATTAGCGCAGGAAACAGGCAGCGCCAGCAATACCAGCCGTTTGGCTATCTTCCCGATACTTTCGGGTTCTTCAGTGATCTGCCTGCTGATTTCCTGCTGCCAGCGCAATTTGTTCTTCAGATAAAAAAAGCTCAGTACGATAAGTCCGGTAATAGAACCCGGCACAGCACCGAAAGCAGCCCCGGCCGCCGCATATTCCAATCCGTACGGAAGCAGATAATAGGCCAGTACGACCATTGTCACAACACGTACAAGCTGCTCCAGAATCTGTGAAACCGCAGGCGGAGTCATCATTTGATACCCCTGAAAATAACCACGGAAACTGGCCAGGATCGTAGCAAAAAACACCGCCGGAGTTAAGGCTACCAATCCATAATAAGCCCGCGGATCGCGTACCAGTCCGCTATCGACCAGCCAGCCGGCCGCACAATATAGCCCGGCAGCAAACACGAGCCCCGTTGCGGCCATCAGCCCCAGCGAGACCCTGAATACCCTGCCGGCGCTGGCAAAATCTCCTTTTGCCACTTTTTCGGCTACAATGATCGAAATCGCAATCGGGATACCGGCCGAAGATACGGACAGCATCAAAAGATAAACGGGATATGCCATTTGATAAAGCCCGATACCTTCGCCGCCAAGCAGTCTGGATAACAGTATTCTGTTGACCGAGCCAATGATCTTGACCATCAGCCCAGCCAGCGTCAATATCATGGCGCCACGTAAAAACTTATCCTTGGTCATACCCTCGTCCTTCCCTTGATTTCTTCATTTAATTAATTATAATCAACTTTATTGTCTCTGTATAGCTTAATCAAAAGCCAGCCGCGGCAGATTTTTTTCCAGCCAGGTCAAACTGTCAGTTTTTAATTTGACTGTGCGGAAAATAAGCTGGGCCTGCGCGCCGCTTTTGAAATTCATATATTGCTGCTGCTCACTGATAAGCTGCATCAGGGCAGTCGGATCGATAGCAGCATTTTCAGCAAAGGTAATACGCAGCTCGCCCGGTTTGACACTGATACCGCGAATATGCAGCAGCCGGCACAAAGCCCGCAGACAGGCCACACGCCATAAAACTTCCACCTCTTCCGGAGGTTCTCCAAACCGGTCGATAATTTCGTCAAGCAGATCGTCTTTTTCTCCATAGTCCAAGCCGGCAAAGCGTCTGTAAAGCTCAAGCTTGTAACGAGGGTCAGCTATATAGTCATCGGGAATATATCCGTCAACGCTGATCTCAAGAACCGGATCCGGTTCAGGGATACCGTCTTCAACGCCATCCTTCAGCTTACGGATCGTACGCTCCAGCATATCGCAATAGGCAGCAAAACCCACACCTGCAATATGTCCATGCTGCTGCGCCCCCAGCAGATTACCGGCACCACGGATCTCCAGATCACGCATCGCGATCTTAAACCCGGCGCCCAGCTCTGTAAAATCACGAATCGCCTGCAAACGTTTTTCTGCGACCTCGCTCAAAGCACGATTACGTTTATAGACGAAATAGGCATAAGCCAGACGAGAGGAGCGCCCTACCCGGCCGCGCATCTGATACAGCTGCGACAAGCCAAAATTTTCGGCTCCGTCGATAATAATAGTATTGGCCAAGGGCACATCCAAACCATTTTCGATGATCGAAGTCGACAGCAGCACATCACAGCTGCCTTCATAAAAAGCAATCATTGCATCTTCCAGCATATCCTCTGACATCTGACCGTGAGCGATCCTGATATTGATCCCCGGCACCAGACTGCGCAGATCGGCAGCAATATTTCCGAGACCAAGAACCCTGTTATGCACATAATAAATCCTGCCGCCGCGGCGCATTTCACGTTCCAGCGCTTCTTTGATCATTCCAGGATTATATTCGGCCACATAAGTTTCTACCGGCAGCCGTTCCTCCGGCGGTGATTCGATCACACTCATATCGCGTCCGTTGACAAGCGCCAAATGTAAAGTACGCGGAATCGGCGTCGCCGACAAGGTCAACACATCAACGCCTGTTTTCCAACGTTTGATTTTTTCTTTCTGAGCCACACCAAAACGCTGTTCTTCGTCGATGACAAGTAATCCCAGATCGGGAAACAGCACATCCTGCTGTAATAAACGGTGTGTCCCAATCAGAACGTCCACCTGACCATTTTCCAGATCATTCAGGATTCGTTTTTGTTCCCTGGGAGTGCAGAAGCGGCTTACCATCTCTACTTTGACCCCAAAAGGCTGCATTCGTTCTTTGAAGGTCATAAAATGCTGCTGCGCCAAAACAGTCGTCGGCACCATTACTGCTACCTGTTTACCATCCATAACTGCCTTAAAAGCAGCTCGGATAGCAACTTCTGTTTTACCATAACCGACATCACCGCACAACAATCTGTCCATCGGCTCAGGTTTTTCCATATCAGCCTTGATCTCCGCGATCGCTTTAAGCTGATCCGGAGTTTCTTCATAAGGGAAGCGCTCTTCAAAGTCACGCTGCCATTCGGTATCCTCAGCAAAAGCATGACCAGTGACGATCTTACGCTGCGCGTATAATCGCAGCAGTTCTTCAGCCAGTTCGGTAATCGCGGCACGGGCTTTACTCTGCACACGTTTCCAGTCGGCTCCGCCCATTTTAGAAAGCCTTGGAGCCTGCCCTTCGTTACCGACATATTTATGCAGCATGCCAACCTGTTCCACGGGGACATACAGTTTGTCGTCACCGGCATACGCCAGCAGCAGATAATCACGATGCACGCCGTCAACAAGGACATTCTCCACGCCGATATAACGTCCAATACCGTGAACTGAATGGACTACATAATCTCCAGCCTTGATTTCCGAGAAATACTGCAGCTGAGCACCGCTGTTTTTGGTATGCAGCCGTCTTTTTTTCTGCATACCAAAAATATCATTTTCTGTCAGCAGCAGCCAGTTTTCATTCCAGAACCGAAAACCTGCCGTCAGCTCGCCGCTGATGACAGTGATGCGTCCCGGTCTAAGCAGTGCGCCCTCTTTTACAAAAGCAGCGTTTAAATTACGGCTTTGCAGACTGTCAGCAAGCCCGCGCGCTTTAATATCGCTGCTCATCATCACCACAGGCACCTGCCCGTCAGCCAGCCAGCCCTGCAGATCGCCTGTCAGCAATTCCAGATTTCTATTATACGGCGCTACAGACCGCACAGGCACATTGATATCCTTAAACAGCTGAAAACGGCTGTGTCCCAGCGCTGCTACGACCCAGGCTCTTTTCTGAGCGCAAAAACCTTCCAGCTCGGCAGGCGACCATAATTCATCGGCATAACCAGAACTTTCAGTGTACAGTTTCTGTAAAATTTCAAATAAACGTGACGGCTCATCTACTACCAAGCGCGTCGAAGCAGCTAAATAATCAAGTACCGAAGCTGAAAAATCTTCGCCGGACTCAATTTGCAGCGGCACGATTTTAACAGCACTCAAAGATTCAATACTGCGCTGATTATCCAGGTCAAAACTGCGCATCGCATCAATAGTATCATCAAACCATTCGATCCTGGCAGGATACTGACTATTGATCGGGAAAATATCAAGAATATCACCGCGCAGACAAAACTGACCGATGGCATCCACCTGAGTAGTACGCTCGTATCCCAGTTCGATCAGACGTTCCAGCAGCTCCTGTTGCTCAA